>Ga0099797_100987_pt1 | contig 16185 bp, 17 predicted proteins | sample Uncmet_Sort48C_1_FD_89871 | JGI IMG/M metagenome (GOLD analysis project Ga0099797, IMG submission 89871) | Marine eukaryotic communities from CALCOFI LINE 67, Pacific Ocean - C012_Sort48C_1 | ecosystem: Environmental > Aquatic > Marine > Oceanic | place: Pacific Ocean: Monterey Bay | collected...
CAAATAAAAAACACCAACGTTTAACCCTAAATAATTATAGTTTGGGTTGATATCACTTTACATGTATTATGATATGTGTTACATAAACCCTGATTTTGGCCACCCCAATTTCAAAATTTCCAAAAAAAAAAAAATACAAAAAAACACAAACACCAACGTTTAACCCTAAATAATTATAGTTTGGGTTGAGGTTACTTTACATGTATTATGATATGAATCGTAAACCCTAATATTTTTGTTTTTTCATTGGCACGGGGCGCAGAGAGAGGGACAAGGCATAAGGCATCGCATCGGCCATCGTCACCTCTCCCAGAAGGCATATATATATATATATAGTATGTATGTGTATGTGTATGTATGAGACGTTGGTTATGGTTCATACGAGAGGTGTCATAGTGACGTCGTTGTGAATGGGACAATAAGAAGGAAAAGAAAAAGGTGGGGAAACGAGGCAACATACAACAACAACATAAACTCATTCAAAGACAGTAGTAGTCAGTGGTAGAAGGTTGTAAGGCGTGCCGTGTGGGTGTGTGTCTGCACGATGGCAAGCAAGCGCAACAACAACAACAACAACAACAACAACAACAACAACGTGGTAGTGCAAGATGGCGATGATGGTGATGAAGAGTGGATGATACACTTGGCAGAAGAAGATGCAGCGGAAATCGATGCGGCGAATCGGAAACGAGCAGATGAAGAAGCGAACGAACTGTGTGTCGCTGCTGCCGTTGGTGTTGGTGTTGGTGACGGTGTTGGTGTTGGCGTCGGAGGCAGAGGCGCAGGTGTCGACCCAAAGGAGACAATTCGTCCAAGTCGTCTTGATGGTGGTGAACGCGATAAAGTTGATGATGGTGGCGTTGGTTGTTCGCGAAGAGGTTGGAGTGATAGCGTCGGAGTTACAGGGAAACAACAACATCAGAACCGTCCTGCTGACAGTGGTGTGGCTGATACGTACGGTGGCTATAACAACAACAACAACAACAACAACAACAACAACAATTTCATCAATGCCGCACCTGCGGCGACGGAAGACTGGCAAACGACGTATAGTGGTGGTCAGCAAAACGTGTCCCATCAGCATCAACATCACGAAATTGACGAGGCCGATGATCCGTATTCAAGCGCGTTGAAAGGAGACGGGTGGACGTCTTCTCGCCATGGGGTACGCGGCCCACAGCAGAATGCAAGACCTGCACCGACTGGCTTTACTGGTGCTAGTTGTGCTGCCCCAGGAGGTGGTGGCAATGCTGGCGTGAATGGTGATTGGGATGCAGGTGATGATGCTGCAAGTAAGCCCCAGATGAATTGTCCAACGTGCCGCACGCCGTGTATTACTCGAACAAGCAACACCGCGAAGAACCCTGGTCGTGAGTTTTTCAAGTGTTCTTGCGGTTTTTTTCAGTGGACCGACGAAGCTGGAAATACAACCGACAACAACAATGACGTTGGTGGCGGTGGTGGCGGTTATGGTGCTAGTGGTGAATGTTTCAAATGCGGTCAAAATGGCCATTGGGGTCGTGATTGTCCAAATGTTCAAGGTGGTGGTGGCGTCAACGGCGGTGGCTTCAATTCTGGAGGTCACGGAGGCTTTACCAATACTGGAAGTGGGCACGGTGGTATCAACCCTAGTAATGCTGGCGTTGGTGGCGGTGGCGGTGGAGGAGGAGGGGGTGGCCGTGGTGGTGAGTGCTACAAATGCGGACAAAGCGGTCACTGGGCGCGTGACTGCCCAGCTGCTCAGGGTGGCGGTGGCGTCGGCGGTGGAGGTGGAGGCGGAGGCTTCAATTTTGGAGGTCATGGAGGCTTTAATAGTAATGGCACTGGAAATGGTGGTATCAATGCTAGTAATGCTGGCGTTGGTGGTGGAGGAGGTGGAGGTGGCCGTGGTGGTGAGTGTTACAAATGCGGGCAAAGTGGTCATTGGGCGCGCGATTGCCCAACTGCTCAGGGTGGAGGTGGCGGTAATGGTGGAAAAACGTATCGTGCGCCTTTACGGCCGTCGTCAAACATGAGCAATCCAAGCCAAAATGCGGGTGGAGGCGGAGGAGGTGGTCGTGGTGGCGAATGTTTCAAGTGCGGACAAGGTGGCCATTGGGCGCGTGATTGCCCGAACTCTGGAGGTGGTGGGAGGTTCACGCCCTACTAACTGATTGGTGACTAACGCAAGCGATTAAGAAGGCGCTATTTTACCTTCCTTTCTTATGTCGCAAGAGTGAGAATTTAAATGAAGTGCGATGTCTATTACAATGAAAAAAATACCCGGGCAATTCGATGTCGAATTGCGTCTGTTCGTTCTTTCTCTGTCTCTCTCTTTCTTAGTCTCTCGCTCTCACTCTGTCCATTTCCTTCTCAGTAACCTCCATCTCTCAGCATTCATTTCTCAAATGCTTGCCAATAATTCTTTCGTACAAGTTCACCTTGTCAAAGCACAATCGTCGACTGGTGCTCGACTCGTATTACAATTTGTATACACAAGTGTAAATGAATCCGTAATACGTACGGGTAATTCATGTTGGTTCAGTTTTGACTGCCTCCTGTGAAGACACTTTTGACTGATAATCTCGCTCGTAAGTACCTGATTCCTTCATCCAAATGCTTTTCGAGCCAAAGCAACCTTTGTGTTGTAGAGGTTCCTCTGAGCACCAATTGCTGAAGCTCAAGGTCGAGTTCAAGTGCTCTCGCAAGAGCGAATGAGAATCTCTGTCGTCGTCTTGCCTCGCATTGCAATGAATAATCCTGGTCTTGACCGCCCCAAACTATGTCACATTCGCCGCTTTTGGCAAGATCTTCGTCAACTTTTGCCACAGCGTACGCGGCGTTTGCTTGATTGTTTGTGATAACGGACGGTTCGAGAAGCGCTACGGATGGTCTCCACAATCTCGTTTGAGACAAGTCCAATAAATCACCCACACCCATGTGTGCGTACAGCGTGTTGGCCAAGGCTCGTGCTTCTCGAGCGCGCTGCCACACGCGTTCCTCTACGACGCCTGCGCTTACATTTGCGTCGCCATCAACTGGAAGAATGTCGTGAATTTCGTCTACTGATGCCAGAATGAATGGCTTCACACGGCGTAGACGATTGACTTTAAACCGTCCTTCAGCTTCACCAGTCAATATTGCCCCACCAGATGGGCCCATGTGTGTCACTGCGCGAATTCTTATTAACACACCGACGTTTTCCATTCGACCAGATTCCGTATCGTTTAACAAGCAACCCATGATTGGGAAATTAGAACCCGCTGATCCTCCGTTTTTTCGCAAAATTGTTGATAGCATGTCCAATTCTGCCTGCGAGGATAACTGCAAGGACACATCTTCGCCAGGATAAAGCACAGCCGAGTGCGGCATGATGGGAAGATTGGAGTATTGACCCTGACTTCGACGTTGTTGTTGGTTTTGCTGGCCATGCGCACTACTGCTCGCATCCCTCTCGTCGGACGTAAGATGTCTTGGTCGATGTTTTGTGTGAGGCTTCTGTTGTTGAGCACTAGTTTCCTCTTCCCACGCTGGCATTTGCGCAGAAGCTACTTGTCGTTGAGCGGTGGTGGTAGAGGCACGACTTTGACGCTGTTCACGAGTGACGCGCGTGCTGCGAGCCAACACATCATCAGGCTCTTGTACTTGCTCTTCTTTATCTTCTTCGTCGTCCTTGTTATTGTTGTTGTCGTCGTCTGACAGTGCATCCCATCCACCTCCTCTTGGCATCGACGCTCTCATAACACGCCACCCCCGCTGCTGCAGCAGCTGCTGCTGCTGCTGCTGGTGGTGGTGGTGGTGGTGGCGATGGTGCACTTTCTGTCCTCCCAGACGTCGACGTTGACCATTCGTACAACTCGCCGCCCTCATCCTCACCGTCGTCGGCGTCGCGACCGCAAACATTTTCGTTCCTTACTCTGCTTTTTATTATTATTTTTTTTGAAACAGCTGTGTCTTACGTTATGCCTCACTATCCCTCCTCCCTGTCGTCGTTTATGTCGTTTTTTTGAACGTTCGTTTCTTTCTTTCTTTCTTTTGAGTGGGTATACGTGTATACGTGTAACGTACGTCACAGCAACGAAACGAGTGAGTGGTTTGACTTTATCGGCGAGTGCGCCGAACAAAACGAAAAAAACATGTGGCTCGCGTTCGCTGACGTGGCTGACTTTTTGGCTCGCTCGATCGAGTGCGACCAAATCTTTATCCGTTGCGAGATTGCCTCGCTTCGGCAGATGATGAGAATCACGAGATCGGGCAGTGCAGTAGCACTGACTAGCACATACGGGTATGGATCGAGGACTGACTAGGAGGAAGGGAGGCTCACCTCATTTGCCAGTTCATTGCAGAATTTCCCCGTTTCTGCTTTTTTTTGATATTTTTTTAACAAGGGTGTGGAGTAGTAATTGGAAGAGACACGCTCGCTACTGCTAGATACCCGGTAGATAGACACGACAGTGATGCTAGTCATGCTACGGATTATTGCGACCCAAGTGTGTTGTTAAAGCGAGTTCCGACTTTTGATTGATTTGAGAAGGGCTTCGCGAGACGCGTTTCAATCAATCACAACTTTTCAACCACACCTCCTCCCCTCTCGGAGCTTAATTTACGGTTGATGCCTTCATTTCAACACCCCAATCTAAAGAAGACAATGCAGGCAAGCGAGGTTGCAACTTGCAAAAGCGCTTGATTGAAAGGGGGATTTCGCCGCCTCGCCTCGCCTCGCCTCGCCTCGCCAAGCAAGCGAGGCGCAAATCTTTATTATCCACCCTGTTGCAGAAGTGCAATTATTATTGCAAGTCTCGCAGAATCTCGCAGTCTCGCATCAAGACACTCCGCCGCGCCCTTTTATCCCCGCTCTTTTTTGTCACCATCGACCATTCGGCATAAGGGGTGGCAAATCTTGGCATCGATCGAGAGTCTCCGACCAGCAGCATTATCTATCTTCCTCTCTCTCTCTTTCCTCGTCGCTATGAATACATAAACCACGGGAGACTAAAGATAGAATAGAAACGGGATACTACTACGAATGAGCTAGCAAGCAACTGAAGCAAGCATGGAGATGTTTCCACAATGTTATCGGTAGATAGGAAGTAGTGATTTTGATGAAAGTGGGTGAGCGTATGTTTTTTTGGTTGAAGGTGGTGAGAGTTGTTTGATTGGTTTGCGCGTTGGTGTGAGGCAGGAACGAAAGAGGGGCAGAAGAGACAGATGCCTAGTAAGAACGACACGCAGCAGCAGCGGCCTTTGTCGTCGTCGTCGTTGTCTTCTTCTTCGTCGTCTCCGTTGCCGCCTCGCAAACCATGGCAGGCACCTTTGCCAGATCCTCGCACGTTCGACAATGAAACGTTTCGGTTGGGATATTCGCTTGTGAAGCGAAGCAAACCGCTTTTGAAGCGCGGTCCGGCGGCAATTGCATCAAGGCTCGCTGCGGCTGTCATGGTGGGTGCGGGCGCGTGGCACGTTGGTCCCTTGACATCGCTGCAGGTGTGCTGCAGCATTCCTGCACTCGCGATTGGATTCGCTGCGCACAACGAGATGTTTCCAGAAAGAGCGCACAAGCTGTCCGCTAAGTACATACCTTGGGCTATGAAAGGTCTCGACAAGGCTCTTTCTGAAGTACGCATGGAGCTTCTAAAAGGTTTGAGAGGGAAAGTGTTGGACGTCGGTTGCGCCACGGGACTTTACTTGAAGTATGCCAAAGGAAAACACATTGACGAGTACGTGGCATTGGAACCCAACGTGCATATGCACGATGCCCTTCGACGACGAGCTGTTGACGAGGATCTTGCTTTCGCGTTCAGAACGACAGATAAATACATTCAGGATTTGGTGCACGAAGATGGCGAGTCGGGGACATACGACAGCATCATACTCGGAAATGTCCTGTGCGAGGTGCCGGACATTGATCAAGCGTTAACTGAAGCCAAGAGACTGTTGAAACCTGGCGGAAGGTTGTACTACTCAGAGCATGTGCTCGACGACGATAACGCTGTCAGAAGGTTCATGCAAAAGAAGCTCGTTGCATGGTGGCGAGCCGTGAGCGATGGGTGCCACTGCGACAGGCGCACCTTGCCCAAAATCATCAACACGTTTGGAAACGACAACGTCGCCAATTGGACCGTGTATGTCAACACATTCCCGCTCATTGCAAGGTTCGAGGTCGGCGTGGCTGTCAAACGATAGCTGATAGCCTGACTGATACAGCAGCCTGATACAATTTTACTACTGAACACTCGTACACAACCGACGCACAGTCAACCAACTATTACCAATCAACGACAACAATCCAAACACATCTCAAAACCATATTTAATAAGCTACCTACCAGTGGGGAGCCGAGCGGAGCTCCGACCTGGAAGTAAGTCTGTAACTAACGAACTACGGTACTAACCATTCCCACTTCCAAATGAGTTCCAAACTTCCAATCAATCAACGACAAGTCGACAACACTCCAAACACATCTCAACCATATTTCATAAGCTACCTACCAGTGGGAAGCTGAACGGTGCTTTTATCCCCCGCGACTCTACGAGCTGTAAGCAAGTCTGTAAGATTGTAACGAACGAACTAACCATTCCTCCCACTTCTTCTTCTTCTCGTTGGTTACTGTATACAACGAATTGAATCATATACCGGGTAATGTACATTGCCTTTCAAAAAAAAAATACATGTCAAAGCGTCGCTCTCTCTCACATTTGTGACCGTTGCGTAACAAAAAAATCAGGGTTTACAAAAAAATACAAAAAATCGGTATTGATATGGATATTACATGCAAAAATGTTCCAACAGCGCATAAAACCCAAACCTATTTAGGGTTTTAGACTCGGCACAACGGACACGCAAGCAACAGGCAGGGCAAAGCAAAGCGAAGCAAAGCGGCCTCTATTCTGTTGACACATGAAGGCAGACGAACGCCAAAGGTACACCGCATAATACATGTGCTATGAACTGAGAACGAGGATGAAGAGAGAGAGAGAAGAGAGAGAGTCAGGTAGTAGTTGAGTGTCATGGGATTGTGACTTGTGAGGTTGGATTGATTGGTCGTTTTGTTTGTGTTGGTTCTTTGTTTGTTTTTGTTTTTTGCGTTTGAGGCAAGGCAACGGGAACGACGCAATGGCAAAGACAAGGCTACTGGCGATGGTGATGCTGTCCTTCGTAGTGATGTTGACGTCGTCGTCGTCGTCGTCGTTGTCTTTTTCGTCGTCCATGCTATTGCCAATGTGCCGTCATTACGTGACGAATAATGTCGGTGGTGGCGAGTGTGGTCAGGAAGGACGAAGAGGAGGAGAAGGAGGAGGAGGATGGTCGTCGGACTGGAGGACAATGAGGACGACGACAAGAAGTGGTGGTGGTGTGATGTTTGCGAATGCTCAAGAGCAGCCTCCACCTCCACCTCCACCTCCGTCTCCTTCGCCACTGCCATCACCACCACCACCGCCGCCGACTACAAGCCCTCCTTCTGGTGAAGATGATGACGATGGAACGATGTCGGATTTAGCAATTGGATTTTGCATAGCTGGTGGAATTGTCGGAAGTATCGGGCTGATGTACTTGTGGATCACGTGGAATGCAGGTGGAGTGAAAAAGGTGCCTGTCGTGATGAAGGAGTTGATTGATGAAGCTGATGGCGACATAGAACTGGCAGAGGTAATGAGGTATCATTTGAGCGACGGTGATCAGTACGGTGGGAAAGAGGACCGTTCGAGGGCTTGGAGCTTGGACGATGCGACGACAAACTTGTCTACGATGCGACGAAGCCTGAAACTTGTGAAGCGGAAGTCATTGCAGCTAATTTCGATTGCGAAAAGCCAAAAAGCTGATCGAATATCTCGCGCGAAGCAAAGGTCTGATACGATGGTCATGCGCAAGAGAGAAGAAATCAGAGCGAAAATTGCGGGAGTACAGAGTACGTCGAATCCTTTGGCGAAGTCATCGCCTGACCATGATGTCAAAACAGTAAATAAAACAGGTGGTGTTGTTGCCGGTGGTGGCGGTGGTAGTAAGTCCACCAGTCCTACGGCTAAAGCTGCCGCTGTCTCGGCCGATAATGGTGCCGATGAGCGTAGTCCTACCAGCGAAAAGAAAAAGAGGAAAGGAAAAGGCAAGGTGTACAAAAATCCTGCTGCTGCGACTGGTGCCGGTGTCGAAGATGAAGGAGTCTAACCAGTATCGCCGCTAGGCAGGGATCATGCTGCTGCGCTGCACGACTCGATGAAACGAGAGCGCGAGTTGTATCAAGGCCTCCCAGAACAACTTGCGGCTCTTCAGACCGAGTCTCGTCTCCTAACAACGGAGCTTGTTCAGGAAACGAGTCGCCGCCAAGAAGTGGAAGGTTCGTTGCTTGTCGCTATGATGCTGCACAAAGTTTGATACACTTTTGCAGTATTTCTTCTTTCCTTTTTCAGTCGCGTATAAATTTTTTTATTAATACTACGTCTTCCTTGTCCTCACTGAATCAATCATACGGACCATCACGACGACGACGAAGATGGACATCTTGCATCAGTGATCTCTTTCGCCAACACTTTCAACTGCTTGTTCTCTAACACTCTCTTTGCACCTCCTGTAGTAACAGCATCAGCAGCGTCTTCTCCGCTCATGATGGCCATCTCGGCCTGCCTCACGAGTCCTTTCGCGACGATGTCGACGTTGAGCGCTGACATTCCGAACATCTTTCCCACCTTTTCTGCAAACCTTGTCTTGTCGCCTCTTTCCAACAATCCTGGCCTCGCTACGGTTAATCCCATATCAAACTGCTGTTCTTCGCACGCTTTCTCTGCTTGATGCTTTGTCCACAAGTACGAGCTCGCCCAACGAGGTATCTTAGGCGACACTCCACTGCTCGTCACGAGACCGAACCATTTGACATTTCCGGCAGCCTTGGCCGCTTTGGCCGATGCTGCAACGTAATCGAAATCCACGCGATGAAAATTGTCTCTGCCCCCAGCATCTCCGTGAGTGGTCCCGAGCGCACAAAATGCCACGTCGCAGCTCTTCAGCTCGTCATTCAACGCGGTAGGGTCAGCCACCAACTCTTCGTAATCAATCTCAGCAAGCTGCACCTTCGACGCTGACGACGACGTTGACGACGACAACTGTTGTGGTTGAAGCAGGCTCTTGCCTGCACCAGCGCGAACCACCGCAACAACTCGCGAACACAACTCCTATTTTTTTGTTCCAAGCAAGCAAACAGACACGTAATGCACAACCACGCAAAGTGCAAGAGAGAGAGAGAGAGAGAGAGAGAGAGGAGAACATGACAGCGACGATCAGGGATAACAACGATAAGTCCAAAGTCAGTACCATGGCGTGTGCAGAAGCACAAAAGTGACAGATGTTGTCAACTGAAGCAAAACAGAGGCGATGGACACACACACACGCACATACGCAGAGAGAGAGAAAGAGAGACATAGACAGAGTTGGATGAATATGGCGGTCATCATCGTCAGTCGCATTGTCAACGCACCTGAGAAGCTAAGGCTTTGACGATGCACGAACCCACTGCGCCAGTTGCGCCGAACACGGCAGCTTCGTACGTTTGTCTTGTTGCTGTTGTTGTTGCCGTTGTCATTATTTTTTTCCTTTCTTTTTGGTGAGTAAGTTATTGCTGCGTGAACGAGGGTGTTTCGTAGTCGCACACGTTGACTGTGGGTGGCGTGAAATGGAAAACCGGTGGTGGGTCTTTCCTTCGTTGTGCGTGTTGTGCGTCGGTTGGTGAGCATTGTGCCACCATCCTTCCGAAGGCATGGGCCATGGCCCATGGATGAATGAAGCATGCATTCATTTTGACTGTTTCGGGTCACAACTCACAACCAACCACAACGACCGGAGCGCTTTTGATTATGCAGTACTGCACATATGATGTTTGTACAACACTAGTAGTATCCCAGGCAGTCAGTTTTGGGATACAGTACGAATGCCGATTGTTGTGGAGTGGTTGCTACCGCACCGGTAGCTGGTTCCAACATACTTACCGGGTACGAGGTACATACCGTCGTAGTGATACTGAGATTAGCAGCACACTTACTACAAACTAGACATCAACTTAACTTGACACGTATTTAGAAACATTCAGCGCTTTCGTTTCAAGATTTATTCTTACTCGTTATCATACATACACATCAGAAAGGTGAGTTGCTAATCTCGTACTTGGCAATGGGTTCGCCCTTCTTCTTCGGTGGGAAAACCTTCGAGAAAAGCTTCACCAACACAGCATCTGCGCAGCAGTGTTCTGCGTTTCGTCGTGTTTTGCTTTTAAGGGACGTGTCAACGATATACACGCTGCGGATGATACGCACGACCTTCTTTGGCATTTTAATGCCGTGAATTGTGTGACTTCCGCCGAGGTTGCAGGGAGATTGGATGGTCATTCTCCCTCCATTATCGAATGATATGGCGAGCTCGCGCGTGTCAAAGCGTCTGTCGTTGGCGAACGTATCTTTCGACAATGCCACAGCTTCATTTGAGGCGGCTTTTACCGTTTGGGTCGAATTAGTATCTCTGTTACGAAACGTGATGTCCTTCGATCCCCACTTACGCGTAACTTCGAGTTGCCCATCAATTTCAATTTTATTTCCATCGGCGCTACGCTTTGAGCGATCACATCCGTACCTAGCAACCCATCCGCGCTTTCCACGGTCGTTGTAGAAAGCAGGTTCATGCAGCGGATCACAAACATGCGCGAGACCGAAGTCGCACACCATTGCTTGCCACCCGATATCAGGAACGTGGAAGGCAATTTTTCCAACACGATACTCGTAGAAGCCACCACTATTAGCACCCTTGCCACCAGCAGCATGTGTATCAGTGCGGCGCATTAAGAAGTTACCCCACTTGACATCTCCGTGCGTTATATCACGAGATTGCATTGCAGCCAGCGCATGATACAATTGGAAGAGCACAACGAGCCATTCATTTTCGCTTCTATCTGCGTCTTTCGCCCATTGTGCCAGGTCGCACTCCGCCCGTTCCAAGAGCATCACGAACCGCCCCGCAGTCGGTGCCACGTACCACCCATGCATCAATGGAAAATGTGGAGACACACCATCAACGATGAATTTGTTGATTACCTCACCATGCACGTGCGTCTCTCGCCACGTCTTGTTCCGCTCCGGTTGCCCAATCACCTTGGAATTCATGTCCTTTTTCGACAAAGGGATGCCCCATTTGGCGACGACGTCGTCGCACGACCCACCATTCAAGCTGTACACCGTCGAGTGCGCACCTTCACCTAGAAAAGTTGCGTCAACCCTCGTCTTTCCATCTGTCGACACTAAGGCGTTGAGCGATCCTTCAACTTTAATTTTCGAGCCACTGTCACCAAAAAGCTTTCTTGTCGCTTCAACACGTTTCTCAAACTCTGATAATGCTATTGATGATGATGACGACGTTGAGGAAGCTTCCTTTGTTTTCTTCTTCTTCTTCTGCGAGGATCTTGGCGCTCGTGCAGGTGCCTTCTTGCTGCTGCTGTTGCGGTCATTCGTCGTCGTTTTAGTCTTTTTCTTCGGAGGAGACATTACTACGCAATCATCATCATCATCATCATCATCATCTGAGCCATCTTCCTTGTATGTTACCCTTACCTTCTTTTTTGGCTTCTTCCCATCGTCACCATCAGCTTTCGTCGGCGTTGGTCGCGGTCGTCGTGGCTGCAGCTTTCTCTTCGCCGCCGACGCCGACCGCGGCGGCGCGACTGCTTCTACTGCCGCCGGTGCTGCAACCATAACAACTGTTTCTTTCTTGGAAAACTGAGCGCCCATAATTACTCTTATTCTTATTATGCGTTGACGGGACTTACCAAGTCTAACTTAACGACATCTTACTCTCTGTCTTGCGTGGTTGACAAAAAAAAGTGTTACTGCGCGTTAATTTTTTTTTGCTGTGTTGAGTACGTGCGTAACCTGAACGTCGGTTGTGGCTTGGCCAAGTCCAGGCTGGCTGGCTTACCAAGTCATCCAGCCAACCAACCAACCACCGCCAAAAAGAAAGCTCCACGACAACCTGCAAAGCGGGAATGTAGTGCAATGCAATGCAATACAATGCAATGCAACATTCAACAGAGTAAGAAAAATTACAGACATTCCTATCGAAAATATGTATACAGTACATACACTGTTCCACCCCGCATCTGTCTCTCTCTCTCTCTCTGTGACTCTGTCCTCTGCATCGCATCGTTAGATATATAGGTTCGTTGCAGTCACAGTCGATAGAGTGCAAGCCAAGGGTTGGTGTTCAATCGTATTAAGCAGGAACATCCATCTTTGCGGGGGGCTGGGGATTACACGAATGGTTTTGGTTTTGGCACGCGAGACTTGAACTAACTACCGGTACCGCGACATTGGTAAGTGACTACTGTCACCATGAAGAGATCGAGAAAAAGTACTCACATGTTTTAAGAAGACATCTTGTTGTTGTTGTTGTTGTTGTTGTCAATGTTAGCCTCGGCCTCAGCAAGTTTTTGCTCTATCATTTGCTTCATGATGGTCTCTTCCATTGAGGGAGGAACGCTGGATTGCTCGTCAAGGCAAACGACATACTCTGCGGCAGCAGCAGCTTGGTGAGCATCATCCTCATCGATTCCACCACCATTACCACATCCAAGTCTCAGGATGTTGTCGTTGCCCATCAAGTACGCGACGCCATCCATAAGCTTTGCTCCTTGCAAGTACGTCTCTCCGCTCGTGCTAAGGTTCATGCAAAAGAATTTCCCGCCGCGACAAGTCAATGCCACGTGTTCACCCTCAACAACACCCTCGTTCTTCGTCTTATCCAGTCGCACTGCGCACGTGTCAGCAGTGCCAATCTTTGCAGATTCTGCATTTTCTTGACTCTGCTTGCTGCTCCCCCCCTTGAGCTCCGGGACGTCCACGTCAATTATGGTCGACGTTGAAGTATTTTTAAGCTTCAGCGTTGCTCCAGCTACCAACGACCTTCTCGTACGTTGGTAATTTGGACTCCTTACAGCAGCGACACTGCTGGCGGCTCTTCCTTGGCATCTATGCCGTTGCCATCTCAGAGAGGGGCTACCACAAGTACCGGTACCAACATCAGCATGATGATGATGACACCCATTATTACTCGAACCTGCCAGACAACCGGACACAACACCGCTGCGGCGATAATTGCTGATGGTCCGTGTCGCACTTCTTTGCCCCCGCTGCTGCAGCAGCAGCTGTGTTGGCGATGAGGTGGACCACGTCGCCGTTGCCATGATGGCCTGTCGACCGTCGTCAGTCGTCGAGGGCTTGAGGGCAGTTGATTGATTGAGGCCTCGATGTCGCACCCGTTCTCGCCGCCGCCGTCGTCGTCGTCGTCGTTTGTTGTTGTTTGTCGCTGATTGATATCTAATTTTTGTTCGACCGTCGTCAGTCGAGGGCTTGAGGGCAGTTGATTGATTGAGGCCTCGATGTCGCACCCGTTCTCGCCGCCGTCGTCGTCGTCGTTGTTCGTTGTTGTTTGGGTTAGGGTTAGTGGTAGGGTTAGGGTTATTTGTTTGGTGCTAATTGATATCTTTTTTTGTTTGTTGGGTGCTTCAGAAAACAAACGGGATACTTGTCGTATTTTATAATACATATATGTATATGGATGGGATGGGATGGGTGGTGTATTTCTAAACCCTAATTTATCAGTGAAGGAATTAACAAACCGAACCGTAACTACATTGTTTTTAGTTTGGGTTTGGTTGTTGGGTGCTTCAGAAAACAAACGGGATACTTGTCGTATTTATATATATATTTTATGCCCCATGGGCATGGGATGGGATGGGATAGGGTGGTGTATTTATAAACCCTAATTTATCAGTGTTGGAAATTACCAAACCGTAAATACATTGTTTTAGTAGTTTGGGTTTGGTGAGGTGGGTGCTTCAGAAAACAAACGGGATACTTGTCGTATTTTATAATACATATATATATATATATTGCCCCATGGGATGGGTGGTGTATTTATAAACCCTAATTTATCAGTGTTGGAATTACCAAACCGTAAATACATTGTTTTAGTAGTTTGGGTTTGGTGAGGTGGGTGCTTCAGAAAACAAACGGGATACTTGTCGTATTTTATAATACATATATATATATATAATGCCCCATGGGATGGGATGGGATGGGGTGGTGTATTTATAAACCCTAATTTATCAGTGTTGGAATTACCAAACCGTAAATACATTGTTTTAGTAGTTTGGGTTTGGTGAGGAGTACATATATATATATATATTGCCCCATGGGATGGGTGGTGTATTTATAAACCCTAATTTATCAGTGTTGGAAATTACCAAACCGTAAATGCATTGTTTTAGTAGTTTGGGTTTGGTGAGGTGGGTGCTTCAGAAAACAAACGGGATACTTGTCGTATTTTATAATACATATATATATATATATTGCCCCATGGGATGGGTGGTGTATTTCTAAACCCTAATTTATCAGAGTCGAAATTAACAAACCGTAACTACATTGTTTTTTAGTAGTTTGGGTTTGGTGAGGTTGGGTTTTTTGGTGATTGATTCGTTTTTTTTGCACCCTTTATTTTTGTGTGTGAATTTAAAAAACAACGGGATACTTGAGGACATATCATATATATAGTATACGATTGGTATGGGTTTTGAGTCTCCCGTGTCGTATTTGTTTTTGGGTTGGTGGTGTTGTTGTTGTTGTGGAACATTCCTCGTCGTTGCTTTGCTTTGCGACGGCACAACGACAAGTTCAAGTCGTGGGGGGGGGCGTTTTGGTTGTGTGTGTGTGTGTGTGTGTGTTGAAGTAATTTGACGTGTCGGTGAGAGAGCGTTCGTCGTATTGAAGTGTGTTTTTGTTGTGTTGTGTTTTGTTTTGTTGTGTTGTGTTTCGCTTATAGGATTTGTGAGGTTGCAGTCCGTCGGCCCATCGGCGTCGTTTGTTTGGTTGCGGCAGAGAGCGCAGCGCGGCAAGCAAGCGGCAAGGCAGCAAGCGCCAAAGCGGGGCAAGCGGCGTGCCCTGCCGGTCGGGTTTGTTTTTTTTTGCCACAACGGTCGGTCGGTCGGTTGAGTCGTAGTCGTTGAGTCGCACAAGGACAGAAAGAAGAAGGCCTGTTCTTTGTATTGTTTTTTTTTGGCAAACAAGCAAACGATCTTCCACCTGCCAGTGTCTGTTGTTCATGTTTTGTTTCTTTTGAAACGAGCTGCCTAGGGTAAATACCATAACATAGAAAAACAAACGGGAGACTGAAATCGGCATTTGTCAAAAGTCGAACACTCTTCGCGAAGAAAGGAAAAAGGAGACGAAAGGGAAGGTAAGATACGAGAGGAGGCGGTTTCTTTGTTGCGTGTGTCTGCAAATAAAGAAACAAAAAAAAGGAAACGGACGAAGAAATAAGTGATGTGGAGACAGTTTGATGCAGTAGCAGGTGGGGGAAGAGGAGGGATACTGTGTTACAATGTGTTGAAGCTGCTGCTGGTGTCGACGTTGTGGATTGTCGTTGTGTGTGGAAGAGGGGTGTTGGGTGTGGAGGGACCCCCTCCACCTATGATGATGCCTCATCCGCCTACGATGATGCCTCAGCCGCCGGGGCATTATATACCAAATCCACCTTCTCCTCCGCCATCATTATCTCCGCACCAGCAAGCTGGTGGCGGGGAGCTGTATCATGCTATTTGGTCTCAGGTATCGGTTGCGAAAGACCACACATGCGCGATTGAGGAAGCAACGAATGACTTGTACTGCTGGGGTTCGAATTCGTCGGCGCAATTGGGTGTGAGTGTAGACACCGATTCTTCCGATGCGATTTTCAAGCTCGATGACAGCTCGTTTAGTCTTGGCGCAGGACCGCCACGAAACAGCCAGACGACGTGGGCTCCAGATTCATCAGACTCCGACGAAGGAGATGATGAAGAGACCATTTACTTTGAGTTGGTCGAGGTTGGTGGTGGACATTCATGCGGTATTGAGAAAGAAACAGAGGAATTGTACTGTTGGGGCTTAAATAATGTGGGACAATCTGACGTGCCGGAAAATGTGGACGATTCACTGACTAATACTGAAGGGGCTAGTATAAGTGGTAGCGTCTCCGAGGCAACAGGCGACGAGTACGCATTTTCTAAGGTGACCAGTGGGCTGCATCATTCGTGTGGCATAATCACCGACGGCAATTCTTTGTTTTGCTGGGGAAGCAATAGTTCCGGACAACTGAGTGCGCCTGAATCATTCTTTGGTTTTGCTGAGGTCGAGGCTGGAGATA
>Ga0099797_100629_pt2 | contig 16166 bp, 16 predicted proteins | sample Uncmet_Sort48C_1_FD_89871 | JGI IMG/M metagenome (GOLD analysis project Ga0099797, IMG submission 89871) | Marine eukaryotic communities from CALCOFI LINE 67, Pacific Ocean - C012_Sort48C_1 | ecosystem: Environmental > Aquatic > Marine > Oceanic | place: Pacific Ocean: Monterey Bay | collected...
TGCGCAGCATAGCAAGTCAGTCTGACAAGACACAAAAACTTGGATGCGCACTATAGCAAGTCAGTCTGACAAGACACAAAAACTTGGATGCGCAGTATAGCAAGTCAGTCTGACAAGACACAAAAACTTGGATGCGCAGTATAGCAAGTCAGTCTGACAAGACACAAAAACTTGGATGCGCAGCATAGCAAGTCAGTCTGACAAGACACAAAAACTTGGATGCGCAGTATAGCAAGTCAGTCTGACAAGACACGAAAACTTGGATGCGCAGCATAGCAAGTCAGTCTGACAAGACACGAAAACTTGGATGCGCAGCATAGCAAGTCAGTCTGACAAGACACAAAAAAACTTGGATGTGCAGCCAGTCTTTTGATAAATATGAGGCATAAAAAACAATTGCACTTGTGGCGGCAATGAGTGATAGTGATGATTTGAGCGATGTGTTCGGAGATCCCGGGAACTTCGTCATCGAAGGGGTGTTACAATGGATCATGCACCAAGAGATGTCACAAGAAGAAGAGATATATCAAGTTAACCTTGTTCCCATCACAGAGAGTGGGGACATGCGAACACAGCAAACACCGCCATCGGGGCAAACACTGCATCAACTGGCGAGTAGAACACTTACCACTGTTCCCATCACAAAGAGAGTGGATATGCGAACACAGCAAACACCGCCATCGGGGCAAACACTGCATCAACTGGCGAGTAGAACACTTACCACTGTTACCATCACAAAGAGTGTGGATATGCGAACAGAGCAAACACTACCTCAGCATGCGAGGAGAACACTTACTGTTCCAATCACAAAGAGTGCGGACATGCGAACACTGCCACAGCAGGAGAAGAGAAGGGTCAGGCGATGTTACAAGAAGTTCTCTATATACAGCTCGAAGTTGCAACGCAACTTGGAATCACCACTATGGGCGGAAGGAATTCTAGAGGTGCTTTCTGACTTTATAATTGGACTAGGGGCTCAACCTATGACGATCGATCTTGCGGAAAAATTGGCAATCGACTGCAACAACAAGAGAAAAGAAAAAGGATCGCGCGGTGAAGAAATTACAGCGCGGCAAGCTCAACAATGGATTTGGAATGAAAGAAAGAGGGGGAAACCCAGAGCGGCAAGCTCATCAATGGATTTGGAATGAAAGAAAGCGACGGAAAACCAAATGACATTTAATTCCTGTAAAAAGACCAGTCGTTTCGGCATGAAATCTGCCGTTTCATGGTGGAGTCGAAGAAGAGCTCTATTAATGAATGAAGGAAGAAATTTCCTGTACCCTGAATCCACGAAGCGTCTGTGTGTGTTTTCTGACTGTGAGAAAATGGCTCGATGATGCAATTTTTCATCGAAGCATTCCCATTGTTAGTTAAGCTCTGTAGGATGCATGTATCGAAATGCGCTGATCCCAAAATCAGAAGACATTCGTTTCTGTCTTTGTGTGCCCATCCATCAAAGTGAATATTTTCAAAAACAGCGGAGCCATGAACAACCATGGAGTATGCATTGTCAGATCGCACTGTTGGCACAGGAGATTCATCTGCAGCATATAATCTAACAGATCCTCTGATATGCAGTGTGTCTTGCAGGTCATAGACGTTCACGAAAATGTTGTCATGGCACATTTGCTCTAGATGGGTGGTCAAGTCTGATGGAATCATGTCACTGCCACGGCCTGAAAATTTTCGAAAGATTTGTTCCATTTCGCTCGTGCTCATCTTCGAGACTTGATCCATGGTTGTGAAAGGTTTTGCTTCTGGTAATAGAATGTTCTTCACGCCCTTTTGTATGAGGTGTCGCAGTACACTAGAGTGAACCCCAGCATCTATGTCTGCCTCTGATATGAAATCGCGTGTTTTGATTTGACGAAAATGTGCATTCGTGCATTTCAATTTGGACAGTACTGGCAGCTCAAGCATATCCGTGAAAAAGTTCCCGAAATTGTCGGTCACAAAAACAAGGTCTATCATCTTCCAAATTAAGATGCTCAGTATGTTGCCTCCGCAAATTGTCCGAGAGATTGGAAATCTTCTGCCGTACAGCGAATCCTCGAAGTTTCGATGCACCTGCAAAAGGGCGATTGCACTCGTTGACCGCAAGAATTTTTTCGAGAGCAAGGAATGGGTGGAGTTCGAGGACCTTGTAGGTTTCGTTTTTGAAAATAGCTACACCACAATCAGCAGAGGTATTCCAATTGCATATGATGATGAGTCAGCAATGGCTTTGCTGGAATACCTTCAATTGCTTCCGGAGTTTGGAAGAAGATGTGCCTGGCAAAAGTTCGAAATTATGTTCTCAACGATTTCGCTGCTTTTACTGGACGACCGAAGATTCGAATTTTTGAGCACTAAAAAGATTTCGAATGACAGGCCTCATTAAATATGCGCTTTTCAAAGAAATTTTGTTCTGTTGAGAACTTTGAGGATGCTTTGATGTTGCACGAATGTGCTTCAGGCAACCTATGCTTCATGCAAAGTGCTGAGTTGTTGCAGTAGTTGCACCGTGTAAACGACGAGACGCTGATCGGCACTTTCGCAGAGCATTCAATACACTTCATTATTTAGCATGTGCTTATTTTTTTCTGATTTGGGGTTTGCGTCGCTTGTCCTGAATAGCCTTTGGGCATGGTTAGATGGGACAATTCAAAATAAACATTGCAAAACTATTAATTTTTAGCAATGCGCTGATTTTGCAATGAAGCGAAAGTCTCCGGACGAATCAATCACGGTCGTGGCGACATGCGGATCTGTTCAGAGATCGTGGATTGTTGACTCGTGTGACTTTGACTATGTCTTTGAAACTTTACACGGGCTTGGGTGTGAATTAAAAGTTTCTTCAGTCTTATATGACCCTTAGTAGGCGTCCTGTTTCTTGACAATTTCAAAACTTTCAACCGGAATGCCGTATGCGACATCTGTGAAGTACTGTGAATATGCAAGACCGCTTCCTCTAAGAGGAGAATATACACTCTTAGACCATCTCAGCATATTTTGAAGAAGACTCGGTTTCTTGTTTGGTAATGATTTCATTTGAAGAAAATTAAAAGATTATTTCTCTCTTCATTTCGACTGAGGCGCTGATAACCGATACAAAGACCGGTATAAGCACCAGAAGGCAGGCTATGCTGTTGAGGTCGGGCATTTTATTAAGAGTTGTGAGAAAAAAAATTAAATTCTCAAATTTGCACGTGCCACAAGGTCCATGTCGACAAAAGGTTTGCAAGATTTGACAAATCGCACTTCAGGGAATCCAAAATGCGTTAGCGTAAAAAAATCCTTGCTCTTGCTTATACGAGCCTTGTATATACGTGAGAGTATTTTGTTGACAAAGCTCACCAAAGATTTCAAGTCTGTGACATGTGGAACTGACTTAAGTTCAACACATGATGCGATGTTATTCAGATGTGGTTCTATTGATTGAATGATTGTATCGTAGTTGAGCTTGATGGACCTTGTATCAAATATGTGAGAGAAACCAAGATCATTTAATATTTGATGACAAAGTGCAAGTCGTATTCCATTCGTAAAAGTTTGCATGTGATCAACAGCGAACAAAACTCCATTGGTGGTCAAAACCCTACCCTCGTGGCGCATAACCTCTGTGATTCTGGACTGTATTGATTCCTTGGTGTACTCGGAATTGCATGGGACTGTGAGACACAGGCGGAAGTATGCATCACGTGACCCTTGCGGTTCGCATCTTCTTAACCAGTCTTCATTTATAACTGTTGTCTGCACTCCGTACCACTTTGCCAGCACGATCTTCTGCAGTACGCAATCAGTATACTTCTCAGCACAACGAGCTTCCTGTTCAGCAAATGCTGCAATCTTTTCGGCGTTGTTCTTGATCTCTATTGCCTCAGCTATTGCAGATGTGTCAGGTGTTTCAGAAGCAGTCAAATTCATGAGATTTATTCCAGCGGTATAAGCATCATTTGATTTATTATCAGCGACTTCTCGCGCTGCTCGTATTCTGTCTTTGGCATGATCTTGTGGGTTTTCTATGTCGCATTCCGCCTGGCATATGGCCCTGTAGTACTCAGAACGTTGTAATTTAAGCTCGTTACGTGCGAGTGTGAGCATCTGTCTCGCCTCTTCTCCAAGATTCTTTTCCCATACTTCTGAGCTTGTTGTTATCTGATATCCCTTTTGCAATGCCTGTTTCATGAACAGTTTCCTGTAATGCCTTTCACCGTTGAACGACTCTAGTATGTTGTAGACTGTCACAGTGAAGAATGGTGTGTCGTTGTAAACGCGGCTCCAGTCTTTGGCAAATCCAGTTATAACCGCTCCCATGTCATTCTTGAATCGACTGTCAAGAGCAATGCGAACGCTGGATGACACATGCTCGACCATCTGATCATATCCCCAAATCTCCTCATCTGCACTCATTTGCGAGACTCGGTCAAATGTTATTACGATTTCATTTTTGGTGAATTTGCGTATTCTTGCCAGCATCTGGTGCAGAGCGGCCGGCGTAGGACCCATTGCAGTGGCGAATACAAACAATCTTGTAAAGTGCACAATTTCAATGCTTATGCCAGCCTGAAGGGTTGCCGAATACATGAAAATATCGACCTTGTCGAGATCCCTGTAAAAGGTCTTTTTTTGTATTTCAGTAGACTCTGACCATATCAACAGGACGTTTTTGTCAGGGTACATCCGATTAATTGCAGTTTCCATACCGACTAGCCATCGAGCATTCGTACTGGTAATGGCAATCGGTTCTCCTTTGGCTATTGTTTCAAAAATGTTTGTGATCCACGAAGGCATGTTTGTTTCAATCATTCGCATGTTCCCTAATGTTTTGAAGGTGTTCGTTATGTGTATTAAAGGCCGTATGGAACGCAACACTGTGAGAGACCGTTCGCCGACGGCTGCATCAAGAGCATAAACATGCGGGGTATCTCGTATTAGCTTCTCAAGGGTCAGAAAACAAACTCTTTTCTTAGTCGCACTCACACCTGAAAATTGTGCTATCACGGATTCAATTTCATCAAGAATGAGAATGTCATAATGAACAGCGTGTATTCGATGAAGCGAATTCACCTGGCATATCAAGCGCCTCTGTTTTAGCCAACCCTCAACCCTGTTGTACATAGTGAAGTCCATGTTTTTCATGTAGTCGTACATGTACTGTCCAAGTTCTACTCTGAAACAGACGATTAGTACAGACAGGGAAGTGTTATCCTGCAAAAGCTTCCTTATCTGAAATGTTTTACCCGACCCCATCTCAGACTGGATAACCTGCAAGGAACCGTCATTGTGAATTTCATATGGCCTGCAATACGGCTCACTGTAAGTGATATCGCTTTGAACTCTTTGAGCCTGTACAACTTTGTGTGGGGTCTCTCCTAAATATCTCTTGTGGCTTCTACAGCTAGGCGAAAGGCAATGGTAGATAAGAACTCCTTGAACTGCAACTACCACAAAATTGTTACTTTGGTGAACACGTTTCGAACCGCTAAGGCAATCCCTAGTGCCTACCGTGTCGAAGTAAAAGCTTGGCACGGGATGTGCACGAAAATGTCTGAATTTAGACGTGCAGTCGCCATGCTCGCGTAATTTCTGTATGATGAAATCAGGCGTCGTGTCACATGGAACATGAAATGACGACAACTCCTTATCCTGGAGGTCCAATACCTGGCAGTCGTCGAGGTTTTGCTGGTGCACTATGTACTCGTACAGGTATGTTACATCGATAGGTTTCAAATTCTGATCAACAGGTATGAGTGGATTGTTCTTCCCAAGCTTTGTCGAAAGTGGACATCTAAGGAGGCAATTCCTTGAGTAAGGAGAGCTGTCAACAATCTTGGACGCACATCCTATAAGCTTCCTGCCAAACACTCTCCGGGACGTCTCGTTTTTGAATATGACATTTGGCAATACTAAATGGAAACTGAGCTTACTTTCTGTACATGCAGAAAGTATCCTAAAGTCCTTGCGTTTGACCTTGATGTTCATCTCGCGCAAAAAGCTTTTTAGCTCCAGTAATGTCAATCGAAGAGTAGCAAGATCTTCATCCTTCCCATGAAATGTTCTCTTTTCATCAACATCGAAATAGACACGGATACCCTCTTCTGACCTGCACATCTCATACACACTTGCTCCTTCAGTGCACATCTTTAAAACTTCAGGGACATTCTTCACTGACGTGTATTGTTTGACAATTCCCTTTTCACAAATGAAATCTCTGGCCATTACAATGTCACCAGTGCAAGCCGCAGCTTCAGCATGTGCTAGCTTGCTCTTCCAATCCATCTCTTATGTTAATAATACATTTTTATTTCAAATCAAATCAATCCATCCCACTGTTAAACCATTTGTTCGGATAACCTGTGACCGTAGAAACGACCTCGTCGTTTTCAAAATGAACAAAAAATGGTATTTCATTTTTGTAACCAAGCCCTGTGAGAAAATGATTGAACGTTGCTTGAGCTTGAGTCAATGCTGAGCCAGCATTGATCCTTCCGCCTGAAGAAAAAGATTCTGACAGAAACTTTCCATTGTCTTTTGGCACACATGCTTTCGGAACAGGCGCAATATCAATGAAACTAACAAACATGACATCCTTCAAATCATGCATTGCTTTTTGACAGGATGGGCACTTTTTGTTATAGAGCATGTAGACACCGTTCAAAGGCAAGGTTTCTTTAAGAGACTTAAGGTACAGAGATGGTCCAGCAAAGATAAGCATAATGAACAAAAGTAAAACAAAAACAGGTATCATCATTTCTATCATAATTTATGTGTGTAATACTAAAATTAAATGATTTCCCAAACGGCAGTTTGCGTAGATGTAGGTGATGAATACACCGACGTAATATGTCATGGCGGAGGGATCACCGATGGATTGTTTCACTGCATAACTGAGGATTCGGTACAGAATGTCGTCTCTGCTGAGTTAATCGCATACTCTGTTCCGCCCCTAAAACGCACTGTTGCATCGCACAACAACAGCCTAGACTTTGATGTTGGACCTTATGTGGAGAGTGCAGTAGTAGAAGATACTGGTAACGGGTATGACATATGGAATCCTCCATCTCTCAATCTCACGTCTTACAGGTCTGCAAGACAAAATGTCATCGAATATCTTGCACCTATGGGCCACGAAGCATATTACCCACCATGGGATAATAGGTCTGTGACTGGAATCAAGATTCGAGGAAAGACTGGATATGTGTCGCCGTCAGCATCCAGTCAAAGCTACTCAGATGCAGGTGCAACAACAGATGATGTGGATTTTGTAGACAATCTTGCAATTTTACTCAATGTTACAAATTCTGGAAGCATTTCTTCTTCAGAAATAGTGAGAAGGTCGAATCGGCTGAATATGAAAGATGCGACTATCAATGTTGACAGGCCACAACACTATCCCTACTGCATACACATTGCCAAAAGTGTAAATGGAGACATGACTGAGAATTCTGCACGTGTATGGAACGACAGCATAAAGATCTATCGGGCCATGTACAGATACCAGAAGTGGTGCGAAAATAACACAGGCGATATAGATGTCCTAGCAAATCAAATTGCCATGGAGATAAACCATGCACTAGGCTGGGATGTTCGATCTATAGCAACTCTTACCCCTTATTTAAATGACGGAATGTTCCCATATGACGATGATTACAGGTGGAAGGTACCTGATGAGCCAGGTCGATATGGTACCTGGTCTGATGTAAATCCTAGATATCAATGCAGGTATTATGAGAAGTGCTTCTTCATTGTTGACACGCAAAATGAGCCATTCAACATGGGTACAAACGTACAGGCAGCACCTCTCGCAGTCGCTCCACGTGAACGTGGAGGATTGAAAAGCTCCTATCTAAATTCAATGCTGACTGATGGAGGATTGTATCCATGTGTCACATCGATCTGGGGAATCTTGGGCCTCGCTGCTAAACTTGGAACCCCTGTGGCAACTAACAATGTCAAATACACTCATTATGATGGAACTATACAGACGTTGTGGGGATACACCTCATCTGTAGATGTGCGCACAACATTGCATGGCATGTACAACACATACTTGTTTGGATCAGCAGCTAATATAAGACTAGGTGTTAGATCGTGCACAGCTTTAGTAAGATCGGGTTCTTACACAATTGAGGAGCTTACCAAAGAGGTACAGGACCAAATGAACATAGCATACTATACGATAGAGAATCATTATACACTTCGAGATCCGGTACAGGACAATGATAGTTTCCCAATTCCTGAGTTTTTTACTGTTACGTTAGAGTCAAGCAGTACTTACAATGGGGAAGAAGCACCTGTACCGTCTAATGTTCGCAGCAATCAACTGCTTGACCTTAGAGTGAGGATATCGTTGAACACGCGCACTATAGTTCTCGGTGCTGGTAATACTAATAGCCCACAACCTGTCTGGAAAAAAAGAGATTTGTGGAATGACAAGTACGAATTGACTCTCAGAAACCTCACAGGTCCAAACAAAAACAGGTCAATATGCAAAACACTTGGATTTAGGTCACTTGATATTTCAGATGTCGAATATGTCACCTATGTCTCAACTATTTATAACCCAAATGCTCATTATTCATATGGCATTCAGGCTATGTCTGTGTACAATCTCCTTAATGGTCACTCACACACCTCACGTATTAGTGTTGCATTTAATGGTGAAACGAGTTTTTTGCATTTAGGCTTTGCCATGGCAGACGATGATAGGGTAAATCGTGCAATTGACTGGAGACCAAAAAAGATGAACCTTGACACAAAAAGAACAATCAATCAGGTAACCGTACGATTATACGACACAAAGACAAACACAGAATGGAGAAGCAATGCATCAGATGCGTTGATGGTATTCATACGCCTTTATAAAATATAATTTTACGGATTCGTAAACAGAGCATGCAATGCAGCTAAGCGCTGACCAGATGAATTAGATAGAGACCATCAAGCATAGCAATGTCATCAGCCTTGACCCCGAAACTAACTTGGAAAAAGCTGATCTGAATCGTTTTTAAGAACGACACAAAAAGGGCGATACCCTGACCCTGTGCTTAATCTGAGGATATCTTGACATGCTAAACGTATTTCCTCTGCGCTGCTTTGTTCCCAGTTAATTTGTATTTCTGCTTTCCATTCAGCAATACCTTGTGTTACCATAATCCCTACTGGGCAGTCATCAGTGCTTACTCCGTCAGGAAATGTGTCCAGTACAGCATATTTAAAGCAAGAAATTATAAAATCAGGATTGTGATATTGGGAAATCAAATTACGATAAAATTCATTTTTATACATAAGTGCAATTCCATTGATAATGCAAGGAAACTCATAAACAAATTTTGCCATGGTAGATTCTTCCTTAACATATGCCTCGCGTCTGCAACATAATTTAAAATCAAATGATACACAAAAATGAAAATTGCTTGTGTGACGTGGAACATTGGAACTGGAGACATCAAGTACAAGATTGTTGCTCTTCTGAATGCAATGAGACAAGCAACAAACATAGCAGAGTGCGACTGTATTGTGCTTGCATTTCAGGAAACGAACAGACTTGAATTTCAGAAAATTCATAAAGAGATTGACAATTACAGTAGGGATCTTATTAGGGATTTTAAAACGCCACATATGCGATCAGGACACGACGATCCCACGGACGATCCCACGGACGATCCCACGGACGATCCCACGGACGATCCCACGGACGATCCCACGGACGATCCCACGGACGAGCCCACGGACGATCCCACGGACGATCCCACGGACGATCCCACGGACGATCCCACGGACGATCCCGCAGACGATCCCGCAGACGATTACACGCGAGAGCTCACAGATGATCCCAGACAAGAGCTCATTGACAAGATCACAGAAGAGATCCTAGGAGAGATCACAGAAGATGAGAACGAAATCCCAAAGAAATCGTTTCCATTCACGATTGTCAAAAGAAAGGGAGCGGTCGGAGCATGTCATTTCAATCTATTGAATCCATTCTTCATGATAGGTACAATAGTACTTAAAAATGATCGTATTGAGGAAATCATTGTCACATCTTCTGCACGTTGTGTACGGCCTTACACGAAGGGGTTTCATACGCTTTGTATAGACATTGAAAGCAAGAAACAAAATTTCGTAGTCGTCAATGCTCATCTTCCGTTCAAAACAGATATAAGCAGAAACGCAACATTATTCTCAGAGCTGATACTAGATGCGAACCGACACTATCACACAGTGAAATACGACCTCATGATTGTACTTGGTGATCTGAATTCAAGAAGCTTGGTTCTTGAAGGCTGCATGAAGAAAGATGCAGAATCCGAGAGTATACTAGACGAGTTAGAACTGCCAAGTGTTGAAAAAGAACAATCAGTCATGAAGCATTATAAACCAAACACTTCTAGTAATCTAGTTTGCCTGAGAGGAAATGTAAATTTAAGTGACTCTAAGCAGATTGCAAATGCCTTGATAAACAATGATTTTCTGAAGTTCTTGATGAATAATGGCGATGTTTCAGAAATATCATACGTGGAAGCTACAAAACTCGCATTAAAGACCCTTAAGTCTAACCTACAACACTTCAAGGAGCATGAGATTAACTTCTATGCAACGTACAAGCGAGATAAACATTCAGGACTTGTGACGACATATAAAGGAAGAAAAAGGCGTCTTGTCGGGTATGCAGATAGGATAATATATCAGTCAAAGAAAGAAGGGGCAATAGAAACAGATATATACAAATCCATGCACATTTCAGGAAACGACCATTTACCGGTGATTTGTGTCTTTAATACATAATTTTATGTTGCATTACAAATAAATGCAGCTTGTTATAATGTGGCTATTAGGATTAGCGACGATTGGATTTCTAAACATCAAGAGTTTTTTGTCAATAAGTCCACAAAAGAAGCGAAAATTGTTGCAGAACAATGATACGGCATGCAACACAATCAAAAGACAGAAGGTTTGTGACATTGACGACGAAGGGAACGACGACGAAGGGAACGACGACGAAGGGAACGACTATGATAAAGACTGGATAGAAAACGATGATCTTGATTGTTTTTCAAGTGATCATGAAAGTGGCTATGGCTCGGAAACATGCCCAGAGAATACTAGGCACTTTGAACCTCGAGAAAAGGTTCAATGACAAAGAAAGATGTTTGCCAATGCCAAAAAGCAGGCGAGAATGAGAGAAGATAACGTGACATGTAAGAGGTCACTTCGATTGTTAGGAACGATGATGTTCATGGCGAATGCAAGGATACCGCCCATGACTGCTGGAAGTACAATGGAATAGTCCCTTTTAGCTACAGAAGATTCTTCTGGTTTATGCGGAGATTTCGGGACAAGAGATGCCAAAAGCGAAAAGTCCGGTTCCATTGATTTATAATAGAAGCATAGACATTTTTCGGTGTGAATTCATCTGAACATATTTGTTCTTAAAAATCCTCATCGAGTGAAAATATGCGCTTGCTCTTTGGTTTGGAGTACTCGGACACGCGCGTTTCAAAAAAGTTTGCCTTGGACTGCAATGCCTGTAAGTCCATCCAATCAAACGGGTTCGGCACGTTGTAAAATTTACCAAACCCAAGCATTACAAGAAGATAATCCCCCATGTACTTCACATACTGTGTCATTTCTTCACAATTGAATCCGAGGACGGGGTCTTTAAGCACATCGCTCACAAATCTTGTTTCGTGATCACATGCATCCTCTATTATTTGTACAGCAATTTCTCGAGTCAAAGCTGTCAAAATTTTATCTTCGACCTGTTGATTGTACAGCATGCACGAGAACTGAGCATGCAAGGATTCATCTCGTGCGATAAGCTCATTTGAGAAGGTGAGGCCAGGCAGAACACCCCGCTTTTTGAAATAATAAATTGTCGCAAAACTAGAGCAAAAAAATATTCCCTCCACCGCTGCGTATGCCACTAAGCGCTGTGACATTGGCATATCAGGAAGCATGTATTTCATGCAAAACTCCGCCTTGTTTCGTATGTGCTCGTTCGTCTCTATTCCATCAAAAAGAGTCTTAGCCTTTTCACCACATCCATAGTACCGCTCAATAAGCAACGAGTACATATGGGTATGCACGGATTCCATTCCCATCTGAATTGAATAAAACTGCTTTGCTTCTGCATACACGCAGTCTCTGTACAAGCTCTGCATGATGTTTTCGCATACGATTATGTCAGAGGCAGCAAAGAAAGACAGAATCTTTGAAACTATAGATCTTTCTACTTCAGAAAGTTTATCTAACTCATCCTTTTCTAAATCAACTTCGTTTACAGTCCAGAATGACTGTACAGCGGCGTTGTACAATGCAAATAAGTCAGGCTTTTGAATCGGAAACAGTGGCTCAAACATTTTAATCATATGCATTATAAAAAAATGATGCAATATCAAGTGAACGACTCTTTTAAGAGCGTGAAACCTCGTCTTGTTATTCCCCAATTCCCAGGGACACATCAATTACACCCTAGCGTTCAGATGCAAAGTGAATATCAATCGGTCAACAGTGGAAGCTCACAAATCTTCTCGAGATCATTGAACACCGAGAATTGAACTGAGTCTAGTCTTTCTTCGCGAAATCCACTGCAAAACTTTTTCGCATCTTTTTTGCTAAAGACTGTCCTGCGACTGCGGACCCCTTTCGACAGTTTGTTCAGTTGAATCCAAAACGAAGTTGTGAATTGCTCGGGCTTGTGAAGGAATTGAACATTATGATGATCCGATAGGTACTTTTGGGCAAACCCCAAATTTCTATCACCCCTATTCATGCTGCAGAATGTCTCCATCATACGTGCATAATGTGGAAAGATCTCTTGTCCTATTCTTTCGATGAAAATGCACTGCCTCCTGTTTGCCATGCACAGGTTTTATAATATGGAGGACTCGTCAATGGTTAAATCAGACCGTGGATATTTTTCTCCAAATGTGTCATCATCAGTTTGGGTCTCCATATCATTTGTCTTTCGCTCCGCAATGCCATACTCTTCCGCAATTTCACTCTTCTTTTGCTCTGTTGTCTTATCCGAGTCTATAGATGAATCACAGCACACCCCTAGCTTAAAGTTGGTACGTCCATGAACAGGGCATGATTGGGAACATGTACAATCCGTTATTGAATTACTGTCACCTTCGAGTAGTTTGTACATTCGTATTTCATGTTAACAAAACAAAAAACTTGTGATCCAACAATCAATATAATGCTAGAATTAGTAACATCGATTCTAGGATCGGAGGACATAGTGAGCATCAAGCGAAATGACAATCAGGAGCTGCTCAGACACATTCTTCTATCCATGGAATTGTGCAAGAGACAAGTTCCATTTGATCTTGTAGTGCTTACACGCAATTTTGTGTCACCTTCTCTGAAACAGACTGATCATGGACACTGTTCATTTCAAGCAGTAGGAAACTTTACAGGCGGGGAGCTGCAGATAATGACTGAGTTTTTTGACATCAATTGTAAAATTGTTTTCTTTGATTCAAATGTTTTGCATGCGCATCGTCCATTCCGTGGAACAAAGATTGGAATTCTTACATGTACACAACAGACTATTCCTCGTGTCCGTACCTCATTTCACATATGCATATCCATCATCTCAAGAGATCTAGGGCATTACAACACGTCTGTCATTGTAAGAAATGGTACTGATACACAAAAAATAGAACTTCCATACAAGCACAAGGGTCTATGGGCATTGCGAATACAGGATCATTCGATATCTGATAAGGTGCTTCTCGATACATACTTTTCTAGAAATGCAGATTTAATGAGTTGGACAGACACAATTTACACAGTCAGCGACACTTCATGTGCAGCAGGACGTCCGATCTTTCAATCATTTTATGAAAAGGTCAAAAGAAGGGGGCTGGATCTACCATATTTTGAATACAGGCAACCCCTCGTGTTTGTTTTGTCAGAACGATTTGGAAATTTCTGCATGATTGGAAATCGGAGAGTTCCATTTTTGTGGTCATTGTACATGAAGGGTGACCACGCAAGTTCGTGTCTGAATCAATGCAGGTATAACAGCGCCAGTGAGATCACCTTTGACTAATCCCAGGTATTTATCATTTGTACATTTCTGCGATGTCACAGGTCTATGAATCATGAGAGTGGTAATGCACTTTCCAAATCTTTCAGGAACGGGTGATCCAAGCACTGCGCTGCAGACAATCGCTTCGAAGGATTCCAGGTGAGAATTCGAGAAACAAAGTCTTCGAAAGTATTTCCATAAGAGGTATTGATCGCTTTACCATGGTATTCGACACTGAACAAGCTTTCCCAAGCCTTCGCTTTAACATCAGGTATGTGTTCAAACTTTGTGAAATTGTTCACTCCAATATTCATTAGATCTTGTCTTGACATCATTCCAATCTTGTTGATTATTGCACAAAGCTGTGAAACATTGTTTTCTCCTCTAAAGAACGCACGCCCTGTTGCTATTTCACAACTAACACATCCAAATGCCCACAAGTCAGCTGAAAATCCATAACGGCAGTCAAGAATTTGTTCAGGTGCACGATAGAACCGTGTACACACATACGTTATGTTCACAGCGCCAAGGAATTTACACGTTCCAAAATCACAAATTTTGGTGGTATACGAACTCATTAGTATCAGAACATTCTCAGGCTTGATGTCTCTATGCACAAGACCGCATGAGTGCAAAAATCCAAGGCCTGATGCTAAACCCTTCAAGATCTTCACACAATATATGTGCTTCAATCTTTTGTTCATACTGTTCATTCTATTCAGAACATCACGTAATGACTTGCTTATGTACTCCATGACAATAACAAGATTGTCAGCACATGAATGAACTTCAACAATCGTGACGATGTTGATGTGACTATTTTTTGACAGAAATTCGCAAATTTCTCGTTCTCTTTCAGACCAATCACCTTCAACACTCTTGATTGCAAATTGTGAACCTGAGTGTTCATGTTTGTTTACAACACCGAAAGCTCCCCTGCCAATGATCCCTTTGCTTCTGCCATATATCGAGCATACGCACATCGCAAACAATTGAAATAAGCCCATACATTAAAAAAAATCTATGATATTGAACAAATGTCGTTTTCTGGTTGGGACACACTTGTTCTCCCTCCTATCAAAATAGTTGAGATAAACTCTGGTCTACAGACAAGCTCTGGTCTATCAAATATTTCTGGAACCCCGTGGTCTGAACTCCCGTCCGCTGAATCGATTGATAATTCGCAGGATTTCGATTTCTTTGTTTAACTCACAATTGACGATTTAAGTGTCTTTGCATCATTCAACAAGTCTTCGAGTTTTGGAATCTCAGTACCTTCGACTTGAGGTGCATTCAAAAGAGCACGCTCAAAATTGAGATATGTGCTCTGCTGATCCGCAGGTAATGCTGTTCTCAATGCAGCGAAGACATCACGCACTTCGTCGTAATTTCTCATATTGTAAAAATATTCGATAAACAATTCAGGATTGGCAACAAAGCACACCTGCTTTCGTCTCAATTTTTCTGAGTCAATCACCTCTTCAAATCTCTCCTTGTCAGAAAGAAAAGGCAACTCATCTACATCTCCTGCTTGACTTTCATTGTCAAAATATTCTTGGACTATAAGACTCAAAATGTCTGTGTTCAATTTGATTGAATAAATTCTCCTCAAGCCTTTGAGTCTTTCGCCATCGTCTTCATAATTTATCACTGTATTGAAAATATCTCTTATGCAATCTAGAGCTGTTGTAAAAAAACCAGTGACAGATTTTGGGTCAATAGCAAACACTTCACGTGCAAGATCAATCTGAAGCTTCTCTGATGCAAATCTGAAAAGAAATGGCATTAATGTACACGCTTCGCGAAAAAGCGTGGCATCATTCAAAACACTGGTTTCATCCTTGTGCCAAGCTGATGCAATCTTTATTAACGCAGCATTAGCTTTCTCTATTACATCAGTATTCTTCTTACTCTGTTGGTTTGTCAGGGCAAGGTTGATTCGTGCCTTTGGGCTCAAACCATCGATAATCATTGAGAATATTTCAGGGGGAAGATCCATAAGAGGAAATCCAGTTTCATCTACACCGAAGGCAAGAGTCTCAGATTCATTTAGAAGCTGCTGTGCTCTTTTTATGTGCGCTTGTGCTTTTGCCTTAGCATTTCTCATGTTTTATCAACTATAAGATAAAATTCATTAATT
>Ga0099797_100988_pt1 | contig 16163 bp, 13 predicted proteins | sample Uncmet_Sort48C_1_FD_89871 | JGI IMG/M metagenome (GOLD analysis project Ga0099797, IMG submission 89871) | Marine eukaryotic communities from CALCOFI LINE 67, Pacific Ocean - C012_Sort48C_1 | ecosystem: Environmental > Aquatic > Marine > Oceanic | place: Pacific Ocean: Monterey Bay | collected...
GGAGCTATATAAAAAGGACACAATCCATTATTATAGTTAGAGATTCGAACATGTCATCTTTATATTGGGTGAAACATCCGACGCATTGCTACGTGGCTGCGCACCGGGTGGGCGACACTCCGGAGGGCCTGTGCATTTTCGAGACGGAGGAGGGAGAAACGTTTTCCATTTAATTTCCATTAATTATGCAGGATTGTGTTATATTCTGTGTCGGATTTATAGATTTTTAAGATATAGATTGTGCCGGTGCATTTGAGATATCGGACTTGGCATTTGTATTTTTAAGTTAAATAACTTCATACACAGTACCAGTACGTGCACTCTTCATTAATACATTATATTGCCTAGGTTTTCCGTTACGGCCGCGGATGCCAGGGACGCTGAGCGGGCCGCAGTGATTCCGGAGCACCTCCGAGGGGTCATTAATTATGTCGCTATGAACAAATTTTATACTGTCGTCGTAATAGCACTAGTATTAGATTAGAAGTGTCGTATTAGCAGTGTGGATACTTGAAATGTGGAAAAAAAAAGTTGCAATAAATTAGGTCGACGACGTGGTCAGCATGTCCTCGGTGTCTTCTGGCGCGTTGTTGCACACGGTGCGGACACGATATGCGAAAGGCCAGATCTACACCAACGTGGCGGCGATAGTGGTATCTATATTATAACGTTTTTCACGATTTTGTGAGTTGTACGCAACTTGGGTGGGATATTCTTGTTGGATCTATACATGAGATTTAAATATTGTTGATGGCTAGTAAGACTGCTGCTTCCGTGACATGTACGCCCTAACTAGGGACATGTACGCCCTAACTGAATGGTTCTGTTGTGCAGAGTAATTAATTGGTATTAGAATCCATATTATACATTCCCCGAAATCGTAATTATTGTAAAGGTCGCGGTGAACCCTTTTCAAAACCTGCCGGATGAATTTTCGGCCGAAAAAATGGCTCTGTACCGGGGAGAAATGTTAGCTCATCTCGAAAAAGAGACCGAGAAAAACTCGCAGAAAGAACCTACACATGCGCCGCACCTGTACGCGGTGGCCCAGAACGCTTTGACGAATTTGCAAACCCAGCGCCCGCAGACCGTGTTGGTGAGCGGGGAGTCCGGTGCCGGCAAGACCGAGTCCGTGAAGCACGCTTTACGGTACGTGGCGGCGGCCTGCGCGAACAGTAGTACCAGCAGTTCTTCGTCGACAGTAGTAGGTCCCAGTGGCGGGGCCCGCCTTTATAATAATGATAACCACCATGGTAGTATCGAGCAGCGCATTCTGAAAACCAACCCGGTCCTGGAGGCGTTCGGAAACGCGAAAACCGCCCGCAACAACAACTCGAGCCGTTTCGGCAAGTGGCTGGAAATCGAGTTTTCCCGATCAAATAAGCAGATCGAGGGAGCCTTTTTTGTGGAGTATTTGCTCGAAAAATCGCGCGTGGTGACGCAGTCTGCGGTCGAACGAAACTTTCACATATTCTACTTTCTCCTCGCTTCAAAAAATACAGATGAAAGAATTCTGGAAAAATACGATTTGGTGAGAGATTGTGGTTTTTACAAATTTTTAAGGAACAATGATGATAATTCGTCGTCGCCGGGCTCCTACAGCGTCGATAACATCGACGACGAGGCGGAGTTCGCGATACTAGACGAGGCTTTGACCGATTTGGATTTTTCAGAGCTCGAGAAGCACGAATTGTATTCCTTGGTGGCAGCCTTGTTGCATTTGGGCAACGTGAACTTCGCGGAGGCCATGGTCGACGGCACCGACGGATGTAGGGTGGTAAATAATAATAACAATGATGATTGTCGAGAAGAAGCAGTGGCACTTGCAGCAAAACATTTGGGTTTATCAAATCCGCAAATTCTCATCCAAACGCTAACGTACAGAACGATGACCGTGGGCGGGGAGCAGACGCAGATCCCCCTGAAAAAGGAGGTCGCCGAACAGGTGCGCAGCGTGCTGGCGAAGCTAATTTACGGGAAGGTTTTCGACTGGATCATTCGCAAACTGAACGCCACGCTAGGTAACAGTAGTGGTGGCGCGTCGTCGTCGTCGTGTTGTATGAAGAATGCAGAACTACTCGAGGAAGAGGCTCTGTGTAATAACAAGGGAGAGGACAGCCCGCTGAACCAGAGCCAAACTACCACTCGAGCGGATTCAGAAAGAGAAGTCCCAGCTACTATGCGGGGCGGGCCCTTTGTGAACCCGACTGATGAGGGCGCTCTCCTTGCAAATTGTGATAATGTTGTTGAAGATGATCCATTACTGGGAAGCATGGATGATGTCGGTTCTATGGGCGCTTCTGATTCGGTAAATTCGGACGGTTCTGAACCGTCGGAGACCTTTTGCAAAGAACAGCACAGAAGCGCGGTGGGATCTTGCGGTAGTTCAAGCTCATCACTGGGTTTCCTCGACATCGCCGGCTTCGAGTGTTTTGAAACCAACAGCTTCGAGCAGTTGTGTATTAACCTTTCCAACGAAAGTTTGCAGAAGTTTTTCAACGACTTCTTTTTTCAGAGAGAAATGCAGGACTACGCCGAGGACGGTTTGGTGGGCGTACAGATCGAGTACCCGGACAATTCGGACATCCTGGAGCTTATTAGTGGTGGCCTGGGTCCTATTGCCGGTGGACCCGGCCACAAAAATAAGTGCGAAAAAAAAGGACCGACAAGTTTGCCGCAAAAGAAAAATTCGATACTCCAATTGTTAGACAACGAGGTCGCCAGCCCGAAGCCGGAGGAATTCAAGTATATTGCTAATTTGAAACGCGAATTTGAGAAGCACCCCCGCTACACCGCCCACAAAAGCGAGCGCGCGAAAACCTTCGTCTTACAGCACTTCGCGGGGGAGGTCGAGTACAACGTGGCGGGCTGGCTGGAGAAAAATTTGGACGTGCCGCCGCCGGAGGCTCAGTTTTTGACGGAAAATTCGGAAAATTCGATTATCAAGGGCATGCACAGGGAGTTATTTGGAAAAAATGAATCTACTTCCAATAATAATAATGACAACAAGAATAATAGGAAATCTTTGAAGAAGAAGTTTGTCTCGAGGAATTTCAAGCACTCGTTGGAACAACTTTTGAAAAAAATCTGGCGGTCCGAGCCGCATTTCATCAGGTGTATTATATTTTATCAGTGTTTTTTCCCGTATATTTTGCGTAGATTCATTTTGCTAGCTGTTGCGTAATTTTGAGTAGGTCTACCGCAGAGAATCCGTAGATAGCGCCCGGCCTTATCCTATCAAAGCAACATTTTATCAGGTGCATCAAGCCCAATGACGAGAAGCGGGCGTTTTTGTTGAAATCGCCGCGCGTGTTTGAACAGCTGCTGTACAGCGGCACGATGGAAGCTGTGCAAATCCGACAGGCCGGGTACCCGCTGCGGCTCGAGCCGGGGGCGTTTTTCGAGCGGTTCCGATGCCTGTTGGACTGCAAACAGCGGGTGAAAGTTCGAAATCTTCTGCTGCAGCAAGAAGCCGCAAAAGGTGCGGAGGGACCCAATAGTAGCGCGTCCGCGTCGAAGGAGCTTTTAGAATTTTTCGACGGCTTTTTGAAGAGTTTCTTCTCGGCACGAGGCAGAAGCTCGGAAGATGATAGTGACAGTGGTGACCGTAAAAAAACCGATATCGTGACCGGGTCGAATATCGTGATGACCGGGTCGAGGAGAATCTTCGTGAAACTCGAGGGGCAGCATATTTTGGAGAAGGAGCGCGTGGGCTCTTTAGGAGCGGACGCGACCGTGATTCAAAAAGTTGTTCGATCCCACCTTGCGCGAACGCGCTTCGCAAAACTAGTGAGAATTCGCGACGACATGCGCGTATTGGCGAACGAGCTGACCGAAAAACGTCTTTACCAAAGCGTCGGCAAGAACGGTTTCGCCGTCTACGGAAAAGATGTTTTCCAAAAGAAAGTGCGGGAGATGCAATTGCTTTATAAAAAATCCATAAGTACCAAGCTGAGAATTCCCGAGCACTGCGTTTTCGAGTTCTTCGATTACTTGGGGAAATTTTCGTTGGAACACGGTTATTATTTCGAGCAGGAACTGCAGACGAGTACCAACATTGATGAATTGAGAGAAGCGTTCTTCACCTTGCGGGACTCGCTGCGCTGCTATGACTCTGAATTTCGCGCGATCGAGCAGCGTTTTAAAAAATTGGAGCGCGAGTTGTTCACGATCGAGCCGGCCCTGACGGAGCTGGAGCCCCGCTTCACGGATGACCCGGAGAGTTGTATCGTGCAGGTTTTTGATAGATGATTTGTTCATTTTTAATTTCGCATAATATTGATTATTTAATTCCGTTGGGTTGCGTCCAAACCACTAAATCGCGATCATTCTATAATAGTTAGGCACAAAATGATAGTATATGCGATATTATGATGCTCAGGACTTCCGACATCAGAGTACCAATTACCGCTTAAATTATTAAGCAGATGAGACTAGCAGGTCATAATGCATATTATGATGATGATCTTACCTAAGTATATGCAGCAGTAACATTAAAGAACATAGCTTGTGCAATGTTGAACGCTCTAAAGTAAAAGGCCTCCAACCTGCTCAGCGTGTGCGGCACGGAGAGGGAAAAGTGGGTCGACAAAGCCTTGTACGAACGGGCCGAGCGGTTCCGGATGAAGGTGACCGATTTTCTGCAGCGCGAACCGCACCTGGCTGCGAAAACGAAACACAATTTCAATAAAAAAGCTTCAGGCGACACTGACGATGATGATGATAACAACAGTAACGTAGAAGAATTAGATGGGGCCCCGTCAGAGCGCCAAAGCGGGGGCCGGCGACGGCTCGGGGCGGGCAGCTTGGAGCAGAAAAAAGCGCGCTACCGCCGGAGAGCCACTTTGACCAAGCACGATTCCTGGGACGACGACGAGGAGTTCGCAGATGAAGATGGTATTTCATGACATGTACGCATATTATCAGAGTTGGCACATAGTAGTTCGAGTCGATACTATCTATGTTGTTACGGACCGCGATTGTTTGTCTGTGACGGGGGCGATTTTGTTAATATTAGCGGTAATAATTACGTCGTTAGTAATACAAGTTATTAGTATCGGATACGTATATTGAAAATTTATTATTCTTCATGATGCATATAAATAGGTTTCGTGTTCGAGAACGACACGGCGTCTGTCTGCTCCGAGGCTGACTGCGGCGGGGACGACTTGCGGGCCAGGGTGAAGCAGGGCGCCGCGCGCACGGCGGACGAGGCCAAGAAGCGGCTGGGCGACGAAGTGAGCGCCGTGCCCGAGGTAAACAAGCTGACGGCGTTCTTCGAAAAAGCCATGGTCGACGCTACCAAAGGCCGCTGGGGCTGATTTTTCTTTCGAGGAGGGTCTCAAGAAATAGGCTATTAGTATTTGGTCCCCAGGGTCTACTCTTTATTTTACAGTACGGCTAGAGCAGGAATGTATCTATAATATAGAGAGGGGTATCTATATGACATGAAAATCATCGTGGTGTATACAGTACAATAATTATGAGATAGACTGGCATATCACTATGTGTCTTGACAAAATTGAAACAGCTCTATACGCATTGAAAACGCTGCACAAAAAAAATCATATTGAGATCTCCACAGTGCAGAAAAAGCCATTTATATATGCGATTAAGCAGCAGCGGCATCAATTCATCAGAAAATATGAAATCTGAAACTATACTAGCAGCGTATGAACAATGCTACCGATTAAAATATCGGAGTATATCACTGACTGATACTAATACAGTACATAAAAAAAAATCATGATATTGAAGCTGTTGTGCGGAAGCAGCAAATTCTTATAATAAGTAAATCGTATTTATAAAAGGCAGGACAAAGTGTATACTATATACTAATCATCAACTAAAAGACGGCACAGCACACACCAAGTCTGTTTTTTGCGGATATTATCTGAATACATTCCGCAAAGGGTCTGGGTCTGGGGCTGAATTCGTAATTCAAAAAAAAAAAATACAAATTATAGCACATTTATCAAAGGAAATGCATGTTTCGCATTCATCTTAATATGGGCGTGATGAAATTGGATCTTCGTTTTGTTTTCAAAAAAAAATTTGAAAACCCCATGCAGCAGCTTGTATACGGGCTGTTGAGCCATTTTGTATCATCAATTTGTGAGTGTATGTATTTGATAGCAAAATCAATAGACATTGATTAATGATAGGTCACATAACAATATTAATCTCCATGAGAAAAAGTCATGAGAGAATCAGTACTGTATCGTAATTAAAGACATGCCAATATTATTTCAAAAAATTCAACAATGAAATGCGTTTTACTCAACAATCCAACCGCTACCGGAGGAATGTTACTTCAATGTTAAGAGCTTCGGCAATCTGTTCTCCCTTTCTTCCATTTTTTTCCGTTGATCATTTTTTTTCCTTCCCATGTCCACAGCGATTCGTTGCGTTCATATTTCCAGGCCAAATGAAAATTTCCAGTTTTCCTGCCCCCTCTTAATAGCTTCGAATTCCTGCATTTCTCGTCCGGTTGTATAGTTATGATTTGAGGGAAGGTAATATCTAGGTGAATTCGCAAAGAGACAAGTGTTATCAACAAAGCGTGCAGAATCTAAATTAATTTATAGTCCCTTTTAAATAATAGCATACCCAAGTGTGTTTTTTGAACGAAGGAACGAGAGACTATTATATCGCTCCATAGTTACAGTGAAGTGAACAGAGAACGAAAATGGGCGGGCATTCTTTCGCGGACGCGCTGACGGACAACCATTTGGATGTCGGTTTCGACAACGGAGCATTCGAGATTGGTGGGGATGAATTTGGCGATCTGGACGACGCTGTCGCGGACAGCAGAATCACCGCTACGCACGCAAAGTTTCTGCGCAAGTACGATCCCCACAAGAAAGTGGGCGGGAAGAGTTTCTGGGGGGAGCCATGGGCTCATGGCGTTCGCGTCGTGTTTCCCAATGGACAGGTGAGCAACCCGGTCTCGCATTGCTGGGACTGTTGGGGGGTCAGCTGGAGCGAACAAGACATGACTGCGCGTGAGCAAGACAGACTGCGCACAGACTACGGTGGGGAGTTTCTTCCAGACGTTGCCGTGGATGACCTAAGCTGTAAAAGAATTTATTTTGTCTTCTCCGGGACAGAGGTGAATCAGGATGTAAAGAAGAAACTCGTCGCGACAGATCCATTCATGCCGCTTGATTCCGCGGGAGTCGAGGCGCTCTCACAACCGGGTGGAGAGAATTTGTTGGTGCTTTCCGCGGCCACTTACCAAGCACTTGAGAAGCATCCGAACTTCAAGAAGCTTCATCTATACGCAGCTCTGGCCCGTAACTTGGGCAACTTCAAAAAAGGAGAGTACACATGGAAGCATCCAAATCAAGTGATCGAAAAGTGTCGGTACATCAAAAAAAAGGTCGACACTAGTCCCTGCCACAAATCAGCCGCAGCGCAGGATTGGCACTACTTTTTCGGAGTTCATATCGATGAAAAGGGCGATTTGGTATCTCGGGGCAATCCTTTTGAGACATTCGATGAAGCCTACGCGTATGTGAATCCCATAGGGAGTTTCCCCAGCGCGGAACGGACCAAGTCGGTCGCGCGAATCAATCGGATTGCGAACGAATTTATTCAAAATTCCTTGAATGATCCGCACTGTTTGTTAAGCGGTTGGAAGACTTCTTCTGGGCCAGCCGCCGAAGCAGCAAGGAAATCGATGATCATGCAAGTAGGAGGATCTGAGTCTTCTGCGTCAAAGATACCATCGAAAAAGACTAGCTCCCCACCCAAGACTAAAAAGGCTCTTCTTCCGTCATCGAAAAAGGACACTGCCGCAAAGCCAGCCAAGGTGAAGGTGAAAAAAGATAGTACGAACAAGAAAAGACCGTCTCCAGCAGTGTCCGCAACCGCTTTTCCAGTGGGCACACGCAAGAAGGGTGGTGACGGCAAGCAATGGGTTATCGCTGCGAACAAAAATGGGGTACAGAGATGGGTTCGCGTTTGAAGTGATGACTCGGATTTCAGAAGGTTCCATCGGATCTTGTGGAGAAAGTCATCAGTGCTCAAGACACGGTGTACGCGGAGCCTCATATTTTCTTTTGTTCACAACAACGACTTTGTCTATTCACACAACACATCATTCGGCAATTTGTTCTGCATTATACAATTATTGTAAAACAACATGTTCGGTTCTTTTTCGAATGTGCTTCAGACGTTAACGCACTCTATAATACATTGAACGCAGTCTATAATACGCAGGTTTCGTTCAAGATGCGGGTGTTCACATCACATTTTATTTCCGCCGTCTCCGAATTCTCGCGAGAGAAATCTAAAAATTTACTCAAGTATTTCAGTCGATTTTTCTTGCAAAAAACCAAATCTTCAACTCGCATCCTAGTATTATTTTTGCTCAGCAAAATGATAGCGCGATAGAAGTCTTCACTGACTAATTCATAGCTACAGTGTACTACCTAGTAGACGGCTAGAAATAGAAACAATGGTTTTTTTCCGCAGCCGAGCCCTGTTCGGTGGGAGAGAACCCCGCGCGGGCGCCGCCGTGGCCGCAGCCACCCAGTATTTCTACGGGTCCGGAACCTCACTCGATCATAAATACAGAAATTATACGGAAAAAGAAGGGCTTGCAAAAATAAAAGGCCGAGGAAGAAGAAGTCCTTTGCGGTGTGACGAAAGAAATTTTCGCGAAAAAAAAAAGTATGAAGAAGAAAATCCGCGTTATCTGCGCCCGTTCCAAGCTGAGTCGCAGTCGCTCAAAAACCAACTTGGCAACCGCTCTTTGCCAACAGACGCTAATCATCATCTTCCTGCAATATTTGAAACGACTAATGATAATAACGCAGTAGCCAATGTCGCGGGACATTTTTCCAACAAAGCTTGCGAACAAGACCGGAGCTGGCCGTGGAATACGTGGCTGGGGCTGCCAATCAAGAACGTATCTATAATATTGATAATATTCATTTATTTCAATTCATTTGTAGGGGGCCCCCCGTATGCGCACTCAGTATGTTGTTGTTATATTGTTGAATAATACGTGCGACACACAATTTGATGTTCATTTTTACTTTAGTGATGATGATGATGTTATAACATTTCAACACCGCGAATTTGTCTCTTCGATGTTCGTCTATCTATGCAATGATATGCAAAAACCACCTAATAGAAATGTATAGCTAGTAATATTTTCATAGATTCAAAGGTTTACTCCATCCAGCTGTTGCTCGTCGAGTCGCCACACGAAACTGACCCCGTCAGTGGTGGTCCTATGATTAACGCAGGTTGTTGTGATGGCTCCAGCAATTCGGGCGGACACCGAATCTTACTGGGGAAACACCTCAGCAAAGGCTTGTTCCCGGGCCGCCGGACGGGTCTCATCAAGCTATTGTCGGCCGCGGAAACGGAGGAAATCGAGCACTTCAATATGAGAAGACAGCAGCAGCTTGCCACGATGAATTATGATGATGATACAAAAAAGGGGGACCGCGAAATGAGGAGGCGCCTCGCAGCGAACGTTAATCTTCCTCCGTCGAGCGTGGGCGCCATTCCCGCGGCGGACGTTATCCTCCCGCCGCCTCTGTACCATACCGATCTGCAGTGTGCTGCTGTCTTTGATATAAATCATGATTCGTTAATATTAAAAAATTCAGAAAACGATTCATCATCATCATCATCATCATCAGAAAATGTCGAAATGATATTAAGCGCAGAGGGGCCGGCGCGGAACCACCCTCGGTTCCCACAGCAAAGAATTGCTAAAAAAACGCCTACTGAGCTGGCCCACGCCTTCGCGGTGGAGTGCATTTCACATTTGTGGCGTTTGAAGGATTTCGATAAAACAAACACGGGCATTTTTGATGTGTCCAGAAGCGCAGAACATTTGATAAGCCCCGCTGGCGTCTTCGAATTTTTTGAGTTGGACCGGCCCGGCGAACGCAACGTCGAACTAGTTTTTGTCGTCGACATCCGCCAGTGGGGGCTCAGCTTCGATTCTGCTTTTGATGATTCTCGTGTTGTTGGACCCAACAACGTCCGTACTAGTAACAGTAACGACGGTAGTGCTGTGACTGTCAGTGGACTAACAACTAGCACTGACGTTTGTAAATTATTATTTCCTGACGGCCTGACTGGCCAAAACGACGACGACCGTTTCTTTATGGGTGAGTGGGCGGTGTTCAATTTCGAAAGCATTCCCTATGCTAACATGCCTGCAGACGACCGTGTCTGGTTTTAGATTTTTTTTGCAGGCGCGTTTTCATTTCTAAGCTTTTGCATAATTACAGGAGTTTTTTTTCGTAACGATGTTATTGTAATAGTATGTTGTATGAAATTTAAGTATATGATAGCATGGATTAAAGATGATATCATATAGTACAGGGTTCAGTCATTCATTTTGTGGAGTTCAGTGCGAAAAAACTACAAGGTCTCTTGTCACATTGATAAATAGCAAAGGTATCCACACGTCCTTAAGAACGGACAGACGCTTCGCGGCCAGTTTGTTTTCGACGGCGAATTGCAAGTGGCGAAGTGGCTGCGGCCGTTTAAAATTCCAGCACATTGATTCTATTTTTGGAGCAGCGAGCCGCGGCTCTTGATCTTCTATGTTGTCCCAATTGAATATAGGTGTGATTTAAGATGATAATATGTGCAATGAACGGCATGACATTGAGTCATTGACCAACGAGTCAATGCAAAATACGAGGGAAAAGGCACTCTAAATAGCTAATATTTTAAGATAGGCGTTCCAGCTATCGGTGTTCTGTGAGAAGAAAGGGCATTGTGTAATGCTCTGAGCAGCAGAATACCCCCCGCAGAATACCCCCCGCATTCTCGAAACCTCTCGTGCGTTGACACAGACGACGCCACATAAGCATTCCAAGAGGTGTTCTAGCCTGGGAAAGGCATAGCTTGGGAACTGTCAGTGTCGATCAAGTTTGTTTTTGAGAGACGCGCGTATTGAATTGGAAAACTTTACTCATTGTCAAATTCTGGTCATTTTAAATGATTGTGACGGTGCCGATACAGCATTTCGTGATTTTGAACTTTTTGCTCAACAATGGACTGTATGAAATTTTTTCTATTATAGTCTGACAAAAAAATAATCTTATATAGCTTTCATCTCCGACGGAACAAAAGGCTCTTATAGGCTCTGACTATATAGTATATGATGTAAAGAGAAGAGCATGCCAGACGGGAATTGCGACGACCCAGGCTCAGGCTCACCGGCCGAACAGGAGCCCAAAACGGAACCTTGCCCGGCGAACGGTCCCCGATCGCCGCCGCTCTCCCCGGCTCGAGGGGAGCCCGAACAGGAGCCGGACGCAGCGCAGTCCCCCCCTCTTGGGCCCCAAAAGTCCGGGCCGGCAGTCTCCGGTGCTGATAGGGTCCCAAAAAATGATGGTGCCGATGTGAAGAAGGAAAGCTGCAGAAGGGTCGCTGCTTCTGAAGAAGGGCTGGATGTTGCAACAAGTCGAAGGTCGGTTCGAAAAGACGAAAGAATGAAGCTGCAGGATGATGATGATGATTATGGTGATGGCGATGATGATTCAAAGATGAACGATCCGACGACATGCCGCGACGCCAAAGACAAGAAAGGTGCGTTGGTGGATGAGCAACTTGTGGACCCGCAAGATGAAGACCGCGAACTCAACCGACGCCAACAGCCAGGGTTGGATGAGGAGGGGCCCGAGCTCTGCAGCGCAATGAGCGACTGTTGCGAACTTAGCGGCGCTGTGAGCAGTCGCATCATCGCTAATTGCGTCATAAAGGGACCCTCCTACCTGAGCAAAACCTCTTCGGCTGCGGTTGCAAAAGAAGAAGACCCGGCTGCTTTTTTTGCAAAAGAAGACGAAGAGAATGAAAAAACTAAACCTCAGGGGCCCGCCCCCCGGGGTCCGGGTTTTGAGGGGCCTAATGCAGCAGCAGAGCATGCGTCTAGTGCCCAGTCTCAAGGTGCAGAAAAACAGCTTGCACTGCGAAAGAAGAACTCCGTCGCGCACTCCGTGGCCAGTCTCCAGCAGAGCGAGGCGAGCACTGCGGCCTTCGGGCAGGGGTCCCACACTACTGGCATGAATGTAAAAGTAGCAGAACAAAGAGGAGGGTCACCATCATCAGGAGGTGGTGCTACTGCTTGTAGTGGTGGCGCGCAGTGCCCGCCTTTTCCGGGTCCCAGTGCCCGGCGTTCGGGGGCCTCCGTTGAGTCGCTATTCGGTTGTCGCTCCGGCTCACTCCGGAGCGAGTCCCTGGCAACGTTTATGGGCGACAATTATAATACAGTGCACAGGGCGGCGAGCCCTCTGCACGACAGCCGCACCAGCGGTTCGGACCCGGCCTTGTTTAATAATAACCAATATGTTGTCAATAAAAATAATACGAACTATAATATGAATAATAACAGTTCGTCAGCTGCAGTGGACGGAGAATTCAAAAACCCACATTTTCAAGAGAACTACGGCAAATTTTCCCTTCGTGAAAATGCTACCGAGGATTTCAACTCCCAGCAGGAAGAAGAGGGTCCCTCAGCCGGTGAAGTAGGCTACTCACAGCAGCTAAAAAATCTTGCGGCCCACAAAATGACTCGGAAAGAGAGCGTCGCCGTGCCGTTGGTAATCCCGTGCGATCCCGGGGCCGGTCCAAGTCCGCCCGCTGATAGTGATATTGGTGAAGGGCCGCCGAAAGGCTCCCCAGCACTGGACGCGAGCGCGCCGAGACCGAAAGACTTCGGTGAATGTCGGGGCGAGACCGACATTCACGGCACAGTATTGGAAATGTCGGAGCCACTGCCTGGCAGCGTACCGCTTCCGGGAACCTTCCTGCCTTCCGGGGCCATCGCTGACGTCGCGCGTATCAGCTCCTTGGGAGCCTCGGGAGCCTTCACAAAAACGAGAGAAACACCCGAGAAAACTGCCGCTACGAACGTTATTAGCGACAGAAAAAGGGAGCCTGAGCGACAACCGTTTCCGAGTGTGTTGGAAACCCGGAGCCCCCCCAGGGAGGAGGCTACGACTAAAGTAGGTGCACCAGTCTCGAATCATGATGATGATATAACCAGGTCCTCTAGAACTGCACCACAAAACATAGCGCCGGACGCCAAAAGTAGCTTGCGGGGGGGCCCTGAAGCGCCGCCCCTCTTTCCCCGCCCCCTGCCGCTCTCGGTCGATGACCCCTGCGCTGGGGCCGGGGCCCCCGGTTGGGGTTTCGGGCCCCCGAATGGGGCCCAACTTTCTTCAGTAGTTCCAACTGCTGCTAGTACAGGGTCCCCTGCTGCGGAAAAAGATAAAGATGATGCCCCCCCGGGCCGTTGGGGGGTTCCTGCCTCGAACGACGCTGTTCCGACGCTTCTCAGTGATGAATCTGGAATGGGCCCCGACGCTTCTCGCAGTTACTTTTCAGAAAAAAATTTCGAAGATGACACTAATTTTTTCCGCCACAAACAAGACGAGTCACAAGCTGTTTCGAGGGACCAATTTGCCAGGCCTGATTTTTTTTCGTATAATATTATAGTAAAACTAAATATTTTTAAATATCATCAAAGCGCTGTATGAAAGAAATCCTTGAAAAAATTCTTGAGCGTGCAAAACGGTTGGAAATATCTGTTGTTATTCTATATAAGTATGATTCGAATGCAAAGAAGTAAGAATTGCAAAAATTTTAGGGACAATTATTTGCAGAAGGATCGACCGTCGTATCGATCGCTCGAAGGCTCTTTTGCGCCAAAACTTCCGCAGGGCAAGAGTTTCATAGCCACCGTCGGTTACATTGTTCATTGTGTCATACATTTCACATAAGATAAGTGGACTAGAATTCGTTGCAGGTAGAATATAGACTATGTATAGTAAAAATTTTTTTTAGTCATCTTTTATATTTCTCCTATTTATAATCCGCGTAATTCTAAATTATAGCATGGAAAAAATAAAAGCTCTGTTCGTGCCCTCGCAGTTTTCGAAGTTGCGGTCGGAAACGCGGAAGGCGCGCGAAAAACTGAAAAAAGAAACCGAGCAGAGATGGGGAGACCCTTTGAAGACTGCGCAATTCCGGCTCTGCCTTGTAGCGCTTGCGCATTTCTGTATTTTCGTCTTTTTTTTCAGCGTCGCGTTAATTAATTCCAATTCTTCTTTAGGAGGAGGAGGAGAAGGAGGCAGAAGTTCCTCTTCTTCTTCTTCTGCCAATGACTACTACATTTTCGACTACACCTCGGACGAAGTTTTGAAACAGCACCCGAACATTGAAAAAGTGTTTTCCCGAAAATTTGACAAGGCGGGCAACTTGAGTTTTGGTACCTTCGAATTTCGCACGACAAGCGTGTTGCGAAAACCGATTTCGCTCTACTACGTGCTCGAAGATTTCAATCAGAACCACCTCCTGTTTCGGAAGAGCCACCGAGCCGACTTGGACATGGATCCCTTTGCGGCCGTGGCGGTGGCAAAAGACATCATACAAAGTAGTCAAAGTGGCGGTGGCAATTTCCACGACGACGACTTTTTCCGGAAAAACAACAACAACAACAACAACGTCCTCTGGAACCATTGCAGGCGTCGTTTGTTCGACCTCGAAAAAAACCCAGCTAAAAATGTGGAACCGGGGAATGTTATTGTAACGACAAATTATAGTTCTTCAAATACTAGTAGTAGGAGTTCAAATACTAATAATAGCACCGAAGAAGCCAGGGAAAAGGGGGGCCCCTATAGTACTCCGCGCGTGCTCTTTCCCTGCGGCATGACTCCCGCCACGGTGTTCAATGACACTTTTGTGGTTGAAATTTACAATGGTGAAACTACTACCAAATTTAACAATGAGCTTCTTAAGAACAAGAGTGGTTCTTCTGATATTACTACTAGAAATAATAACAGTCAACAATCTGAAAGTGCAATAATTGACAGCAGTTGTAGTAGTGGTGACAAAAATACTACTACGACCATGGGCATGTGGAGGCGCCTGCACAATGACCACAGCTTGGAAAGCGTTTCCTGGCACCGTAAGACCATGCAAAAAAACCGAAACCTTCCGTTTGGTGGTGGACGAAATAGAAACAGCAGCTCTGTAGACGGGCCTCACGAAAGTGTTGTTGCGCACGAGTGGATGCATTCCTGGCTGGCTGAATATTTCCCGCCAGAGCGTTGTGAGCCCGAAAATTATTCGATTAGTAGTACTACTAGTAGTAGCACCGAAGAAGAACTAGAAGAAGATTATGATAAAAACAAAGTTTCAACAAGATGGCGCCCGACGCACGTGAGCTGGCGATACACAAGTACGGGACCCGCTGGGACCCCCAATAAGGGACCCAGAGAGCTAGACTGCGATCCAATAAAGATAGATGGAAAAAAACAGAGCTATTCTTCAGGCAATAAAAATACCAGCAATTCTATTGATGAAGATATGATTGGTAAAAAAAATATTCTTGTTAAAGGAAAAAATAATACGGATGATGAACTAGTAGAATATTTAACAAGTACAGAAGATGATGAAGCTTACCGATGTCGTTTCTCCTTCGAAAGGAATTCCTTCAACGGCGTGTTTTGTCGGGACCTTGTAGTAAATAATAGCAGTAGCATAACTAGTACTACTAGTAATTGTAGTAGCACCTCCCGGAAAAATGCGAGCCCACAGAATGGTCTTAACAGTAGTACTAGTACAACTACAAATAGTAGTAGTAGTACTCTTGCTAGTAGTACTACCACCACTGGCACTCAGAGGATCGCGTACGTGCCCCGGAGCCAAGGCTCGCAGTGGGGCGTGCGGGCCGCGCGGTACGTAAATTTCATGCGTACGGCCGCTTTTGGGGATTTCCAGAAACTGGATGCCATCCTCGAAACTGGTAGCTACCGCTATATCTGTATTGTGAAATTCCGAAAACATCCGTCGTATTTTCAACAGTCTTGACTAGCGAAGAGCTAGGTTGTATGAAGAGCCGGGCCTCCGGCAACTAAACTCGCGTCAATCGCACACAGCTATTCCGGGGCCCCCGGACCCCGTGTTTATAACATTTTGAATGGGGGCGGGGGGGCGTCCAGCGTAGTCAAGGCGAGTGCAATACGACGGAAGTATTCGGAATTATAGCCTGCGTATTTATACGATGGCTTTTACAGGAGTACCCCCCCGGTACACGAGACGAACTCGAGTACCGCGGTCGCAGAATAGGTGCACGAATGCATGTGCGCAAGGCGCGTCACTGCAATGAAATGCTCGTA
>Ga0099797_100167_pt1 | contig 16159 bp, 11 predicted proteins | sample Uncmet_Sort48C_1_FD_89871 | JGI IMG/M metagenome (GOLD analysis project Ga0099797, IMG submission 89871) | Marine eukaryotic communities from CALCOFI LINE 67, Pacific Ocean - C012_Sort48C_1 | ecosystem: Environmental > Aquatic > Marine > Oceanic | place: Pacific Ocean: Monterey Bay | collected...
GAAATCTGGGATGCGTTAAAGCGCATGCTAGTTTTGCTCCTACGAAATCTGACATGCGTAAAAGCGCATGCCAGTTTTGCTCCTGTTCGAAACTAGTATGCGTAATAGCGCAGGCTAGTTTTACTCCTACTCGAAACTTGAGTGCTTGATAGCGCATGCTAGTTGTTCTTCTACGAAATCTGGGATGCGTAAAAGCGCATGCTAGTTTTGCTCCTACGAAATCTGAGATGCGTAAAAGCGCATGCCAGTTTTGCTCCTGTTCGAAACTAGTATGCGTAATAGCGCATGCTAGTTTTGCTCGTACGAAATCTGGGATGCGTAAAAGCGCATGCCAGATTTGCTCCTGCTCGAAACTGGGATGCGTAATGGCGCATTGTACTTTTGCTCCTAGTCGAAACTGGGCCGTGCGATAGCGCATGCTAGTTTGCTCATCTGGCATGTGTGACTTGATCAATTATTGGACTTTCATCTTTAATCATGCATTGTATTTGCACTTAAAATACCAGTGCTGTTGATAATAGAATTCAAAAAATCAATAATGTTCATCAATAGTTATGCAGAAGAAGATTGAATTTTTTTGAGAAGTGCCCTATCTTGTTCGGCATCGTCTCCAACGTCGGGTTTTTCTTTCCAGCATGCAAACTCTTCTTCTTCACCAACCGAACTTGCACTGTCATCAGATTCAAACTGTTCCATGTCAGCAGTGTAACATTTTTGAATATCGTCAACATCCTCATTTTCTTCGTTTTCCTCATTTTCATTTCTAGCATACTCGTCAATTAACTCTTTGTCATCCTCGCACTTGATGCTTTCTCTTTCATTATCCCACCTTGTAATGCACCTGTTCCTCTTCAGATTAATTCGATCTTTCATTTGCATCTTTCGCCGACGCATGTCATTACGAATCATTTCAGTAGTCTTGATTTTTCCGATTAGAAAGATGTCATCATTGTCCAAAGATTCAAGTTTAAGAAGCCTCGTCTCTACATCTTTACAAAGTTCGAGGGATTCACTCATCACATATGAGTAGGGTTTGATATTCAGACACTCTGCATAATGATTAATCCTGTGCCAAGTACTTAATGATGGAGTGTATCTCATCATGCAAATCATGCTAGTCATCATCTGCCTGAAAGATGCCACAGTTGGATCCATTCGTTTAAAAAACTAGCGCAAGCATTTTTATCCAATTGTCACATCATCCATACCAGCCATGGATTGAACAATTTGATCCATTATTTTTTTGTCTGGATTCCATTTGATCGATCTATTAGACAACATATTTTGCATTTTATCTTGCATTATGATTCTCTTCTCCATGTTGTCGGATTTTCCGAAAGACTCTTGTGCCGCAAGTATGTCCAAACATTCGTACAAACAACAGAAGACACACTGCATGGGATATTTGTTCGAAAATTCAGTCCTGAAATCATTAGACATCCACATTGCCGACTGCATGTCGTACACACCCGTGCGCCTCTGCACACCATATGACCTCTCAGATTCCTTGTGTATTATTGCCTGTATTATTTCAGAGTTCGATTGGTTTTGTTGTACAAGCCTTTCAAGATCCTGTTGAAATGTTGGTTTTCTCCCGAAAGCCAGAAGACGCATTGCCTTAATTGCCATTGTTTCTCCATCAGCAACTCCCCTGCATGTAATTGGCAGATTGGGCAAAATGTTCACAGTATCTTCAATATTAGGTGCAATCTTTCGAATAACATCCAGTGCACATTTCGATCCCTTGTATGTTTTACCATCAACAGTAACTGAGTGATATGTGCGATCATGCGTAGTCGATATCCAGCAGCAATCTGCAAACGATGACCCAATGCAAATGGGAGTGCCTGCGATCGTTGCCAACCCATGAAACCAATCAACTGGCAAGCACAAAAGTATTCTACAGAAGGCAGTGTGGAGATTCGCAATTGTGTCCTCCTGCTTTCCTATTACACCGTTATTGGACCTCTTATAATGCTTGACAAGATTATGCAGGTCTGCCAATTGGCTAGACTTTTTCCTAAGTTCAATATCACGCTCTGTGTCAAGATGCATCAGTTCAGTATTGTATGCTTCTGCCTGGCGCAACCTGCGTCTCAGGTCATTTTCCTGAGTTTGGCAGTTGCATTTGCTCGGAACAGTCTGCGTTGCTCCTGCCGCAGCCTTCTCATTCTGCAATGCTAACCTTGCTTTTTCCAGATCAGCCTTGGCAGTCTCAGCTGCAGCCTTGGCAGTCTCAGCTGCAGCCTTGGCAGCGTCTGCTGCATCCTTGGCAGTCTCAGCTGCAGCCTTGGCAGCTTCAGCCCTGGCAGCATCTGCTGCATTCTTTTTCTTCACAGCTGCAGCCTTGGCAGCTTCTGCGTATTTCTTTGTCAATACTGATTCTTCTGCGGCAGTGTCTGCTGCAGCCTTGGCTGCTGCTCCATCTTCCTCTCCACCTTCGCTGGTATCAGGTGACCTACTACGCGATCTTGCAAATGGTGATGAATTCTTTCTTCTAGATCTTGAAAGTATCTTTTCGACATCATCGCTAGTACGTCGCGGTATTAGTCGTTCTTGGTTTGTTATGACATGCTCTGCTTTTCTTTTGACATGCTCTGCTATTTCTGCAGGATCTTCGTTCAGAATTCGAACAGGATTTATGTTCATAGTTCGCTGTTCTTCTTGCATACGGTTAACACTTTTTTGAAAATCATCCTTGGATTTAGCTTCAGCTTCAGCCTTGGTTTTAGCTTCAGCTTCAGCCTTGGATTGGATTTGTAGATCTGAGTCAATTACTTCTGTTTCCTCAGCAAATGAGCCGTTAAGTGCAGAGTGTTGAGCAGTTTCATCATCTGAATTTGGACCTGTCATAGCTTGACTCGGTTGCCTCTTCATAGCAAGCAATTCCATATATAAATCGGAAATTTCTAAGGTCCTCTCTCGGTTATGACGTTCCAAAACAGCATTAGTTTCTTCGAGATCATTGATAATCCTTTGATAGTCTTCCGCACGTTTATGTTGTATTTCATTGGAATGACGTGTTGAGTAATTGTTTCCAGTATCATTTTCTGAATTCAATTTCTCCAGAAGATCTGCATTGTTTTCTTTCAGCTGCTTCAACTCCATCTTCAGTTTATCAAGTTCTTCATTTGAGTCCTTCACAATTTCCAATGATTCTGGGTTTGTCACAGGTTCTTTTGGTGAATTGCCGACAACCAAAACCTCTGGACTCCCAGATTCACTTTCAATAGATCCTGGACTGTGAGGTCTACTACCAACAGAACCCACGGTTTCAAAATCTAATTCACTGCCTGATCCTGCTGAATCAATGGAACTTGTATCGTCAGGGGTTGCCATATTAAATTTATATAGGTGTTAGATAAAATGCAATACACAGAGCATGTAGCTGATGGGCATGTAAAGAAGCATGCGTTCTTTCCACGCCCGTTCACAAGTTATAGTGACATACTCAATCAGAGAAAACATGAGGTGCACCGAGATAACAGTCATCAGTATCATAATGGAGTGCCTTTAACGCAAAACAATGCTCCGAATGTCACCAGCATAGGTGCACACTTCAAGGATTTCACTGTACCTGACACAAAGAGTGACAAGCATTCAATAATGGATCCAAATGTTACACGAAGAACACATAGTGTATACGAGCAGCCTGATATGAGTCTGGAAAGACGAGAGCTTTTGGACCTCAGAAGACACGACCTCACACTTCCAGATACTATGCAGCACGTGTCTAAGTACCCTGAAACTGGAGGATATCATAGCACGGGGCCACACCCTGAGATCAGGTTTTCCAGTGATAGTGGCCCATCGTATCCAGTTCCAGTGTCAGGGGTCAAGGTGAAGGGTGCCTACACAACAGGTAGGGAGCTAAATAGCAGGGTGAATACCAACAGGTCCATGTCTAGTCGCAGTATGGACCAGCATGTCCATGGAAATACGTACAAGGACCGTTCGATTCAGTACAGTGAGATAGACAAACCAGAGTATGAGATGACAGACGCTGTAAAGGTAACATCAGAAAGCACACTTTCTGCACCATCTGTGCAGCTTGGGTCAGATGCTAATACCAGCTTTGGTCATCAGACTCTTACGCAGCAAGGTCCTTCTTATGCACCCCTTCAGTCTTTTGAGACAAGACTTCCCGAAGATACACATCACTCTGCAGAGCCACGAGTGCAACTCAGTTCATCACGCCATGCACAGGAGCAGACACAGATGAACGTCCACGCAAGAGAGGATGCAAATCCTGTCTCAGGGCACACAAGCATAAATGTAGGAAGACAGCAACAGGACAACACTGGCGCTGTGACACTTGCTGACATGTCACTCTTAATCGACCAAACCGGTGGAGTTTCCTTCGGATATGGGGATTCGACTGGTATCTCTAATGCCAGAATGCTGTCTGACCATTCAAGCAGTTTAAATTCGTCATCCTTGTCATCTCACAAAAAGGCAGCAGTTCCTTCAAAGGTTACACTTTCTGGTCAAAAGAAGTACAACGACTTTTCGAAAACAGTAAACTTTGGATCAGCACAAGACCCACGTCACACATCGGTGATTCTGAAAGACCATCAGGTAAAGCCAAGTGAAGCTGTTTTCCCAAAGTTCGGCTCGGAGGGTGTCGTACTTTCAGAGTGCAGGCTTGTCACAGACAGCTCTGAGGCATTGATTCCATCTGCAAGCTTTGGTGTTGGCGAGGGAGCGCGCCCAGGACAGATTGGCTGCAAACGGCAAATGAGCCACTCCATTGATCATAGTAGCATCTCCGCTAGTACGAATACTAATACCGGCTTCGGTCAAGTGCAGATTGCAAAGAAGCCTGCAATTCTCGATGCCATAACAAATTTTTCAGGGTTTATCAAAGGGATCTTCACTGACTCTGTTGTTCAAACATCTAAGGAAAGCAAGGGTGTACCTGAACCAGCACAGGTAATACAAAGCCAATCCACAGTCCGCACTGATGTCCAGCCGGTTTCAAAAATAACCCTGAATCAGTTGGCAGCCGGTGCAGTTCAAGCACAGAAAAAAGCACCCAATAAAAATATTTCTTTGGCTACAAAGAAGACCGAGAGCTACGGAAGAACACCTGGAGGAAACATGCCAGCTATAGGAAAACGAACACGGTCAGCACAGCTTACGAGATAATTTGTTTACATGTTTATCAATGCCAAGAAAAAGGATTTCTGAGAATGTCTCGAAGACTGAATATTATCCACCTTCTTACTATGATGATCCGGAAAGTGAATTTGCTGACACTTTCACAGGCAATATAGAAGAAGAAAAGAACGAATTTGAACAATGGGAAAAACAAATGTCGGACAGAGAGAATTCAAAAAAATTGCTGAATTCCAGAATTAATTTGCTCGAAGAGTTTGTTACACCTACTGTACCTGATGCCAGCATCTGTTTAACAGGCGACACAGAATACTTTAAATTTCAGGATGGGGGAATCTGTGCCTGGGCGTCTGCGATTGGGCTAATTGCAAAGGCACTCATGGGTGACGAACAATTGCGAATAGCCAATCCTCATATCGACAGAATTTACAATCGAATGAAAGCTTCAAAACGTGTCAATATAGCATATTTTACTGTAGAGAATAATTACTCTCGATTTGGGGATAAAGTGTGGGACTTGTACTATTTTCTGATGAAACAAATTGGATACACAAACGTTTTCACTGTAAACATGCGTGATTATGCTGGTGCATTAGAAGGTGGAATCACCCCCTGTATATTTGTCTCTTTGGCACTGAATGCAAAGTATGATGTACAGATGATTACACAAGGAGGCATTTTTTGGACATTTTATCAAAATCAAACATTTCTGAAAGAAAGGATAGATTTAGGAAGATTTATGGTAGACGAACTTTGGGAAAAGATTAAAGACTACACAAATCGAGACGTAGATGCTTATCTCGTTGCATTGCCACCAAGATTCTGGCCTACAGTAGCACTTGATGATCGTGGACAGATAAAAGAGATAACTGCACCATTGCCACTCTTGACTAACTGTGCCAAGGATTACGGTGCAGGTGATGACATTGGTGGTGACATTGGTGATGTTATGCATGATGATATGGAGAGGTTTCGAGAGCATGGTCTTGCAAATCGTGTTGTTGGTGGATTTGTAAAGTACGACATCAAGTACGAAAAGGGGTCCGTGGCTCATGTTATTACATTTGTGATTCATGGAACTGATGTCATTGTATGCGATAGTGCTTCTGATAAAATGTGCCAAGGATTGACGTCATCCGGACCCCCTTTAATAAACATGGAATGGACCAGCTTCGAAGTTTGGTATGTTCTTTGCCCTAGGTCATTTGCAGAGAAACGAATCGCACAATGCAAATATAAATCACCGAATAAATATGTAGATATTGACAGCCTAGGGTTTTATAAGCAGAACACCTATTATGAGCATGAATACAAAGAATTATCGAGTAGCATGAATCGGTTCAGGCATAATCCGCAATTGGTTAGCACGATTAAGAAACGAATTGATGAATTGAACAATAAATGGTTGCTCCGACCAGGTCAGTTGGTAAAATACTCAACAGAAGACACATTGAAGAAACTGGATGATACAAGAGGCCTTCTGGCCAGAGACTCTGTAGAAAGAAACATGTGGGAACCAGCTCATGTTCTTCGAAAGGATGATGATTCTAAAATCTGGATATTGGTAGGACGCAGGGCACCAACTTATGAGAGCCTGCTGTGTGTGCAGGCAATGAGCGAAGTTGAATTGTCAAAATTGATTGGTGTAACATTCAAAACAGTCTATCAATTGAAAAAGTATACTTTTGATGAGTTGCGAACGATCCCTCCAGTCAAACATGCTGATGTTAAGCAGGATCAGTTTTTTTCCATGCATCTTCATCTGCAACCTAGTCCTCCACCTGATCCGCAACCTCGTCCTCCACCTGGTCCTCCACCTGATCTGCAACCTCGTCCTCCACCTGGTCCTCCACATGATCTGCAACCTCGTCCTCCACCTGGTCCTCCACATGATCTGCAACCTAGTCCTCCACCTGACCTGCAACCTCGTCCTCCACCTGACCTGCAACCTGGTCCTCCACCTGATCTGCAACCTGGTCCTCCTCCTGGTCCTCCTCCTGGTCCTCTACCTGATCCTCCTGGTCAAACTCCTGGTGACATTTCTCTATGGTGGACTTTACTGTGATAAATGTGGTTATATTGTCAAATTGAATAATAGTGATATTGAAGATGTTCGAGAGAAGAATATTCTTTGTTTTGTTCTGGTTTTATCATCAAATTCATCTGATAGTATTGGCACATGTGAAAACATCGAGTTCAAATCTTCAAGACCCCCAATCTTGAGGGTCGGCACATCTTACAAGATAACTTGTTTAGACTCTCATAAATGGGGCCATGAACGAAGTTGAAAACTAACAGCTCTGAAGAACTCTAAAAGCTGGTAGATGATCCCATAAGTGCGAAACAGAATTGATCTATCCAACACTTAACAGTAGCCGATTGTCTTGTTGGCACCTCCTGTGACTGATGTGGTAAGGTGCCCCGCTTTGGGTGGAGCTACCAATTCGAGCCTGATCAACTCAGAATTTGCTCCATACGGGAATGATGTGGGTTCGATTCCCATCTGGAGGACTTTTGTCACTGTTGAATAGTTCAGGGGGACTGGAATGATTCACTGAAGAATATTCTTTGTTGTGTTCTGGTTGTATCATCAAACTCATCTGACAGTATTGGCACATGTGAAAACATCGAGTTTATATCTCCAAGGAGAGTTTGATCTGAATGGGCATTAGGAGAAGCTGCTACAGGAATCAATTTACAATGCAATGATATTTTTGTTTTCAATTTCTCAATAAACTTTTCTGCATTCAGTTTAATGTATGCAACCGTTGTGTGTGTGCTCCATAGAAGATGATCAGAATCCCATTCAGAAAGGTAAGGTAAACGAGAAAAAGAAATCCGCACAATGACGTCTGAGTTAGTGTGCGTCTTCATGTTAAAATGCCAAGGTTCGCCCAGCTGAAATCCCATTGTTACACACGTATCACGAACTTTCGCTGTGATTATTTTTTTTACTTTCTCGTCCGTTTGTTCTGGCAAGAACACATCGTATATTGTGCATGGAAACATTTTCTTCCAAGTGTCGCAATGAATTTCACGAATGGTAAGCTCTCGTGAATTAATCTTTCTAAATGTTTTAATAGAATCTAATATATCAAGACTTGCATCACCACATAAATGCTTCATTGCAATCATGATGCCGTCAGTGTTTTCTGCGTCGTCATATTTCTCAAACAAATACATAATATCAGTGAGTATGTCTATTCTTGCACCCACAATTGCTTCGAACCTTTTGTATGATTTCTCGTATGTAAAATCGGGATAGTATGTAGAATCGGGACACTGTATGAGCTTTTTGATGACTCTGGGTACAAGCTCTTGTACATCACTTTTTGAGACCCATCCAAATGCCAGCGGAAACAATTCGACTCCTTCAAGAATTGATTCTAGATCGACGTTCTTTCCTTGTTCCCAATTATAAAACTGTGCCTGCAAGTTCTGAATGCGTGCTGGGCATTTTTCTTTGTAGTTCGTGCTCGCCAATTTACATACAGAACTGAGCTTGACCATTGATGGCAAGTCATTGGATGACAAGTCAAATATTCGTGTCTTAATTTGTCAGGAAGGTTAGGAAACTCAGTCCCAAAGCCAAGAATCTCTTGAGCACGCATTAGATGAGCCATTGCCTTTTGCGATTTCATTATTTAAATTCGTAAATGAAAAAAAATCTTCGCATGAGTTAAACAATGAATGATGGAGTGACGAACGAAAACAAGAAAAATACCTCCAAAGAAGTTGTGATAGTTGATGGAGCACCACGGAAGCGTGGAAGGCCTCGTGGCTCAAAAAACCTTCCTAAGAAAAAGGATCCTGTAAGAGTTGTCAAAGACGAACCGTCTTCAGGTCCTACACTCAAGACGAAGATAGTGCATGCTACCGAATCTAGAATGACCCTAATGCAAATGCATGACCAGAGATTAGCGCACATAAATTCTGCGGAAGACATGGATGCGGCAGACATTGACTACATGATTTCCTCGTGTAAGTATATGGCCGCTCACACAGAAGATAATACGAAGAAAGCAAGCCTGCTAAAAGAGTACATCAATGAATGTTTTGGTAACACTTATGATGGACAAAGGAGCAACGTCAAGGACTTGTACACGCAAGCCAAGATATCAAACAGTCGTAATGCATCAATGCCTAAAGACAATGTGTGTCAATGTGGTAGTTCATGCTTCGTAGTAGATGCACGGACAGCAACAAGAATTTGCACGGATTGTGGTGAGTCGCAAACGTACCAAGAATTCAACATGTCAGACATTTGGTCTGATGAAAGGGTGCAAGTTCTCAGCAAAGTTGCATACAAGCGCGTGAATCACATGCGAGAAATTCTGAATTCTATCCAGGCTCGACAGCAGTGCACTCCGGCACTTCAGTGTGTCATAGAGCGTGTCAAACGTGAGCTCAAAAAGGAGAGAGTTACAGACATGTCTACCATTACACCGCTTCGTATAAGACAATACCTGCATAATTTGCGGCTGGGAAAGTTTTACGAGTTTGCCAGCTGCATATATTTTGAGGTCACGAAGAAGGAGATACCAAAATTTTCAGCAGAGCTCGAGCATGCAATGATGTCAATGTTTGTATCAATCCAGCCTGTTTTTGATTCACTGCCTGGAAAAAGTAGAAAAAACTTCCTGTCATATTCATTCGTTTTGAACAAGTTCTCGTCAATACTAGGAGAAGATCACTTGCTCCAGTTTTTTCCTTTGCTCAAAAGCCGTGAAAAATTGTACCTACAGGACCAGATATGGAAGCGCATATGCCAGTCGATGAATTGGCAGTTCAAACCTTCGATCTAATTTGTTTTATAGCATAACAAATGGATGACGATTTGATTTCAAACACTAGTGAAACTCGAAAGACAATAGACGAGTACATGAGAACAAACAAAATGTATGAATCGATAATTGAAGAATTGCGTGATGAGATTGCGACACTTCGAACAGAGCTTGATGAGATCCGCAATGGGTGCTTACATTGCAAGGAGAACTTCAACTTCGTAGCATTCATCAGAGATGAGCTAAAGCAGCTCAGGGCAGAGATTAGAGAAGACATTGTTAGCCATGTCGGGCAAAGCTTTCTTCAGCGTCTTCTCAAAATGAACTGAATTAGAATTGTTGACACCTCTGTATAAACTGGCACACCTTGGTCTGAATTCCTTCATGTATATGGAGTATTCCAAAATATCCTCTCACGAGGAGGTCGCCATCGACTGTGTAGCCCTGGCGAGGTGGGCAAGTGCCTTTTTGTTTTTGTCATTCATCATTTATCATATACTGTAGAGGATTTAAATAAATATATTTGCAAAAAGCAAAATGCTTATTTTGACATGCTGCATGTGCATGCGGGAACAGCCTGCTGTTGTGAAGGATCTTTATGGCATTGATGTGTTCTCTTGGGTTTGCTATTCATGTCTCTTAGAACGATTATCAGTATGACCAATTAGTCGGACATCTAAAAATCTACTAATTTGCAAGCATATAAATAAAAAGTTTCAATCATGAGACGCAGCATCAAATTTTGTATGCCAAGGGTGTAAATGTCAGTCAGAGAACGATATAGTCTTATTAAGGTTATCACAAAAATGTTCTAAGATATTATAAAATGGACATCAAAAGAGCAAAAAGGCACCTAGTTCGTGCTCATGAACTTATTGGATTTGGCAGTGATCAGGACTTAGAAACAGCTCGTCATATAAAAAGAATGGATAATGTTTTGGGTGTTGGTGAAGGGGGATCAAAACTTGATGTGGATAAACTACCTGAAAATGTGCAGAACACGATATTTGATAATTTCGTCCATGACCTCAAGTCAGGTATGACAGCTGCCCAAGTCAAAAAACTGTTTAACTCTAGATATAAAGAACAGAATGGTGAGATTATTGCAAAGATGAAGAGACTTGTTGGAGACCCGAATATCTTCAAAGATTCATGGGAACGCAGACAGGGATTTGATAGACACAAGTTAGTGAGTATCATTGAACATAACCCCATTATTTTTGGATACATTCCAATTAATGAAGCCGAAGAATTTGCCCCAAAAATAGTCAGGAAGCTTATACAGGATCCTGATTTTACCTACAATGCCAACTTTACATATGAGAATGCTTATAAATTATTCGACGAGATTGCAGGTGCACACCTAAAAATACTCGATGATATAAAAGATTTGTTTGATTTCCCTCAAAATAAAGCAAACGAGTACTACGACGAAAGCGTAGTACGCCGCACTGCAATGTTGCATTTGAACCCAGAGATGAAATATACCCCATTCTCAGAATTTGACACTGAGTATGCAAACCAGATTACAAAGCGTGTAAAGCTTCATGAGACTCTTTTAGGAAAGTTTCCATCATGCATAGTTGATGTGTTCTTGCCTGATGAGAACATAGAATATTGGAAAAAAGAAGAGATAAATCATATAATTAGAGGAGCAATGGGTCCTTTACTATTTACATCTTGGCTAAACATGAGAGCCCACAAGGAGTCGTACGTCATTATTCGGATTTCTTTTTCCCGTATACCTGAATTAAGAAGAAGTATGAAGAGGAAGCATGCTAAAGAGTATGAAGAGTTGAAACGTATGAAGGAGTATGAAGAGATTCAAAAGCAAATACGTGACTTTGCAAATAATGCGCTTCAGCGAATTAAGGAAGAATTCGAAGAACAAGTCGATTACTATAAAGATTGCTTTTTGGCATCTCCCAACGAGTTCCGAAGCTATTCAATTCTCGGTTTGTTGAACTCTGCATTTGAAATTAAAAAGCAAATACAGAAAGGTGAATATGAAATGCTCAAAAAATGGGACAAGAAAAAGGCATGGCCAAATGATTTTGGTTTGCAGATCTTCTAGAGAGTTTTAATCATGACACGCAGCAGCCTTCTCATGAGGGCAAACTAAATCTTCAAATTTCAAGGACTTTAACAATGTTTCTTCTGTATTATGCCTTGAGTTTGCCTGGCAATGGGGGCATCAGCGTGCCTTCTGTCACGTTGATATCAGGGTGACATTGGACAAGTATCAAGTCTCGTACCTCTTCGTTTTCTAGATTTATTACGCTGAAAGAACTGATACCCTCTTCTGTACGGATGTGTGTCATCCTTATGGGGTGATTAACCTCCCAAATATTGCCACCGAAGACTTCCGCAGTGCCTTCCTTGCGAGTTTCTTTTAGATCACCTCGAAACACAGCCCAGAGCACATGTCCAGTCGATGCATCTTGCAAAACGCACGCGCGAAAGGGGGGAAGGTCCATGTCCCAATATTTCAGGTCAAGCAGGATAGATTCAACAGTTTTGTAGTGTTTAAAAGTGCTTACATGGTTCCATAAAATCGTTGTATTTTCATCCCGAGCCCTCGCCTGTAAATTTTTTACGCCACCATACTTCATCTGAAAGAATTCATCCAAACTGGAACCAATTTTTAAGACGTCGTCTAAGATTTTGGAGCCACTATCGATCCACATTTTTATCGGATGAGCCTGGAATTCATCAACAACAGGGCTTGTCACTGGTATTTCGATTCCTTCATCTTCCGCATGCGACATGACGTTTATTAGTCGGACTGAAACACAATACAATGTGAAGAGAATGCAATCGGAAACAAAGGCCCAGTCATAAGCAGAGTCTTGCCCTGCTTTCCACAGACAGTTCGCCACAGGATTGTCCTTTGCGTCCCTTTTATCATGGCACAATTCTCTGAGTTCGGCTTCCGCTGTGGTTTGTCCTCGTTTGGACCCCTGCATATGCTTGTTCACTGCATCCCTGTTTTTTTGCATTCGTTTGACCTTTTCAGCTTTGTTTGGCTCGTGCACAGTGTTTTTCTCGAACAGTAGCACAGTTCTCCTCATCTGGGGGATGTCATCTGGATCAATAGATGCGAGATACTTCTTTAAGTCTTCATTGCAGAACTCCGTATCTTCGTTGCATTTTTCAAGAGCCTGCTGGAACCGCATTGAAATGCATTCCTTTTCCTCACCGAATAGGGGTTTGACACTTGCAGGGACCCCTGACTCAGGAGACGAGGTTTCTTTTCGTACCTGTTGAAATTTGGAGGAGCCTTGCTGATTCAATCTCGCTGATTGAATTCTAGCTTTCTGTTCCTCCTGCGCTTGTACCGCGTAATTTGTTTCTTCTTGCGCTGATAGAATGTGTGATAAAATAGGGTCACTGTGTTTACTGGCGTCAGTTTGTGTGTGTGTGTCGTCACCTTCATTCGAGGTGTCAGACTTATCAGAAGCCTGTCTGGCAGGCTTCTGAATATCATCGATAGCACGTTTCACTAGCTCTAGATTCCCTTTGAAAATTGAGTTCATTTCACTCTTCTTATCGTTAAGCAACGACGGGAGGTAGAGAATTGATTTCAAGCCGAGCTCAGTGAGGGGTCTGTAATACTCGAAAAGATTGTACCTTCTAAGATCCCTTTCCAAACCGGCATCAACATTACGACTTGAACCTGCAAAAACAGATGGCACAGCAAATAAAGTTTCAGCTGGGACGGGATCAGTGGGACCAGTCTTGGAATTACTGGCCTTGGGTTTATCAAAGTCATCTACATATTGAATGGAACGCGCATGCATGAGTGGTATAGATTTCAGATAATCTGTCACGGCCGTTTCTACGGCATCTAGGTAGGTAACATCATCAAATGATTTGGTAATTCCTCGCTCACTTATCAGATTCTCATATAATGTGTTGATGACTTGTATACCAACCTTCTTATTTCTAGCACAGCTAAACGGTGCAAATTCTTTAATAGCTTGCAACGCTGTTATCACTACTTCTATATTATTCGTATCGAAGAATTTGCGAAACAATCTAAAATTTTTTATCATGCCTAGTACGATTTTACCAAGATCTTTTGAATCACTGAAAGCATTTCTATACAACAGTTTCATTTCCTTTGTATCAAAGACTCGACTTTTGATCTTTTCATCGATCTTCTCTTTGCGCATTATCAAATTCGCATTGACGAATGAATACTTTGTCATAAGGTCAAGGAAATACCCGTGATCACGAAGTGCGTCACTTTCCTTTTTTGCCAAATCCTCTTCATCAGCATCTCCCTGCCGCTTGTCACTCTTACCCTTGTTACCCCTGTCACTCTTATCCCTTTTCTTACCCTTGTCACTCTTATCCCTTTTCTTACCCTTGTCACTCTTCTTATTATTAACACCGAAACGAAGCTCTCTAGCTCGCTCAAAGTGAGCAGCGGCTTTTCGAGTGTTGCCATTCAATAAATGCGCCCTGCCGCATCGGATGTGTTTTTCAGCCTTCATAAATATGAATTTCACTAGATGTTTTTTTTGCACAAAAAATTGACATGGTAGAGAGTTTTAATCATGAGAAGGAGCGTCTTCTCAAAATGAACTGAATTAGAATTGTTGACACCTCTGTATAAACTGGCACACCTTGGTCTGAATTCCTTCATGTATATGGAGTCTGTATATGGAGTATATGAGGAATTTCTATCTTCCCCAGAGAGTCATAAAGATCACACTTTTTCTCATGATCGTTGGCATACATGTCCTGAAGATAGCATGCTATTAAGTCCCAATCTTGATCAGATGCAGTTTTATTTGAACATATGAAATCAAGTGCTTGTAAAATAAACCAAGAATCGTTACGATATCGGACACTAAGGGTGCTCTGATGATGTTTTCCTTTCCACAAATAGTTTAAACTAAATGCCATGTGCTTAATACTTGGTATTATACCATTTGATTGGCACCTCTTCATCAGCAACCAGATAAGAGCAATTTGCTTACAGCGATCTTCAATATTCACATCTTTGAAAAGGGCTTCGTGATCATTGTAAGTGATACGAAGAGCAAATTTGAAGTCTGTCATATCTTCTATTTTATTTAAAAAATTGATGGGATTGACATTGATGTCCTTCATAGTTTGAAGCAGAATGTTGAGCAATGGTTTTATCATTTCAACAAAATCCCCGTAATTAACTAGTAACAAAGCCAATCGTCGGTCGTACCTGAACTTCTCGATGAAAAACTTAGGGTTTTTTGCTGCTTTGCGAAGAAAATCTTTACAACCATTTCTTAAGTCACAATTTCTTAGGTCTTGATTGTCACCCATCAAATGTTTAAAAGATGAGGAGTTTAATTTAGACATTGCTGCTTCATTGTGCATCACAGTCTTTAAAACTAATGTCCGATCTTCCGGAGTCAAAGCTCCAAACCCGGGACCTTCGTTTAGTAATACCTGTGCCCTGGCGAGGTGGGCAAGTGCCCTTTTGTTTTTGTCATTTATCATTTATCAAATACTTTAGAGAATTCGAATAAATATATTTGCAAGAAGCAAAATGCTTATTTTGACATGCTGCATGTGCATGCAGGAACAGCCTGCTGTTGTGAAGGATCTTTATGGCATTGATGTGTTCTCTTGGGTTTGCTGTTCATGTCTCTTAGAACGATTATCAGTATGACCAATTAGTCGGAGATCTAAAAATCTACTAATTTGCAAGCATACAAATAAAAAGTTTCAATCATGAGACACAGCAGCTGGGTTTTTCTTCACGCTTTGTAGGCATTATCTGATGTGTATGAGAAGTTCTTGCGCATCTTTGTATATATATGCGAAGTTCTTCAATGCCATCGCCTGTGATGGCACTTGTAAATCTACAGAGCGGATTGATTGTCATCAAAGACGAAAGTTTTTCGGGATCAATGAGGTCAATCTTTGTAAACACCGTGTTGTCAGAGTAAGGCTTGTCGCATGCTGAAGTGGAATCTACAAAGTCAAAGATCAACTTCGCTCTTTTTGTGTACATGTCTCTGAACAATCGAAATCTAGGAGATCCTCCTACGTCCCAGTAATGCACAGCCACATAGCAATTTGATTGAACTTGAATCGACTCTTGCCGAAATTCACAGCCAACTGTGAGTTCTGGTTCTTTCTTCAGTGCAAACATCTTATCAAGTACGGACGTTTTCCCGCTCGCTGAGTCTCCAACAAAAACCACCTTGTAGCAAGACCTGCATTGCATTATTTTATGAGTTTATAAAATAAAATGAAAGGTC
>Ga0099797_100989_pt1 | contig 16126 bp, 9 predicted proteins | sample Uncmet_Sort48C_1_FD_89871 | JGI IMG/M metagenome (GOLD analysis project Ga0099797, IMG submission 89871) | Marine eukaryotic communities from CALCOFI LINE 67, Pacific Ocean - C012_Sort48C_1 | ecosystem: Environmental > Aquatic > Marine > Oceanic | place: Pacific Ocean: Monterey Bay | collected...
GAAGACAAATGCTACGTCCTGTTGTTTCTTTTAATCCTATATTCTAATTCATTCTATTTACTGTTGTGAAGTTGTTGTTGTGCGAATGTAAAATGGAAGCAAGAAGAAGAGAAAGAGAAGAAGCATAAAAATAATACGTAATTTTATTTCTTTTCTTCTTATTATTATTATATTATCGTTTTGTTTGAAGAAATATTTATAGAGAAGAAGAAGAGATGATTTAATAATTATTATTAAAATATATAGCTGTAATAACAGTAAGGAGTAGTGGGTTTATTAAAAAATGAAAATGAGAGAGAGGGAGAGATTTGAATAGTATACTTACAAGTAAAAGGTATTATAGTTTATATATTTAATGAGTGGAAATCACGCCCGTCTTCTTAAACATTTCGTAGTTTTAAACGTAAAGACGAGACAAAAGCGAGGAGTGAGTGTGTGAGTAAGGTATAGTAGATAGTACCGAGTTGCATTCCACGGCAACCTACGATATGGCGGAGGAAGAGCCTGCCACGGCAGTAACGGGCGAGGGTGCCGCTGCCGCTGGCGAAGACGGCAGCAGCAAGAAGCCTGAGATTAGCGAGGAAGAGAAGCACTTGCTCTTCAACGAGGGCGATCTTGGGCACGATTATAGCTTGAATTTTTTGGAGATTGATAACGACAACGCTTTGTACAAAGTCCCGGAAGATGATACGGCCGACTTCGTTGGCATAGGCTCCCTAGGGCATATTATTAGAAAATGCTTCAAAGACTTGTACAGACCCGGCGAAGACGACGACAGCATGTTGCCACCACCGAACCAAGAGGAAGATGCCGAGGAGAACGCAAACGGCACGGCGGCCGAAGAAAAAGCGGAAAAGGAAGAAGAAGCTGCCCCAGAAGACGGGGCGGAGGGCGACGAAGAAGAAGTAGTAGCGGGGGACGACGGGGCCCCCTCGGAGGAGGGCGGGGAGGAGGACGAAGCGCAGCCAGAGGGGGAGGGTGGTGCGGGGGACGCGACCGAGGCGGCGGGGGAAAACGAAGGCGGGGAAGGCACCGAGCCCGCGGAGGGGGGCGCAGATGACGCCGGGCCAGCGGTGGACGACGAGCCCCCTGCACCTGAGCCAGCCCCGATCCTGCCCCTTCCGTACGCGTGCGAGGCCATTCGGGAGGGTCGGAAGAAGGTCATGGAGATCGACGCCGAGCTGGAGCAGCGGTTGAAGGAAGCCGATCAGCTAAGGGACTACCTGGAGAAGGCGCGAGTGCGCGCCAAAGAGATGGACGAAATAGACCGCTTGGACATGTTGGAGTCCACGGGTTTGCTTTTGAAGGCGGAAGTTCCCCGGGGGAAATCGCACCTTGTTATTGACAAGGACCACTTGAAAAGTTTAGGGTCGTTCGGCGGCCACCTTATTATTGCCAGCGACTTGCTGGAGGAGATAGACGCCGAAGTCGAGCGTGTGAGGAACCCCCCGTCCCAGCTGAAAAAGAGCAGCGACGCTGACTCTGTGCCCCACTACATGGAAGTCACGTCGTCCATGAAGGTTCGACGGTCCATCAACGAGGAGAGCCGACAGTCCAGCGTGAAGCAGCAAACGGTGAAGCTGAAGCGAGACGCAGAGCGAAAGGAGGCGCGGGAATTGAAGGCCAGCCTGAAGGGCCCACCGCCTCCGTCCGACATTCTCCCCAGAGAGGGCGCTCTTCCGCCGCCGAAAAAGGTTTCCGAGGACCCGAGCGAAAAGGAAGCCAGCGACATCCTTCTCCAGCGAATGCAAAAGAAGCTCAATTTTATGCGGAACCCTCGGTTCGACAAGGAGAAATACGGGGGGAAATCTGGCGGAGGAGCCAACGGGCTGGGGAACAAAGTGGGGGACCTGTCGACGGCGCCGCAGCAGCCGCCGTACCCTACGCGCGAAATGGCGTTTGTTGTGGAACCCGAGAAGATCCAGTTCACGGACTACGCGGTCGGGGAAGAGTATGAAACGACGGTAAGCCTGCGAAACGTTACCCCTGTCAGTCGGCGGCTTCGCCTCCTTCCTCCGCGGTCTGAGCACTTTGCGATATCCTTGGTGGAATTCCCGGGTGAAGGAGGGCTGGTAGCCCCAGGGATGTCGGTACGCCTCAGCATTCGGTTTCTGCCCGACTCCCTGGCCGACTACCAAGACGCATTGATTTGCATCACGGAACAGAACCGGTTCAAAATTGTCGTGGAAGCGTTTCGACCGCCCCCCACGCTATCCATTCCAACCCAGCTGGATATCGGCTGCGCCCTTATTGGCTCAATGAATACAGTCACTTTTCGCTGCACGAACCATGGGGGCAGGGGAAAGTTTCGATGCTTGCCCGAGGAAGACTGGCCCCACCCTCGAATAGATCGGTACGGAGACGAAATGATTGATCTGGGAGAATTCAAGTTTGGCCCAGCCGAGTTTTCCCTGGGGAATGGGGAGACGATCGATTTAAGGGTCGACTTCAAGCCTGGAGAGGAAAAGGAGATCAGCAAAGAGTTCGTCATGGTCTGTGACAACTGTCAAGTCAAAACATTCACTCTCGTCGGGACTGGCTGTAGGATCGGCGTGCAGATCACCTCGCTCGGTGGGCTGCCCGTTGATTTGGCCCCGGCAAATGCGATTATGCCGAGAAATATAATGTTCAGCGCCGTCACGCCGGGTGCCACGGCAGTCCAAGAATTAAGCGTGTTGAACTTGACGCCCATTGAGTTGAGCTACCGCTGGGACATTCGAGGAGAACGCGCCGATGAGTTTGACATGACGCCTCGGTCCGGAAAGATGCCGTTGAACGGCACTGTTCATTTCGATGTCTCGTTCACGCCTGACGAGGCCATCAAATCTGGTGTCGTTGCTTTTCTAGTAGTAGAGGGGGTTCCATCGATATGCGTAGACGACGTGGACCCAGACGGCCCGCTAGGATTTGAAATCATGGAGGGTGACCACGACCCCGAAACTGCCGCGAGAGACGTGGCGTGCATGAAGATCGACTTGTTTGGCGCAGGGAAAGAGGCCGATATAGAAATATTTCCGACCATTAACAATTTTCCGGGCACCCTCTTACCCAGCAAGACGTACGACACTGTTGTTACGGTGGTAAACAAGGGGGATGCAGAAGCCGAATTGCGCTGGGCCGGTGGCCGGCCGTCGACGGCGTCCCTGGTAGAAATGCGCGGAAAAGATGCCTTGCCGTTTGAACTGAAGTTCGACCCACCCTTCTCTGTGCTGCAGCCAATGCAGTCGATAGACGTAGCCATCAAATTCACTCCGTACGCCGTGGGGCACTACAGCTTAGATTTGCCGTGTTTGGTCGCCCATGGACCCCCCTCGGGTGTCTTCGCCCGTCTATCCGCGGAATGTGTAGGCCCTGAATTGTGCATAATGGACCCGGAGATCGATTTCGGATTGGTTAGTGTCGGCGGAAGAAGCGAAATGAAAGTGCGCTTTAAGAACCTGTCTGACGTTCAAGCGAACTGGAACTTTCAAGAGTTTGGGTCGAAATTACCAGAGCCAAAAGAGCCCCGACGGTACAGAAATCAAGAACCAAGCTGCCGCGTTCTGTTTTCGCCCAGTAGTGGTGTCGCTGGGCCAAACGAAGAGATCAGCATCTCTGTTATTTGTTGCGCCGGCAAAAGGCCCCAGCGGTTGCGTGCTTCCCTAGAGCTTCAAGTGGAGAATGGAAAATCATGTTTTTGTCGCGCCCGTGCGGAGGTTCAATCGCCGAAAGTGTACCTTAGAGAATCCAGGGAGCCCGTCGACCTCGGCTTCACCTACATCGGCGTTCCTGTGCAGCGCACGTTGCAACTGACGAACCTGTCGAACCTACCGGCAGAGTTTGCCTGGAATGCAGTGGTTGGGGAAGGACAGGAAGCAATACTCGAAAACTTTGACATCACGTTCGACGCACCGTCGGGGTCATTGTCAGAGAAAGAGGTGAAAGAAATAGTTGTGACGTTCAACGCGAAAAAAGCGGGCAACGTGGACATTATGTTTGCTTGCGACGTGGTCGGGATGCCGATACCTCTCGGTTTTAACCTTAAGACAGTGTCGAAAGGGCTCTTGGTGTCGTACACCTTGGCCCAAGACGAACCACTCCAGCTCAAGCCGGGAGAACCTTTGGGCATACAAGGCACTGATGCGACGCCGCCAGCCGAAGGGAACGAGCCCTCCAACGTGCGCATTGTGCCAACGTTGAACTTTGGGGAGGAATGCCAGCTAATGACGCGCCAAAAGCTCCGACTAGTGCTTCGCAATTACAGTGAAATTGCAACCACTTACAACATTTTTGCGGAGGGGTTTCCAGGGGAAGAAGTGCCAGACCACTTAAAGATGTTCACCGTAGATGCAGGAAAGCCTGCCGACGGAGAAGAATCTTCCACGGCGAAAACTAATAGTGTACCGCGACCGCCGCAAACGACGAGCACGAAGAGTCCATCCAGAAGGGGAAAGAAGGGCAAAACGGGAAAGAAGAAAAAGAAGAAGGGGGTCATATTGGGCGACCGCCATGAGTCTAGTGAACAGTTTAGGTCCGAGAAAGGCCATGAGCATATATTGAAAAAATCTCAAAGCGTAGAAAACCAAGCCATATTGGTGAAAGGGCGTGGTACCGCGTTTGTAATGACTCCGGCGACGGGAAAGCTCGGGCCGTGGGGAACGCAGTACATTGATATCGTCTGCTACAACGACATGCCAGGCAACTATGCGGATTATATTTGCTGCAAGATAGAGGGTCTAGAACCAGTACGCCTTCGCGCAAAGGTTACCGTCGTAGGGTCTCCGCTTACGCTAGCAGACACTTGCGTGGGTCTGGACAACACTGCGTCGCCACCAGAGTATGCATTTGGCGACGTGCTTCGCAGCACTGGCGATGCTTATAGAATGCTGAAAGTTATCAATTCTGGACCCGTCGACTGTCGGCTCGCTTGGAGCGTGAAAGGGGTGTATGACGAGCCGCCCCTTATTGACATTAAAGTCGATGCAACGGGTGAGAAAGACCTGCCCATCGCATTCTCGATTGAGGAGCATCCTCCCCCACCGCCGCCACCATTCAACGTGGACCCCGACGAATCAATTGTGCCAAGTTACGGCGCAAAGATGTTTCGCGTGTCTTTCACGCCGCCAGACAATTGCGACAAATACCGTGCTGTTATGGTGGCAGATGGTAGCTGGTCTTTCCCAGAGACAGACGCTCGCGCATCAACGTTGAGCCGCAGCACCTCGGTTGGGGCAGATGCAGCAGGGCCCGATCTTCCCAAGTGTTTGACCGTCAATCTCAACGCCTCGACGATTATGCCAAAATTGATTCTTGCAAAAGAAACCAGAATAGATACGGCCAACTTCAACTTCAAAGACAAGTTTCAATTTGTGAAATTCTCAACTTGGTCCACGCACGCTTCGCAGCACCCGGCGCATTTTCGTACTATCTCGTTGACAAACCCAACTTCTACGGCCTTGACCTTCAGTTTTGATTCAACACCGCCTACAATGTTCCAGGTACTAGATGTCAAGTCAAGTGCCCCAAAGCACCCGTTAGCAAAAGCAGCAGAAAAGCAGGCCGGTCCAAAATCAAGAAAGTTAAAGGGTAATTCAGGTCCATACCAATTATTGATTGGGGGGACCATGGATGTGACTTTGAAGTTTGTGCCGCCTAAGGAAGAATTATCGAACGAACTGGAAGACAAATTCGAGGGTGACTTGACCGCAACGTTCGCCAACACAGTAGGCGACTCGCAGCTGTTCAAGTTACACGCCTACATTGCAAAGCCAATGATTCTCGTTTCTCCAAGTGAGCATCGTTTTGGTGCTGTCCATGTTGAGCGATGGAAGCCAGTTTCTTTGTTTCTGTCAAACCCAACCGAAGTCGACGCTGAGTGGCGCATTCAGCATATACCATTCCGCCGACCGCCAAAACGAGTTGGTGGAGAGCCCCCATCTAACGAAATGATGCCAATGGATGAACCTTCGGTATTCAAATTCAGCATGGTTGCAGGCACCTTGATGGGCCCATCGTTGCCATTAAGCACGGCGACTGTCAACCCCCCGCAAGGTTTCGCCGACGAAAGAAAGAGGCCCCTGGCCATTTCTGTCACATTTAAACCAGAAACTGCCGTTCATTACCGCAGTCGCTTCCGGTTTGTGGTGAAAGGTGGCAAGGACTTTGAAGTTCTTCTGTTTGGCAAAGGGTCGTTTTATGAAGGCACAGACCGCGTTGGAAGGTAATAGTATTACAATTGCAAGTGGATGCCTTTTGTTATCGACCCTTGAACATTCAACAAAACGCTTTTTCTCCTTCAGAAGTTTCATCACGATGAAATTACATTCATTTATGAAGTTGATTTATGTCAGCGAAAATCACTACGATTGGCTCAGAAAAGAAGAAGAAGCACCACATTATTATTTATACTCGGCCTGTGGTGTGGGGTGTTTTATTTTTTATTAGCCGAATATATGAAGAGTAGAAATAATAATAAAAAAGAGTGAAAATATGTTTTATTATGAGACACTATTATACTACTATACGGCCCCGAATTATTATTATAATTTATTATTAATTTTTTGTATTAAAATAGAAGACGAATATTATTATTCTGAAAAAAAACGTTGTGTGTTGTTGTTGTTGTATATTAATAATATTATTATTATTATTTATAGTTTTTTTCAGTAGTAGTTTTTAGACGACTATTTTTTATTATTATTATATTATAGCTATTTTTTTTAGTTCCAATAATCATCTTTTATAATTAGCTTCTTCATTGGTTCAAAGTTTAATGATTACAACGGCAAGTCAGAAAAAATTATTGAGAATGGTGCGATTTATTGAAGGAATTATACAGACAATAAAGATTTAAACTGTAGTAATCGATTTAGTATAGGTTTCTTCTCGTGGTAGTTTTTCGCGGCCTTTCACAGGTTTCGCTGGTACTTTCCTAGCCATGTCTTTCCAGGAAGCAAAGATGAAAGAGAAGCTTCTGAAACGTTTGGAGAAAATGCGCAAAGAGAAGAAGTTGTTGATAGATAAGATTAAATCGTTCGAGGACGAGGATGAGGACGCATTTGAAGTGTTGCCCAAGAGAAAGAAGAAGAAAACAAATTCGGAGAGTAAAATGGCAAATGTTGTTCGCAGCGCTCCGATAAATGTCGTTCTCGGCGTTGACGACTTCGACGATGATGTGTACTTGTCTATGAAGGTCCCCGACGCGTACAATAGTAAAAAGAGGAAAAGCACGAAAGCTCACGGTGAACCAAAGAGAAGAAAAATCGTACAAAACGCATCGGCAGAACTTTTCTCTCAGGCTCACCATGATAGCATGCACAAAAACGTACCAGCTTGTATAGACTTGACCGAAGATCAAAATCAGGGAGTAGTAGGCTTGAAGAGAAGAAAAACTAGAACAGGCAGTAGTAGCAAGCGAGTTGGACGTTCGCCTTTTGACATTGCAATGGAACAAGGTGTCCCCACGGTGTCGGACAAAAAGTGCAGTGCGTCTGAGCAATGGAACTTTAAGTACATGCCTCAAAACATTTCGGAATTAGAAAAGGGTGTAAATAAGAAAAAGGTGGAAGAAGTGAAAGGTTGGCTCACCAGCGCGTTTGGGAGGGGTAAGAACAATACCAATGTTTTGATTCTTTACGGCCCACCTGGCATCGGAAAGTCGACAATGATTCGAGTCATTGCCAAAGAAATGAACATTGAGCTAAGGGAGTGGAAAGATAGTGAATCGGATGGTAGTTTGGGCTATCACGAGTGGCAGCGGAAAATGACGTTTATGAAGGCAACGGGTGTAAATAGACACGAACAAACTGTCGCCCCCCGCGTCAGCCAGGTAGACGACTTGAAACGTTTTCTATTCCGCTCGAAGCAGTTGGCCCCCTTGCGTTTAGTTTCGACAGGGATGAACCGCATGAAAATATCTAGCAATGCATCTTCAGCCTTTTCCCGCAGTTCTTCATCAAATTCGTTGATACTTCTTGAGAGTTTGCCGTCACCAGGAAAAAGTGATTCTTTTGAATCTCTCCATGCCGTGCTGCAGCAGTTTTTAAAAATATCAAACCAGAATACCAAAAAAACTTCGCCGATGGTTGTCGTATTTAGTGGCCGATCTGGCGGTGCACCATCACCTGCCGAACTTGCAAAGGTGTTTTCCGCCCAATTTTTAGAATCGGAGCTAGTCCACCAAGTCCAATGTCGACCAGTACCCCCAACATCTTTACGCCGGGTCTTGACGATGATATGTAAGACAGAAAAACTGCCTGCGTCGTTCCAGGGCAAACGAAAGGGAAGGGGTAAAGGCCAAAGGGCAGGGTCGCATTCGCCACTCGACAGCATTGTCGAGCGTTCAAATGGAGACTTACGACACGCAATAATTTCGTTGCAGTTTATCGCCACGGGGATTAGAAAAGATGTATTTACGGCCAATATGACGGAGCCAACGACCTCGAACACTGACGTGGACCGATCGAATACAACCGGAAAGGATGATTTTATTGATTTGTTGCACAATATAGGCAAACTTTTGTATGCGAAACGAATTCCGTGCAGTGCGGGGGCGTTGCCGAATGAACAAGCCAAATTAAGTCGACTGCCGTTGAAAGACAACCCCGATCATGTGGTGCGCAGAATTGGAATGGATCCATCGATGCTTGGGGCGTTTGTATCTCAAAACGCCCCTTCATTTTATACTGATATATCTGAACTTAGCGAGATGATGAGCGCGCTAAGCGATGCGGATGTTCTTGGAACTTACGAAAACGATCGCAAATCGCTGTCGAAAACTTCTACTGCAGTTACCTCCAGCATGGCATTGATAGGAAGAGCAGTTAGTCATACAAATATTCATCCTGCTCCTAATTCATACAGACAGATTGTAAGGCCACAAGTCCTTGGCGTCGTAAAAAATTCAAAAGAGAATAAGGAAAAGTTACGGGCAGCGCTTCCAGGCAGACTAGTCAATTCTTCCCTGTGTACGCAGATCATTCCGTACATCGCATTGATAAATTCCCAGCAGCATTCAGGGTGCAACTCTGACGCAGTAGTTAGCCTCTCGGGTCAAAGCGCCAGCTTCAAAAACGATGAGTATTATGGAAGACGCATTGGTACCTTCAATGACAATGGAAAAAGTGTCGGAGCTTGGAGCTAAACCCAAGTGTAGTTTTGATCGTGGCAAATCTAATGATAAATTTTAAAAATTGAAATATTTAAGAACTTTCGTTCCTTTTCCATGGTATCTTTACGAAATTAAAAATCTCTAATTTATGTTACTACAGCAGTATTTATCACAAACTCATAAAAGCATTACTTTAAAAAACCAAAATATATAGTATGTTTTAAGACTCTCATTATAAATCAAATACTAACTTCAAATCCAACCCTAATCCTATCTCGATTTTTTAGTGTGATCTTTTAAATTTCTTAATTTCGTTTGATGGTTGTCAATCATCATCTCCACAAAGGAATTATTCCTATTCCAATGAGAAGAATTATTACCAGATGATAATATTTCTTTTCGTTTTAAAGGCGATTCGTACTCAACAATACGATCCAAATCCCAATCGTAGTCCGTGAAAACATCACGCACCTTTGTAGACCCTTGTGGGTATATCACTTCGTCATTGAGCTCATCATAGTCATTTGGAGGGTCAAACATCCCTTTGTTACCAGAACTCGAAAATCGGCTAAACTTGTGTTGTGGTTGCCTAGCTCCGTACCGCTCGTGTAGTAATGGGGGGGGTATGTTATCAACGTCTCTAGGGGTGAGTCCCAAAGCTAAAGTACCCGGCCGGCATTACTTTAATAAAAGATTATTATATAATAAAGACAAAGGGTATGATAATATCGATTTTAGTAAAATCACAAGAGCAAAAATAAGTTCGCAGTACATGGAAGGAAAATGTAAACCTCGAATGTTTTAGTAGATTTCAGTTCGCAGTACATTAAATTTTCTTGTTTTTATAAAATAACACAGCCAATTTTCTTGAATTTTAATTATCAATGAAACAAAATTACAGAACCAAGTTAGGATTAGGGTATGATGAAGCTAAATTTTTAATTACTTAAATATAACAGCCAATTTTCTTGTTTTCATATGATACTTAAATAACAGCCAATTTTCTTTGTTTTTAATTTCAATTGAGATAACAAATGAGATTAATACTCTGGGGTCAAAACATCACTTTAACGCATACCTCTCTTACTCTTAAGCTTATATACAATAACAAAATCGTCGCAGATGAGGAAAGTCTGGCACTATGCAATCAGGGTCTTTGCCATATCTATCACTTCTACTAATTCCATTCAGGGAGAAATCTTTTGCATCACTGTCCACTGTAAGCTCAAAAACCATATTTTTCCGCACCGGGGGGTGCAACAATGCGGTTGTACTTTCTGAGCTTGGGGGCACAGAGAGTGCAGCAGCAAGAAATTTTATTCGAAGTAACTTCTTACTTTTTAAATGGAGGCTTTGCAGTTTGCTCTTAGATACTGATACTTTCTGGCGAGTTCTACCGTGCTGATCAACTGCCTTGGAGAATATTTCTTCATTGAATTTTGCAGCCTCAACACTTGTTACACTTTGCAAAACAAGCTTCCCGCACTGACGGTTAGTAACTTTGAACTTTTTATTGATAAATGTCAAGTATCTCTTCATTAGCTTTACAGTCGAGCATTCAACTGGTGCAGGGTGAAAGTTCAAACATGTACAAAAGTGCGAAGGGATATGGGCATCGGCACACGAGCGATTCTTTGACAGTCGTTGCAGAATAGAAGTGCCCAGATGCTTTCGCTGACCAATTTTACCTGTTTTTGAATTCCCCTCACCATTTATTTCTACCAAATGTCTCAGCGTCGCATAAACATCAAATGGACTCAATGTTGAATTCTCATTATTACGGGCATTGTTAAAGAGAGTGGGAAAATCTTTGCGGAACCACTTGGGGAAATGTATATGCAACATTGGAGAGCGCTCTTCTAGTCGGGCAGTTACGCTTTGGCTGATGTCTGTCCTATCAAAAAAATTTCGCTGGCCATGGTCTGAAGAAAGAATAAGGATTGAATCCTTGGAGTCCGTAGAGCTGTAAAAGTCGGATATAAACTTGCTTAGTTCACCGTCTATTGGCACTGTTGCTGCAGCATTGTCGTGGGCAATTGCCGTTGAATGGCTTACAAACAGCTGTGGTACAGACTCAGAATGGTATACTTTCATAAACTGCTTCAGGAAATTCAACGTTGATGTGAACCTGCCCTCTCCGCTGTGGCATACTTTATCGCGCAGCCCCCCTCCCGTCTTGTCAAACCCAGTGTAGAAGAGAGGGGCTAAGTCATGATGAAACGGGGACTTCTGAAAGCCACGCAATCGCATTGCAAATGGGCCGATCACCTCTGCATCCCCAACGTGTCCACCTGTAATAAATCCCGCTGCTGCAGCATCATGCATGATCCATGGCCATTCGTCTACATGTTTTGCCCCCTTAAAGCCTCTCCTGGCCTCGAACAGAGGGCAGCCTTCGTTACCGCTTTCAACCTCATTCCATCCTGTCAAAATTCCACCAAGGTTTCCGGTCGTCCCGTCCGCAACGACACCGTACCCATTGAATGAGAGAGAGCCGAGCTGCTCCATCACCCTTTTAGTCTTGGGTAAACTCCGGGCAAACTCAGAACGTGACATGGAATCAATGCTAAAAAGAACAATTTTCAACGGGCGCTTTCCTTCAAAAATAGTTTTGCTTTTTTCTACGGCTTCCTGTTTCTTGTAGCATTGGCTTCGGACAACGACACTGCTTTGACCAGGACATAGAATTGTCACAACATCTCCTTCTACATTTGCCGAATTGCTAGCCACTTCGACCTCATTTGTGTCCTTTATCAGCCTGGGCTTTGGGTCATCGGAATACATGAGCTTGCGAACTTTGCAGTTTAGAGGCTTTCCACTTTTGCTTTTGATTACATTGTCGACAAGCTCAAAAGGTACTGTCTCTTCGGCGGGACACCAAGGGTTAGGCGGTGTCATTTTTTTGTGATGTGCTAGCGATTTTATACGCCACTCGTTCCAAAATTTTACAAAATGTTTGTCTGCCCAAGGATCGACTGGAGCATTGCGGCAGTGTTGGGTTAGTCCAGCCGCCACTGGTGTTACTGCGGGTACTGCTGAGTCGGAAAGAAAGCCGGATTCCTTCTTGTACAATGTTAATGGTTTGTTAGGTACCTGAATTTGTCCTGAAGTCGAGGACTTGAACCATCCATACTTAGCGACTGCGTTGTACACAAATGCTGTGCACTGGTTCATTTTCGCGCACTCTGTCTTTAACTCTTCAACTTTGCCCGATCTATGCCCGATAGTGTGACCTTTAACATCAGCCTTCTCAACTAGTAAAAAACGCGTCTCTCCGCGACCTTGGTCTTTGTTTCTATTGCCGTTTCCGCAGAATTTATTTTCCAAATCAGGTAAAGCTGAAACAGCATTCAGGTTCCCGTCGGTCAAATTTTTCCCCGATATCACTGGAGTTTTTAAATCGATGCCATTCTCTTTGATTGATTTATTTGTTGCAGCTTCAGTTTGGCGTTTTCGGGGGGACTTTGAAGCCAAACCTTTCAATCTTTTTTGTCTTGGGTGATCCTTACCAAGCAAGTCGAGGATGCCAAAAACCTTTCCATAAAAAGTGTAGTATACATTTACCGCAGTGACACACAACAACAATATAAGCAATGGTTTAAACCAGCCCATGGCTTCACAAAAACTCGAAATGTTTGTTGTCCTCTGCTGCGATCGGTGCGCCACACCGTCGGGCAAACGGTTTTTATCACTGTAGGCAAGGCAAAAATCAATTCAGTGCTCTTCCTTTTTATGAAAGGAACAAATCTTCGTCCAAATTACAACAACATCATCAATTCAACAGAGTTTCTTTGTTGTGTTGTTCTAAATAATGTTATACAACAACAACAAAAAACAACTACTTTTTAAATCTATAATTTCTAACAAGAAGAAAATAGAATACAAGTATTGCCTATTTATTTAAATACATTGTTCGTAAGGGACACCCCCACTGACACTGACCACTAACTGGACTAACGGGCACCTGGTACCTGTACCTGTACCAGTTATTTATACCGGTACCTCCTAGAACCCTAATTTGTGCCCCCTCCCTAATTTGTATTTTAGCGGTAACTTTTGCATTTTTAATGTGTTTCATTCAATTTCTCCCCATTTTCGTTAGGATATTCGTGTTCGTACCCGTACCTCTTGTAATTTTATTATTCCATCATATAGCTCATCATGGCCAGTAGTAAAACTCTACGAATTAATTCCTTGCTACTTGTTAAAAAACAAATTTATATTGTATGCTTTAAGATCAAAAAAGAAAAAAGAAGGTAAAACCGTTCAAGAACAAAAATTCCTCCTTGCTCCAGACTACGAAAAAATACTCTGATACGTAAAACTATCATAAGATTGTTTGAGACAGCGGCTATTATTGTTTTGTAGATGCTTGGATCTGCCCCAAAAACTATTCTGATAGTCGTGGCGTAAGGTGACCTGGTCGTTAATACGCTCTCTTTGTCAAAGGCACGCAAAAACCGTACCATTCTGTGCATGTGATTCTATCGGTTTGGGGGTGGCGTGGAACACAAAATACAGCGACAAGGCAAACACGCTGATTGCGGCTGCCCCAGCATACACGAAGGGCCACGGACGCCGGTAACTTGCCTCCGCTTCATCGCCTTTGTCCACCTCCTTTACAGAATCTTCCGGCGATGTCCCGTTGGGTAACCCCGTGTTCTGTGCACTTATCAGCTCAATGTTGCCCCGGGCAGGAGCCCGCTTCTTCAGACGTTTCAGCATAACATGTACCTCGCCATCCGATAGTGGGTACAAATACCCATGAAGATGCAGGAAGATGATGCCGAAAAGGGCCACGATCCCTTGCGAGTGAAGGAAATGGATTTCTGTTCGCGTGAACAAAATGAAGTAGAAAATTGGGCAGACGAGATAACAAATCTTTGCCGCCAATGGCGATACGGAGTGGCCGTTGACATTTATGTCGAAACTAAGGTAGCGAGATCTAAAGCCACTCGACGGTATGGGGATATGCACTTTGAAGCTAAACTCTATCATCCCGACCATAAAAATGGCAAACCCACCGCACGTCCAAAACGGACTTATGCTCTGCATGAACGTGTACGCCGCCGGCGCAAACACGTAGAATGGCGCGATTAGCATTGCGACAACACCAAGAACGATTTGCGCAAATGTCCCCACCCGAATCATCTTTTCTTCAGACGCATCCCGGTCGAACCATTTCTTGTAGATATCGTATGTAATCATTGTGGCAATAGAATTTAGGTTGCTATTGAACGTTGACAGGACAGCCCCCGCCAAGACGGCCGCGTAAATACCCATCGCCCAGTTGGGAATAATCTTTGCCAAGAGCCTCGGGTACGCCTCGTCCGCATGGAAATCCTCCGCAAGCCTCTCCTCGGCCAGCACATGGTATGCAATGATTCCTGGCAGCACGACGATTAGCGGAACCAACACTTTCGCAAGCCCCGTCACAATCACCCCACTTTGCGCGTGGCTCAGGTTACGGGCCGCAAAGACGCGTTGTATCATGGCCTGGGAAAAACACCAATAGTATATCTGGCTGACGCACATGCCCGTAAAGTTTGCTTCGAAAGGGATGCTGGTCCCTTCTCCCCCGGCCATGTTGAACTTGTCGCAATTCGTTTCATACAACGTTTTGGCGCCCTGGGCAACGTTCCCGTCGCCAATGTACGACAGGCCGATTACCGGCACCGCTAATCCCGCAAAAAACATCCCAACCCCATTCAATGTGTCAGAGATTGCCACTGCTTTCAACCCACCAACGATAGCAATAACACCCCCCATTATCCCGGTCACCCATACGAGAATAGACAGGACTCCAAACTTGCCCCACGTACCCTCCCACCCTAGGCTTTCCTGGACTTTAAAGATTTGGTTGAATGCGACCGCACCACTGTACATGGCCCCCGGCAAATCTTGTACAGTGTAGTCAATCATGAAGAACATCGTTGCGAACAGGCGCACGATACCGTCGAACCGCTTTTCAAGGTACTCGGGCGACGTAGTAATTTTGAGCCCTAAGTATATGGGAGCAAAGTAACACGCCATTAGGGCACAAGCCAACGCAGCCAAGGTTTCCCAACCGGCAACGACGATCCCTTCCTTGTACGACGTGCCGTTCATGGAGACGAGATGAATTGCCGACAGATTTGTGAGCAGCAGCGACCCGCTTACAAGTTGCCACGGCAAATTCCTTCCCGCCATAAAATAGTTTTCCGCATCGGTAGCCTTATCCCCCCGAACGTACCACCAGGTGAAAAAGTATACAAGCCCTGTGAAAGCAAGGAACGAGAACACGACAAAAAACATCTCAATTGTTTTGTTCCTGGAGAATATTTAAACCCTGCGTTGACAAATAGAATGTGCACCGTGCTTGCCACTTTTGTTTGGAAACTCTGTGGTAAATTAAAAGAAAGAGCAGAATGAATAAATACATTCATACAAACTACCGAACTAAAACAAAAGCGGGCGCCAACGACCGTCGTCGTACAACAAATATTATCCACGTATACATTACATTACACACAGTACTGTAGTATATTGTTTCAGCACATTTTTTATTAGACGACTATAATATGCTATTATTATTATACTTACGACTACAGCAGGGCAATTATCAATCTAGTGTATAAAAACAGTACAAAATTAAGTGGACTTTCTTCTTAGTTCCCAATCCATTGCCCCACAAGAATATTTGAAGAATGCTGACCCTTGATGCTTTATAAACATCTTTTGTGTTTAATCCACGACAACAAAAATTATTGCCCCTGTTTTACCTTGCCCAACACCCGGGAAATATTTTCTGCCCTCTTGACTGTGATCCCATCCAAGCCTCGCATTCCCATTGGGCCAGTAGGGCCACGCATTCCCGTTGGACCAGTAGGGCCATTTTTGCACAAAGCATCTTTACAATTGACTTTCGAGCGGAGTTCTTTACTTCGTTTGATCATTTCGTATATCTCACCCAATCTATTTTTGTCGACTATTTCTCCCGACCCAGACTGTTCTTCCACGCTTTGTGAGCCAGAGCCAGAACCTGTTGGCGCTGCTGTA
>Ga0099797_100990_pt1 | contig 16107 bp, 10 predicted proteins | sample Uncmet_Sort48C_1_FD_89871 | JGI IMG/M metagenome (GOLD analysis project Ga0099797, IMG submission 89871) | Marine eukaryotic communities from CALCOFI LINE 67, Pacific Ocean - C012_Sort48C_1 | ecosystem: Environmental > Aquatic > Marine > Oceanic | place: Pacific Ocean: Monterey Bay | collected...
CAGCCAGCACCTTCCTGCTAATGGCCCACTAAGGGTCCCGCTCAAGGGGGCTCGCCAAGGGCCCCATTAAGGACCCCACTAAGAGCCCCAACAAGGGCCCCACTAAGAGCCCCACTGAAGGTTCCACTAAGGGCGCCACCAAGGGCCCCACTAAGGGTCCCGCTTAATGGGATTCACCAAAGGCCCCATTAAGGGCCCCACTGAGAGCCCCAACAAGGGTCCCACTAAGGGTCCCACTAAGGGTCCCACTAAGGGCCCCACTAAGGGTCCCACTAAGGGCACCACTAAGGGCCCCACTAATCCAAACCGACCATTTGTTTCCAGAGGTGTGCTAATCTAGGGGGGTGGGGAAAGGGGTGTTTTGATTAGTGGCGTCACTTATGCAACACATTTGACAAGTATTCAATAATGAGGTTGTGTGTGGAGTTGCATTGCCTTTCACATGAATGACAATGCAATGTCATATATCCTAATGTAACTATGGTGATAGGTGTCGTGTTTGTTTGTTTTTATCATTGGCCGTGTTGCTGCAGACATTGTCAAGGAGTAGGGCATATACAACTAGGTACTCAGGACACATCCCTGGGTGGTAGGCAAAACTATAACATGCACCAAAAGGCTTTGGCCGGCGAGTATTGATTAAGTAGAAGTTTGTGAGATAAGCACAGGTTTCGTAAAATAATCTTTCCGATGTATGTATTTTTGGTTGTTTGTGGCACACGGTATTATCGTAACGGGTATCAGCACTTTCGTGAACATCTCAAGTTGCAACGAAATGTGAATTATATTGTTTTGGGTTGTTCGAAAACACCCCATGGAAACTTTCCAATTTTGTGGTATTCGAAATTTATTTGGTTTTACATGAAGTCCTTGTATTTGTGATTTCATTGGAAGATTGCAGTTGCTTGAGGTTTTGGTGCTTAGATTGAAAGCACTTGATGTGTTCTATAAAGGATGTTTGGTTTCTTGTGGGGTTTGGGCCTGTATGACGAAGATTTACACTTGTTTGTGTATACCCGGTCTGTTTTTCCACTTACTATTGCACATTGTAGTCCCAAGCATGACAGTCTATAGTTGCTTAATCATCTGGTATAGCGCAGCAGTGCAACAAACAACAAAAACATACAAAAGCAAACGATTCCTTATTGGGGCCACGGTTTTCTGCCAACGGAATTTTCAGTGAGGCATCCCTCAAAGGGCATGCAGGGTATATATATATATATATATATCATATATATATATATAATTTTCGGGGTCGCCCAAATTCGATGGGTATCAGTTATCGGGGATTTTTCTATGGGCCCCTTGGCTCACATGGCCAAGAGGGCCCAATACGCCCATGGGGCCCCATGGGGTCCTATGCGCCCTTCGTGCCGTGTGGGAGGCAGTCTGCAAAATCATGGTTGGAAGTGTTTTGGAGTCCTTCAAGCTTAGACCCAAGCCCGACCGTGTTTTTGAGAAGCGGTGCAAACCTTCTGCCCCGCCCCCCTTGATCAACACTTGACTTTATGGAATCCTGCTAGTGCTAGGTTTCAGTGCAGGTTGTGCTTTTCTTCGTCCAAACAGGATCTTAATGGCAAGTGCGGATATTTCAAGGGGGAGGTTTTTGCCCATGCTATGTGTGGGTAGCAGGCCCCTTTTCTTTTTGTGCCCTTTGTGAAGCACACACAAGAGTCTCGCTTAGGAGACTGTCAACCAAGTGTCCTAAGCGGGTCATGTCTGTGGCCATGCAGCGAGCTCTTGATAGGTCGCGGCTAGGGCAACATCCGATTGAGGACATGTTTTTGGGGCAGCCTTCGCCCTATGCTGCTGTATTCCCACCTGCTGAATGGCAGGAAGTGGGTAGTGATTCCGACTAGTCCAGCCTTGCTGAGGTCACTGGGAGCCTTCCGATTAGGGGGCCGATGGCAGTGCCGCGCGCCGCAACAAAAAATATAAAAAAGAAGCGTGCGGGCTTTTCACTAAGTAGGTGGTTCTACTATGGTGTGGAGGTTGATCTCGCTCTTTGTCTCTCTCTCTCTCTCTCTCTAATATTATATATACACATATATGTATCAGCAATTGCTGGTTGCTGCTTCCGAGGCTCCACGACCCTGGTACAGTTAGCAGCTGTGGCGACGGGAGAGGGCGAGGGTGAATGGTACTCGGCTTGGTGGCCATACAGAGTGTGCCAATAATGCTAGCGTCAACCCACACTATATATGGTTGGGGGTCTCCGGGTTTCGTGGACCCCCCCCCCCGCCAGCGATGCGGAGTAATACGGCAAAGTGGGTGGCCGTGGGAGCCGTGGGGCGCATGGGGCCATGTGCCCGATGGGGCCCATGGGATCATGGGGCCATGGGGAGGCATGGGGTTCATGGGATCATGAGGCCATAAGGGGCCATGGGGGGGCCCACCATCCACACCGACAACCCACAACCCACAGGGGAGGGCGGGGGGCATCGACCATGAGTCCCTGGGGCTGAAGCATCGGCATTGGGGTGGGACGGGACGGGTCGGCAAAAAATCCATTATATATGTGTGTAGGTATGCCAAAATCTAATATGTGTATTGTCTTTTCCTCGTGTTGGAAGGCTACCGCCTTACGACAAAAAAAACACATTCTGGGAGGGACAGCTGCTGCCATCCCCCAGACCCCACCCCCGCGAATTACGAGGGGCTCCGCCCCTCAAGCTCTTCCAGAGACAATGAAATTTACATTATATCAAATTGTTGGAACTTTGTAACAAGTTCCCAGATACCTTGCAATGTTGAAGCTATGGAGAGTGCATGTGCTTTGGAAAACAAATTGTACATATGGGATGCCAGCAAAATGCCAAAACTACGAACATTGAGGACCTCTCATTATTTGCATTTTAGTGACATGTGTTTGGCATATTATTGCGTATTCTGGGTCTACGGGGACCCCCCCCCCCCCCCGTTCTCCCCGCGGCCTCGCCATCCAATAATATGCCAAGCATATGATAAATGTATTGAGACATTCAGAAACTAATACGACATCCTGGATATCAATATTGTTGTCTAAATTGTTCAAGGATTGCCAAATCCAACGACTCCAATAGGTCCGCGTTACAAGAGATACAAAAGCAAGCTTTGGTTTTGACAGAAATGGCACCATACAAAACAAATGTGCAACAAATACAACCAACACATGCTTCAACATACATGCATGCAACATAAGTGTTCTTACAATATCTATATCAAATCAGAATTCCAGGTTGTTTCAATTTACGGGCACATGCCCTGAACATGGGTTGAACTTGCTAACTTTCACGGGATCCTTCTATGACACAAATCATGTAATTATGATGCAACAAAAAACTGTCGCCACTATTTTCCAATGCGCCAGAGGTTGTCACCTTGATTGCGCTCGTCCATACATACATAAAGCGAAGTATTGAAATAGACAAATCAAGGAATGGAATAGCATGCATGTATTTATGCCGGGCGGCCGGTCTGATTGGCCCGATGGAGGGGGGACCGGGGACAGGAGGAGAAGAAGGATGCTTTCTTGAGGGGATAGGCAGGATCATGTCGCATGTGTATTGCACTTGTTGGATTTTGCACATTCCGTAGCCATTTTGGCTCAAGCCATTTTGGCTCAAGCCGTTTGCTCTGGCCAAGCTCTCAAGCGGGCACAGAGCACCATTGCTGCAAACTCTCGTTAGCTTAGGCCAAGGCCTGAATTTTCTCTCTCATCAGCTGCAGCAGTTCATGGTTGGAAAACTTTTGGAGGCAAGGAGCACTGCATTGGGGCTGTGCATTTTACTGGCTGTTTGCACCATGTCTGGATTGGTGTATAGACAGGACTTGGAGTACCCTCTTACGACGAACATGACATGCAAGACACCAGGGTGCAAAGGATTTGCCCGTGATGGGCAGTTGATCACGTGGCCAGATTGTGAGTGCAAATTGTGCTTCGTACCCTTCCTGGAGCCAGATATTCAGCTAATTGTCCGCAACTACCAGAGCAGAATGATCGAGCATTACGGAGGCATCTTATCGGAAAAGTTTGTCAACTCCCGATTGCAGGGGGCCGCTTTGCGATCTTTGGCCGCCCCTATCCCCTCACTACCAGCCGCCTCTGCACGTGCCGGAAGCAGAGGCCCTCGAAGGCAGCAGTCACAGCAGCAGCAGCCGCAACCTGCAAATATCTTTCAAGGACACCAGAATGCCCCAGCTCGCCCACAGGCGAGCGGACTCGGAGAAAGCAGATAGCAAGCAGCAGGAAGGCCATCATCGAGGCCGGCCTCATCCAGAACAGCAGGCGACACACCGACAACAAGTGTCTCTAAACAGCAACAGATGGTTGATAACCTAACCACCTTGCTAGCAGAGCTCGAGACCGATGGCGATGTGGTCTCAGCCGCGGCCATCAAGGCAAAGCTTCAGAAATTGCAGATTGCAGCACCACAAGCTCGGCAACAGGGTATCCTGGAAGAAAGCAACACTATACACGTTGAGGTCCAGCGAAAGTTGAGGGACCGAGAAGCAGCCAGATGCAAGCACAAGGAGTCATGCGATCGTGTGGCAGCCTTTAAGCAACAGATCGAGGAATTGTCGGGCTTTACAATTTATTCGAGGCAGACGGGGATGGCACAGTTCCGGCTGTGACTCGAATAAATTGGCTAAGAGTAACAATAATTTGAGGATAGTTCGGACGAGCGTGCACATGCCTAGCAGTGTCGGGCACTGCGCGCAGTACATGTAGGCTAGGAGTCTTGCAATCATGACCATGTGGTCGATTGGGAGGCGGCTAGGATAGAGGTGTGAGCAGCGGGGACCGGCACTGCTTGGCATGTGTCGCGAAGAACGTTTGCGCAGTTTGCAGACCCTTACACGTCTGCCCAATTGGCATTTTGGCTCCAGTCTCGTTTGAGCCTTGAGCCAAAAGGCGCATGTGTGCAGCAGCTACATGCATCATCATGGCGCTGCAGCAGCTACATGCATCATCATGGCGCTGCACTTCCGCAGTTGAGGCTAGCAGCCCTGGAAGAGGCTGTTGCTGGGCTCGGGTGCCCAAAGGCTTTGTAAACTACTTGTTTTTGGTTGGTTGGTCAACGCGGTGCCAGAAGTCAAACGGATTTCGGCCACCATTAATGGCCCAATGCTGGAGGCCCTTGCCGCACGCATCAACTATGATGATGACGAGTGTGTTGAGATGTTTCGTAAAGGCATTCTGCTCCTTGTGTGGGCTCGCGCGTGTATTACGTGGGCTTATGTTGTTTACAGGCGCTGATTTATACACCAGTGGTGAGCAAGAACTGTGGCACTCCTGTTGGGCAAGCAATCAACTGTTGATCACTTCTTTACGCGCCGATGCCAATGAAGACAGCTTGCATGAGCTAGCATTGGATGATTGGAAGAAGTCCCGCTTGTCTGAATCATTGTCTGCTCCGGCACGTGATTTGGGGCATGTGCGTTGCGTTCCCCGTTTTGGAGTGGAGCAAGGTGTAAAGGCTGATGGCCCCATGAAGCTACGCGCCGTGGATCACTTCCTGTGGTCACATCGTGCTGATGTGGGTAATCACGGCTGCAAGCGGAAACGCACTAAGAAGGCAGGAAAAGCCTCGAGCATGAATGGTCATTATGACATGTCATGCATTGTGGCCCATGACCACTTAGATGCCATCTTGGCATCGTTGCGCAGGCACCAAGAACTGATTGGTGAGGTGCATGGTTTATGGTATAGTGATATCTACTCGGCGGGTAGGCGTGTACCTGTCAAGCGCGAGCACTCCTCGGCCACTGGAATAGCCTATTTGCACCGTGGTGTGACATTGATAGCCCAGCACTGTGGCATGCCCCCTATGGCGCCACCGCCAGAGTTGTGGCATGGCATCGCATTGTCGCATTGTTGGCCATCTTGGCTAGAGTCCGGCTGCACCTGCCTGTATACCGCTATGTCCATAATTATCTTGCATGCGAAAGGATGTCGCATTTTGATTTGGGGTCTCTTGCCTAATTTCTGGTTCTTTATTGTTGTCAGGCTTGAAGCCATGGAGCATAGTATGCAACTTCTCGCACGTCTGGTGCGGTTCTTACGGGGCGACTCCGCCATTGCAGACAAAGCTCGCATGCGGTCTTGAATTGGTTGTGCTTGGCATTTTGGTAGGTCTGCAGGGCTCGTGCGCTTGGGTTTCAATGGGGACTGTGTTGTGTGGCAGGTATCACCCTGCCTATTGGGAATTTGCTTCCGTGTGTGTCCAGTTAAGGCCGAGAAGTGGCTTGACAAAATCCTGCGCGCCGTTACGTGTATGCGATTGGACGGAGGTGGAGCACATAAAATGGGCTGGACGACTATCCTTGGTCAACCCAGATCCTGTGTCATAAGATTGGTCGCGCTATGATCCAAGCGATTTTCGCTCAGAAGACCTCTGCAGCAGGACAAATCGGATCCAGGCTGCTGGAGGCACTACATTGGTGGTGCGGAGTATTGCAACTCAATATTTCTGCAACATGGCCTTGGCATCGTGTTGCTGAGAAAATAGGCAGGGTCTTTGTTGATGACGCATCATCCCCTGTGTACTGCGCTGTGGTTGTACTCATTGACGGCCGTCGTTACTACACGGCAGTGGCGCCGCCACCCCAGCTCATTAGGCAAATTGCAGTTAGGGGCGACAAACAAATTACGTCGCTTGTCTGTGAATTTTGCAGATGTCATCTGCATCTTTGCATCTTGTGCCACATTGCTTGTGCAGGAAATCATTGCGATTCTGCATGCAGCGGACACCTCTGCTGATTTATTGGAGAATCGGAGGATTGTGTTGTACTCCGACAGCCAGAGTGCTGAACATACAACGGCCAAGGGCTCCGCGAGGGCCGCAGATCACAATAGGATGGTTCACGAAATTTGGACCTTGGCATTGGTCAAGAAAAATCAAGTCGTGGACTGAGCGCGTGCCCATCGTCACGCTTTATGTAGTTGATCTACGACATCCGGGTCACCTGGTGTGAGCCCACATTGCCAGATGTTTTACGCCGCTTCTTGCGCGCGCGGCTGTTTTCGGCATCGCACTCTTGCACTTGTCGTCGTTTGTTTCTGGCTGGGGTTACTCTTTCTCCAGTGCACTCGTGCTGCCGGCCGAGCCTCGCCACCCGTCGAAGGGTCGACCGAGTGCGAGGTCGGCGGTATGGCTGCCATACCCATTGCTGAGCAATCGTGGTCAGAAATAGACGAATAATTATTGTTTGACGAACTCGAGATTGCCCGAGATCATCGTGCAGACATGGAGCAGGAAGTGAAAGACATAGAGAAGGAGCTCAAGCGAGCTCAGGACAAGTCGATTGAGTTTTATGCGCGAAGCACATCACAAGGTAAAGCAGAACCGGTACAAGCAGCAGCAGCAGCAGATCCAGAAAAGAAAGCAAACGAAGCAGAGGAAGCCGAGACTCACAACAACGAGGACAACTTTGTCATGGTGGAGGCAACGACTAAAGGACAGCAGCATGAGGACAAGAAAACTGGCAAGAGCACGATCAGCAAAGACACTCGCAGGCAGACACCACAGACAGGACCACCGATTCAGAAGCCCTTAGTGACCAAGATCCGCAGAAAGACACATGGCGAGGCAGATTCAGATAAGTCCAGTACCACTCGCTCGGTCCAGTGCGAGTCGGAGGAGGAAGATACCGAAATGGCTGCCGGCCCCAAGGCAATCACCCAAGCAGAGATGCAGCACATGCTGCAGCCAATGCAGGACCCAGGGCTCCTCCAACAGCCGTCGTATGTTGGAGTCTTGACAAGCATCCTAGGCAAGTTGAACATGAACCACAAGGAGTATGAGACCGCCAGCACCGAGAAGAACCAGAGCTTTTTCAGTGGAGTGGTGCTGCACCAATCGGGCGAGGATGACTCACCTTTCCCGGCGGTTGGCCAGACAGAAGCGGAAAAGTGACAGCACCAGCAGCGATCGAGAAGTGGTGGCAAGTTTCGTAGCGCTAGTTTTTGTAATCTTCCAGTTGCAAAATCAGATGGGCAACATAGGGGAGAGTTTCTAAGTGCCATTTTTTGCAATTTTTCAACTGCTACTGCAGTTGGGCAACGGTGTGGTTCGAGCTTCGAGCCAAGAGGTGTATTTAGCTCTAGTTTTTGTGCTTCCCCAAATTCAGGCACACAAGTTGTGCATCCATATCTCCCGCTTGTGCAGTCAGATGTTGCGAGTGGAGTCCATACTTCCTTGCCCTTGGCCACAGAGACCCTTGGTGCCAGCTCAGGCACGCGGCCAGACAAAGGAGCAACTCGAACAGTTTGGGGAATGCTGCATGCAAAAACTTCCTTAATCAATTATGTTGCCAATAATAGCAGTGAGGCCAGCCCCCATGGCTGTCTTAAGGTTGGCCGGCTGATTGATTCTGGAGCCAGGTCTGGTTCCGAATCAATTCGGCCGGACAACTGTAAGGCAGTTTATCATGGGGGTGGTCGTCAGCATGCTCATGGCGACATAATTGACCCTAGAGGGATAACTGGTAATGGGAAATGTGATATAGAGAGAGGGAGAGAGAATACACATCCACATAAAAGACCTAGATATAACTCATATATTTACTCCAATAATACTTGTCTCTCGTATGTCAGCACGGTCCCCATATCCCCAGAACCCATAACCCAACCCCCCAAGATTCTACAAGTAAATCCCCATAATCAGGCCTGTGGTCAGAGTGTGTTGCCTATACCCCCAAACCCCCCAAAAGCGAATGACGGTCCTCAGCCCGACAGCTACTTGGTAGGCCAAGGGTGTAGCACCCTCCCCCTCACAGCCCGACCGCGGAGCAGCCCAGAAACCCAAGAACCCCAGAACCCCTATCCCCATAACCCCCATAAGCAACACACGGCAGGTTGCTCTCAGAACCCCCAGAACCCCATAACCGCCCATATACATGGTGCGGACAGCTATATATAGACAATAATGAGCAGGATGGTGACAGAGCAGGGCTATCTTCCGGATCTGAACCTTCTCATCGGGCGCCGGAGCGCCCGGAACTACAACATAACCAACCTAACCAGCAACTAGATACGACAATCTCAACATACCATCATAATGACAACTATCGGTGTGTCATCCCCACTGCTAATTACCAGCACCTTAACCAGAAACACAGGAAAGTAACAATCTCAAACCTGGTGCAGCAGCACCAATTCACAACTGTAAACAGAACAGACTCTAAACTACCTAAATCTAATAACAAGGACCATATTATCATAGAAAAAGAAGAACATATCACAAACCCTCACAAGAAAAGCAGACAACCTAAAAAAAGAAAAAACCCTGCCCAGAGGGTATTTCTAGGTAATGCAACCTCACTTAGCGAAAAGACTCAAGAATATATCATCAAACACAGAAAGACAAATAACGCCATAGTCTTACTCGAGACACATCAGACCCATAATGTAACCTGGCTTCAACACGCCAAATACAAAGCTCACCATAACCTAGCAACACCCTACCTCACAAACAGGCTCACATGGAGGTGAGTTGGTAGCATGTAGAGACCATCTAAACTGCACTCTAATCAAGCAAGAGGTATGGAACACCATCAAAGAGGTATCTCCAGTACCCATCAGAATAGCAGCGATAATATTTAAGATAGACTCACTAGAATTCATATTAGGCGGTTCACTTAACAGATGGTGAAGAATTTAGCAAGAACAACATAGCCGTTTTCCAGCAAATAGTAATGCTTCAGAACATACTTAACCTCCCAGTTTTATTCTTCGGAGACTTTAACATACATATCACAGACATGATAGACTCAGGACTCCTAGCAGCACATAACCTAAATATAATTGAGATGCCAGGAGACCCCTCAACCAAAAACGGCAAGAGACAAATCACATACATAGTGCACTCAGGAAACCTTAATAGCATAATCCATAACATACATAAAGTAACAGAAGTGCCATTCGGCCCACACTTTGGGCACACATGCAAAATTCAAGGCAACTCTGCGGTCATCGGCACCAGATTGCATGTACCAAGACCCCTACCACGAGCACTCTTCAATCTAGAATATCAGAACCTAACCCCGGAATACATAAACAATCATATGCAGACCGCTGAAGAAAAGGCAAAAGTAACCCTAAGTAGACAGAGAGAAAAGACCGGGTTTGCCATTCTAGGCACTCCCCCACCACATATACTCGTAGACAAGAAAACGCAAGGCACTATATTTAATAATTCTAAGCAGGCAGGAGAAACACTAGCACTTAAAGCATTAGCTATAGAATACTTCATACTAGACATAGCCAAGATACAAGGTGATGAAAGAAGGAAGTACATAGGCCGCAGCCAATTCCCTAAATTCAGCATAGAAGCCCTCCCAGAGAGAGGCATCCCAGAATTCATAACAAGAGAAGACCTCATATCTAAAGTAGGAATAATACGCAACATAATATACCAGATTTGCACCCAAGAGAACACTAAGCCCACTCACATCAAATATCTAAACAGATTTGCAAAATACATAAGCACCCATATCTTTACCCACGACACAGACTGTACATTTGCAGAGAAACCTGTGCACCAATACCTACAAGACGAGGACTGGGTCTTCCTGCACACAGCCCTCACTTCCATTAAACCTAAACTTAGCTTGATAAGAAATGACACAGACTCCATACTCAGTAAACTAACAAGATACCTAACCCAAGAGGCTGCTCATGCAAGTATGAGACAATGGGCAGCCTATGTAAAAGCATGCATAAGCAAAGGAGGATCGAAACTCTTCGACTACATCTCCAAAGAAGACAAACTATACCTGTCAGTCCTAACCGACACAGCAGGCACATACAGACATAGCCCCAATGCATTCCTAGAACAGCAAGCCCAGTTCTGGGAGCAGAAATGGCATAAAGCCACTAAGCACTTGAATGAAGACATTAAAGCCCTACTACTTACCATCCTACAGAAAGCATCAGACGACATAACCACATATAGATCATTCCTTACTCAAGACCTTGAGCAAGGCTTATATGGATACCCCAAAGACACCAAAGGAATAGATAACTGGACAGCTACAGAACTAAGAGGGCTGCCTAAAGAAGCAAAAGATGCTATATCATATGCCATAAACCAAACATATCAGCTCACAGCACAGCCCATCCAGAACCTAATTAATCTCAACCCAATACTGGGCAAACCCTCAAGCGGCACCAGAACCATATGCAAGACCCCCATGCTATACAGAATCAGCCTCAGAGCCAGAAAAGAAGTAGCTGATTGGGAACACTACATGACAGCAGACTTCGATACCTCAGGCAAAGGTAAATCAGCACTTGTAGCAGCAGCATACAGGGGGCTAGAAGCAGAAGTATATAAATATACAGAAGAACAAGTCATAGGAGTGTGTCACGACTTTGACAAGTTCTTCGACTCCATAGACATACCAGTACTACTAAACAAAGCCATAGATGTTAACTTCCCGACTTCCCTATAATAGATCTACTCATGACTATGCTGCAGCACACAGCACCCAGAGTTATACAGTGCGGTGGCTTCTGCAGCAGACCCATCATAACCAATACATCCATCCTAGCAGGATGTAAGCACTCAGTTGCTCTCACACGGGTACTGTTTCTTACCGGCATAAATAACATATGTGTACAACACCCACTAGCAGCACCTAAACTATACGTAGATGATACAGCAATGCTTACAGCAGGAAGCAATGAAGAAGCCACACAAACAATGTGGTTAAGCATACTAGACTTCGTAAACCTATCTCGAGCACTTGGCCTCAAACTTAGCACCAAAGGTGTCATAGTAGCCAAGCAACCCTCAGCAGTACGAACACTTGTAAAAGCACTCGCACAGAAGGGCATAACATACAACACTTCAGAAACCACTAGAGACCTAGGAATAGACTTCTCCTTTAGCTGCAAGGCCGAAGTCAGGAAGCATATCCTAAAGCACAGAATCAAGAAATCTAAAAATATGCTAAACAAAATACAGAAACTAGCTAAGCTATCCAGAGGTGCCAGAGTTTTATTCTCAGGTGCCGGATACTCTAAGGCCACATGGGGATTTCAACCATCCGGCCTCTCATACAAAGAATGGCAGCAGATAGAAATTGCAGCAGCTAACGCGGCAGGATTCCGAAACGGCAGATGCAGAGACTCTGCACTCTGCATAGCATACGGCCCCACCGGACATCCTCTAGTGAGAGCAATAAAAGAGTTGTTTGTGTTATGGTTCAAACTTTTTGTACCAGCCATACAAAACAACCAACCTATTCTCCAGAGACTACCTATAGCATGGAACACCATTAAAGCTAACCTCGACTCCAATACTACTGAAATAACATTAGAAAACAGCTTCCATAAGGCAGACGGAATACTATCCCATATTATCATATTTCTAACAGCTCTCAAATGGAAACCAATATCCTTCAACACTTGGGAAGATAACGCGGGAGCACTCTGGCAGGTGAGCACAACTCATATGCAAGAGTTCCCTGTTATGCAAATAATCTATGAAATAATTAGATCTTTCCATATATACTCTACAGAACAAGCCAGGAAACATTATCATGGAAGTTCCATCGGAACAGAAATAGCATGGCACCAGACACTAGAACTCAATAGATCCCTTAAAAACAAAAAGAAATTCCTAGACCTAGCCATATTAGAAACCATACAAGCTGGAGCTGCATGGGCTACCCTCAGAACAGCACAGGTTATGGGCAAATCCGACATATGCCCCCTATGCAACGAGCAAATAATAGACGAATGGCACACATACTGGACATGCCCATGCCTTAGCACCCAGCATCAAGACTGCAAAGAAATCAAAGACTCTCAACACCTAACAGATCAACTAGATGTAGACCAGATAGCCTTCTATAACAGAGGAATACTTAACCAGACAGACCTCATACCTCACATAGATTACTCTCTATCTATAGGGATGTGTAATTGCCAGAGGCCACCCATAACTCATACAGACCTGTGGCCCTCAGGGTACTACTTTGGTGACGGTTCCGGAGGGAAGTTCTCTAAACATCCCTCCCTCACCAGAGCAGGTGTGGGTGTGCACCATGTAGACCTACACCACAACCCTTACTTCAATGCATCCACCCCTCTACCAGGCATAACCCAGACCAACAATAGAGCAGAATTATATGCAGTACTACTTGTAACAAGACATTCAGAACTAGCAGGTACTATAGACTTCTTCACAGACAGTAAAATAACCAAAGACATACTATAAAGGACTAAACAGAGCTAGACTAGCTTCAAACTCAGACTTATGGATAGAACTCTTTGAAAACATGGAAAACAAGCAAATCACTCTAAACTTGTACTGGATGCCCAGTCATACAGACACAGACCCGAAGAAAGCAGCCAAAGCCCCAGATTGGATGAGGCCCTGGCATGTACAAGGGAACAAGGAAACAGATAACCTAGCAGAGGCAGCAGGTCGTCTGCATGAACTGCCACCATATGTAACAGACCCGATCACACTAAAACTAACTAACCTAAAACTAATCCAGAAAAGACTTGTCGAAATCACTAAACTCCTACCTAAAAGAGAACACCATAAACCTAACACTACAGATATCCAGAAACCTACTAAGAGAGAAATACTACTAGAAAAGATAGCCTCGTCAAATCATCAATGCCTCATACACAATAACCGCGTAACCTGCACAATATGTGCAAATAGCATCCCCAGAGATGCAGAGAACATAGCAGACTTCCTAGAATCCCCGTGTCTCCCGAGGGAGTACTCTATATCCTACATGATAGGCAATAATCATACCCACAGCTCACATAACATAGAGATATATGGTGGTGTATATATATATATATATATATGCACTACATGTGGAAACACGGCCCACAATAAAGTACTACAGCTCAGAAAGCCATGCTCCCGTCCCAAAGCACATGGCAAAGTAAACCTCAGAGCATAGCAGAAAGGAACCGTCCCGCGCGGCTTTCCTCACTGGCCATATAAACAGATATCATCTATGCATGATGTAGTGCTAGAAAACATACAGGGACATATAAATAACATAGGAAGGGCCTACACCTTGCAAGCAGCATCACCTCCATCCCGTTCCGGCTCTGAGAACAACTCGGACATCGAAGTGGACCCAGCACCTGGCACCCCGTCTAGCGGGATGTCACTATCCGACTCTGACTAAGTCATGTGTCCCCCTCCCTACCCCTATACCACATAACCTAACCGGTTGTCGCTAGGGTGGAAGTTTGAGCTTTCGAGGTATTCCCCCCTTTGCGAAACAAGTCCAAACAAACAAACAAAGGAATTTGCACATCCCTTCTTGTATTAGCAACGCGCATATTTCCAGAAGGCATTGTTAAATGCAAGCATAGGGCCATCATACCAATTAGCGCAAGCTCAGTTTATATTAAGTTGGAAGGAACAGGCTAAGCAATGTGCGTGATCATACGGAGCGAGTCATGTGTGCGATGGTCGGTATATAACATCGGTGTTCGCGATTCCATTGATCAGAGCAAGTTATTGCAAGCTCAGTCGGGCTCGTCGTAAATTAATGAAGCATGCAGCCCGATACCCCCGACACCTACACTCATTGCCATATGAAACAACATGCCCACCCCGTGCATGGATGGAGGAATGGCTCTCAGCAGCATAACTGGGTCGGAATCACTAGAGGGAGCGGATCATGAATGGTCAATGGTTTGTGGGGTTTGGTGGTGCTCGGGCATGGTTCATGATGGGCGGTGGATGCAGTTGGGTGTGTGCTGAATGTCCTCTGGGAGTTCGGACATGCGCTCGCAATGGCATGAACGATGCCCAATAAAGGCCATACAGGGCACACCCGGATTTGAAACCAGCGACCTGCTGATTCTTGCCACTGAGCTATGTGTACTCGCTTTTTTCTGGTGCAGAATTCGCCGAAGCGTCGCCCCCTCCCCCCGGCACCACCCTTGCTCCTGTTTGTTCCTGTAATTGCGCCGACTCCCAACAAAGTATTACTTCTGTCCGCAATGCCCGCTTCCTGATAGTTGCAGCGCCAACATTTGGAAATCCTCATCCTTGCATTGCTTTGCAACCTTGTTTGCATCACCATTCTTAAGGCTTGTTTCCTTTCTCGAGTTTTTCCTCCGGCATGGCTTTGGAATTTTAGACCATGGGGTGTCAGACCCGCCGCCCGCCATATATGGTTCGCCGGCGGCCGGCGCAGGCTCCCCCCCTTCCCCCCCCCCCCCTTTTCCTAGAGCTATTTTCCTGTAGGCAAAATGCACTTACAGCAGAGATATAGAGAATGCACATTTCTTACTTTTGTGCAAATTCTTAGAGCTTAGAGCAAATGGGGCCGATGGGGCCATGAGCTCATGTGGAGAGGCCCAGCATCCACACCCACAACCCACAACCCACAGGGGGGGCGGGGGGCATCCACCATCAGTCCCTGCGAGTGACCCATCACCATCGCGGGGGGAGAAGGATAAAAAATCCGGGTCATTTGTATACATACATGAATATATATATATATATATATATATGCACATAATCTAATCTCATATAATCTGTGCGCTCTTTGCAGTAAAAGCAATTTCTTGCAGCAGAACTGCTTTGTAGGGTTCCTTGGGCTTCTCTAGAGCACATAACATCATTTACAACTTGTGTCTGAGGCTTAGCATCCAGGCCACAGCGGGGGGTGGGGGGGGCGCACCCACAGACCACAGCGGGAGGGGGGCGGCGGGCACCAACAGACCACAGCAGGGGGGGGTCATGGGAGGTCATGGGGCCCGGAGCTGGCCAACCATATATTCTGCCTCATGGGGTTTGATTAATCTCAATAGGGTTTAAGCCCCAATTGAATCCAACCCCATTAGTGTGAAGCCCTATTAACTACTTTCCAATACAGTTGTTTTAACTGTCCCAAATTGTAAGTGTCAAAATTCCAAGGCTAACAAACAGTCGCAAATTTTATCACTTTGTGGATGCCTGCCCATGTAGCAGAAATCCCATGTAATAAAAATTCATGGCCCCATGGGGCCCCATGGGGCCCATGGGGCCCCTGGGCCCATCGTGCCCAAGCCGGCGCTAAAACCATGTACTGCAATGTCCATGTATTGTAAGTGCAATGTATTAAAAACCATGTATTGGGAAAACCCAG
>Ga0099797_100991_pt1 | contig 16068 bp, 6 predicted proteins | sample Uncmet_Sort48C_1_FD_89871 | JGI IMG/M metagenome (GOLD analysis project Ga0099797, IMG submission 89871) | Marine eukaryotic communities from CALCOFI LINE 67, Pacific Ocean - C012_Sort48C_1 | ecosystem: Environmental > Aquatic > Marine > Oceanic | place: Pacific Ocean: Monterey Bay | collected...
GAATTCTTGGCCACATAACTCGTACAGAAGGGGTTTTTCCCTCTGAAGAGTAATGACTCGTACAGAAGGGATTCCTCCTTCTAAAGAGTACTGACTCGTACAGAAGGGATTCTCTCCCTCTGAAGAGTAATAAGGATGCTTTCCTAGCTAGTTGCCGATTGACTCGTGCAAAAGGTATTCTTCTCTCTGGTGACTCGTACAGAAGGGATTCTTCCCTCTGAAGAGTAATGACTCGTACAGAAGGGATTCTTCCCTCAGAAGAGTAACGACTCGTACAGAAGGAATTCTTCCCTCTAAAGAGTAATAAGGATGCCGTGCTGGCTAGTTGCCGATTTTCTGGGCGAGCGCCTATTCGTATTTTTGGATCCAACAAACTTGATAATTCCTACATTTACCGAGTTAAAATTCGTGGGAATTTTCAAGATCTATCTACGTTGTATATTAATGCTTCGAAACTAGCTATTTAGATCGTTAGGAGGATTGACCTGGGACGCGTTCTATCGGTTCCAAAATTTCAAAAATGTTGAACATTTTTGACGAGAATCTGAAATTTCCCGAAATTTAAGAAAATTTGTCTCCGAATCTATACATATTGGGCCGGAACTGAACACACATTCGAATTGATGACAAGACGAGTATTCGACTATACAAATTCGTGGCCGCCGACATGTTCTATTTATTTCGATTTTTTCGAAAATATTGAACATTTTCGGTGAGAATCAAAAATTTATCTTCGAACCGACACCGACTAGGGGACTAACCACACAGTCTGATTAACAACCACGACAGCCAGAGAAAGAACCGGGCCCGGCCACGGAGTCAAATTACTGACAAGACGAGTAGTCGACTATACGAGTCCCTTCTGGACGTGTCACTCGAGCGGAAACCTGGTTGACGGTTTACCGCTCGCCATACATAAGGATGCTGTTCTGGCTAGTTGCCGATTTTCTGGGCGAGCGCCTATTCATATTTTGGGGTCCAAAAATCTTGATAATTCATACATTTATCGAGTTAAAGTTCGTGGGAATTTTCAAGATCTATCTAAGTTGCATATTAATGCCTCGAAACTAGCTATTTAGATCGTTAGGAAGATTGACCAGGGACGCATTCTATCGGTTCCAAATTTTCAAAATGTTGAATATTTTAGAACAAAAATCTGAAATTTTGAAAAAAATCTGAGGATTAGTACGAAAACCTATATCGAGCTTCGCAAAGCTTTCGAAAATATCACACAGATATGTTGAATATTTTTAGCGAAAATCTCAAATTTTTCGAAATTCATATAACTCACGTCCGAACCTGTTTAGAAGATATCGTGACTGACCCAGCAGACCAAAAACATATATAGGGATAATATTTGACCATACAAATCCCTTCTGGACGTGTCACTCGAGCGGAAACCTGGTTGACGGTTTACCGCTCGACATACATAAGGATGCTGTCCTAGCTAGTTGCCGATTTTCGGGACGAGCGCCTATCCGTAGATTTCGATGAAAAACTCTTGATAATACATACATTTATCGAATAAAAGTGCGTGTGAATTCTTAATTTTCAATCCTTCCACATATTGATGTTTCGAAATAAGCTAGTGAGAGGTCGAAACGGCTTGACTACAGACGCGTTCTATTCATTTCGATTTTTCGAAATGTTGAACATTTTTGGTGAGAATCTAGATTTTTCAAAATTCCGGAAAATTCATAGCCGAATCCATAGAGAACAAACCTGGACCGACACACCAGTTTATAATACCGACACGGTGACTAGATATACATTATATTAGTGAATTTTCGAAAATGTTGAATATTCTAAGTGGACATTTAAAATTATTAAAACTCTGGAAATTTCAGCCGAAAACATCATAGAAAAGCCCGTCACGACACAATCTCCTCCAGGCATTAAATGGTGCCTACGATATAATACAAATCCCTTCTGTACGTGTCACTCGAGCGGAAACCTGGTTGACGGTTTACCGCTCGCCATACATTGCCGATTTTCGGGGCGAGCGTCTATTCATAAATTTCGATGCAAAATTCTTGATGATTGATACATTCATCGAGTAATAGTCCATGCAAATTCTTAATTTCCAGCCCTTCCACTATCACAGCTTCGGAATTAGCTAGTGAGAGCTCGAAACTGCTTGACTACAGACACGTTCTATCGGGTTCACATTTTCGAAAATGTTGAATATTTTTGGTCGAAAATCTGAAATTTACAAAACCACTGGAACATTCACACCTAAATCGATATAAGAGACCACACAACAAACAATGAGTATCCAACACACTATAAGGTACATAGGGGACAGTTTAATTCCATGAAATGCTACATAATTTTTATTCGGTTATCTGACATCCCTGAAAGTTCTGTTATAAGATAGAACCTAACCACACAATGAGTCTTCAGACCATACGAGACGAATATTGGACGATACATATCCATTCTGGACGTGTCACCCGAGCGGAAACCTGGTTGACGGTTTACCACTCGCCATACATTTCGGGGCGAGCGCCTATCGATATGAAGTGCTTGGAAATCTTGTTTTTCAATCTTTCCATATACATACGCTTCGAAATTAGCTAGTGAGACCTCGAAACTGCTTGACCACAGACGTGTTCTATCCATCCCAAATTTTCGAAAATGTTGAATATTTTAGGTTGGAAAATCTGAAATTTATGAAATCGCCGCAAATTTAGTGTGAATCAATATACAAGAGGTCCGAACCGAACAACAAGTATCCGAGACACCACAATGTAAATATGACACAGTACAATTTCCGGAAGATGTTGAATAATGTTGGGTCGGCCGTATAACATTTCGGAAAGTTCTGGAATTTTACACTCGAATCAAATATATAAGAGACCCTAACCATACAAGGAGTCTTCGAGACCCACCAGGTGAATATACGACAATACGGATCCCTTCTGGACGTGTCACCCGAGCGGAAACCTGGTTGACGGTTTACCGCTCGCTATATATAAGGATGCTGTCCTAGCTAGTTGCCGATTTTCCGGACGAGCGCCTATTCATAAATTTCGATGCCAAATTCTTGATTATACATACACTTATCGTGTAAATATGCTTGGGAATCCTTGAAACATGGTCCTTCCATACATTGATGCTTCAAAATTAGCTAGTATGAGGTCGAGGAGGCTTGACTACAGACGCGTTCTATCGGGTTCGATTTTTAGAAAATGACCCGTACAGAAGGGATTCTTCCCTCTGAAGAGTAATAAGGATGCTGTCCTAGCTAGTGACTCGTACAGAAGGGATTCTTCCCGCTGAAGAGTAATAAGGATGCTATTCTAGCTAGTTGCCGATTTTCAAGGCGAGCACCTATCCGGATATTTCGGTGCAAAATCCTTGATAACACATACATTTATCGAGTAAAAGCACGCGTGAATTTTAGAGATTCAGTCCTTCCACATATTGATGCTTCGGAATTAGCTAGTGAGGTTGAATCGGCTTGACAACAGACACGTTCTATCGGTTTCAATTTTAGTCGAAAATCTGAAAATCTCAAAAAATCTGAGAAATCCCACTAAATTAATCCGAAACTTTCCGGAGCTCTAGAGTCGAAACTAGCTAGTAAAAGTTCGGATGGCTTCCACCACATACGAGCTATATCCGTTCCACATTTCGAAAATGTTGAATATTTTTGACGAAACTCTGCATAATTTCTGAAACAACAAGCTACATTATCGCACTAAAGAAATCTAGAAGTATCCGGAAATCCACAGGCTATCTCGAGACTCTAAGAGGTGAATATCTGACTATACAAATCCCTTCTGGACGTGTCACTCGAGCGGAAACCTGGTTGACGGTTTACCGCTCGCCATACATTGCCGATTTTCCGGGCGAGCGCCTATCCGTAAATTTCGATGCAAAATTCTCAATGATGCAGCCTCCTGTCAATAACAGTGCGTGTGAATCCTTAAAATATGGTCCCACAATACATTAATGATTCGAAATTAGCTAGTGAGAGCTCGAAACTGCTTGACAACAGACACGTTCTATCGGGTTCAAATTTTCGAAAATGTTGAAGATTTTGGTCGAAAATCTTAAATTTCTAAAACCGCTGAAAAGTCACGCTTAAATTAATATATAAGAGACCAAACAACAAACAATGAGTATCCGAGACACTATAAGGTGAATAGGTCACAGTTTAATTTCCAGAAATGCTAAATAATTTTTAGTCGGTCATCTAACATTTCTGAAAGTTCTGAAAATCTATGCTCGAATCACTATATAAGAGAGAACCTAACCACACAGTGAGTCTCCAGACCATACAAGACGACTCTCGGACGATACATATCCCTTCTGGACGTGTCACCCGAGCGGAAACCTGGTTGACGGTTTACCGCTCGCTATACATTTTGAATATTTTGGGTCGAAAATTTCCAATTTCTGAAACTCTGTAGAAATCGTATTGAAAACTATCTAGAGTTGCCCAAATGCCTTACTACTACCCCACAGATAATGCAAGCTACCTAGAATAATATACAAATCCCTTCTGGACGTGTCTCTCGAGCGGAAACCTGGTTGACGGTTCACCGCTCGCTATACATAAGGATGCTGTCCTAGCTAGTTGCCGATTTTCAAGGCGAGCGCCTATCCGGATATTTCGGTGCAAAATTCTGGATAATGCATGCATTTATCGAATAATAGTGCGTGAGAATCCTAGAGATTCAGTTCTTACACATAGTCATGCTTCGAAATTAGCTAGTGAGAGGTCGACACCGCTTGACCACAGACGCGTTCTATTCATTTCGATTTTTCGAAATATTGAACATTTTTCGTGAGAATCTGGATTTTTCCCAAATTCCGGAAAATCCATCTCCGAATCAATAGATAACAAAACAGGACTGACAAATCAGTCTATAATACCGACAGGATGACTAGATATCGACAGGATTTCGAAAATGTCGAAGATTCTAGGTGGAAATTTAAAATTCATTGAACTTCTGGAAAGTTCAGCCGAAACCATTATAGAACAGCCCGCCTCCGCACAATCGTCTCCAGACATTAAACAGTGCCTACGGTACAATACAAAACCCTTCTGTACGTGTCACTCGAGCGGAAACCTGGTTGACGGTTTACCGCTCGCCGTACATACACATTCTATTTATTTCGATTTTTCGAAAATGTTGAACATTTTTGGTGAGAGTCTGGAATTTCCCGAAATTCTAGAAAAAATCACTTCCGAACCTATAAAGAACGGACCTGGACCGACCAAGCGGTCAAATTACCGACAAGACAGTATTCGACTATACGAATCCCTTCTGGACGTGTCACTCGAGCGAAAACCTGGTTGACGGTTTACCGCTCGCCATACATTACTGATCTCGAGCAGCTTGACACTCAATCAGGTCCAACTCTCACACGTAACACACTACCGACACTAGATAAATCCCTTCTGGACGTGTTACTCGAGCGGAAGCATGGTTGACGGTTTACCGCTCGCTATACATTGCTGATTTTCCGAACGAGCGCCTATTCGTAAATTTCGATGCAAATTTCTTGATAATACATTCTTTATCGAATAATATTGCATGGGAATTCTTAATTTTCAATTCTTCTACATGTTCACGACTCGAAATTAGTTAGTAAGAGGTCGAGAAGACTTGACGACAACCGATTTCTATCGGTTTCATTTTTCGAAAATGTTAAATATTTGGGTTGGACATCTGGAAATTTATAAAATCCCCATAATTCGAACTGAGATCGATATAGGACACCCTTTAACTATCCCATACACGCCAGATATATAGAGGTCGAACCTACGCAACCACATACGCGTTCTATTCAGTTCAATTTCCAAAAATGGTGAACATTTTAAATGAGAATCTTGGAATTTCCGAAATTTCCGAAAATTTATTCCCGACACTATGCATAACATATCTTAAACAAAACATAGTCTAGAATACAGACAAGGCGAATTTTCAAATGTACAAATCCCTTCTGAACGTGTCACTCGAGCGGAAACCTGGTTGACGGTTTACCGCTCGCCATACATAATAAGGATGCTGTCCTAGCTAGTTGCCGATTTTCCGGGCGAGCGCCTATTCATAAATTTCGATGCCAAATTCTTAATAATACATACATTTATCGAACAGTAGTGCGTGGGAATTCTTAAAATCCAATCCTTTCACATATCGATTCTTCGAAATTAGCTAGTAAGAGGTCGAAACGGCTTGACCAGAGACGCGTTCTATCCATTTCGATTTTTCGAAATGTTGAACATTTTTGGCGAGAATCTAAAATTTCCCGAAATCACAGAAAATAATATCGAAACTATAGATAAATAACCGGATCCGACCCAGCAGTCTATAATACCGAAAATACACATATTCGAATATTAGTTTTGTCGAAATTATGAAATTTTTGAAACTCATACAACAATGGTGCCCAAACTTATTTAGATAATATCTTAACCGACCCCGCAGTCTAGAAAATTGACAAGACAATTATTCGACTAAACAAATCCCTTCTGGACGTGTCACTCGAGCGGAAACCTGGTTGACGGTTTACCGCTCGCTATACATTGATGGTTTACCGCTCGCTATACATTCGGTGCAAAATGCTTGATAATACGGACATTTATCGAGAGAAAGTTCTTGGGAATTCTTAAAATCGGAAATCGTATACTATCGATGCTTCGAAACTAGCTAGTAAGATCACTATAAGTTCTGACCAGAGGGAAGATCTATCGGGTTTTAGTTTTCGAACATGTTGAACATTTTAGGATGGAAATTTTGAAATTAATGGAAAACTAAATTATCATCACGAAACTCACCACGCATACATCCAACAAATCCCTACATGTTGAATCGACACTATTAGAAATTTTAAAAATATATAGGTCCCTTCTGGACGTGTCACTCGAGCGGAAACCTGGTTGACGGTTTAGCGCTCGCCATACATAAGGATGCTGTCCTAGCTAGTTGCCGATTTGACTCGTACGGAAGGAATTCTTCCCTCTGATGAGTAATGACTCGTACAGAAGGGATTCTTCCCTCTGAAGAGTAATAAGGATGGTGTCATAGCTAGTTGCCGATTTTCTGGGCGAGATAAACTTCGATGCGAAATTCTTGATGATACAGCCGCCTGTCAATAAACGTGCTTATGAATTTTAGAAATAGGGTCCTGCAATACATATATGCTTCAAAATTAGCCAGTGAGATGTCGAAAAGCCTTGACCACAGACGCGCTCTATCGGTTTCGATTTTCGAAAATGTTGAGTATTTTGGTCGAAAATCTGAAAATTTCAAAAAATCCGAGAAATCACACTGAAACCAATCCGGCACTGTCCGAAGCTTCTGAAGTCGAAACTAGCTAGTGAGAGTCAGACTTTCTTCCACCACATACGAGCTGTATCCGTTCCAAATTTCGAAAATGTTGAATATTTTTGATGAAACTCTGCAAAAAATATCACACTAAACTCAATCTATAATCACCCGTAAATCCTCATGCTATCTCGAGACTCTAATTGGTGATTATTCGAAAATACGAATCCCTTCTGTACGCGTCACTCGAGCGGAAACCTGGTTGACGGTTTACCGCTCGTCATACATAAGGATGCTGTCTCGGCTAGTTGCCGATTTCCCGGGCGAGCGCCTATCCGTAAATTTCGATGCAAAATTCTTGATGATACATACATTTATCGAATAAAAGTGCGTGGGAATTTTGAATTTTCAGTCTTTCCACATATTGATGCTTCGGAATTAGCTAGTTAGAGCTCGAAAAGCCCTGACTACAGACGAGTTCTATCCAGTTCAAATTTCGAAAATTTTGAATATTTTAGGTCGAAAATCTGAAATTTCAGAAGGTTGTGAAAACTTATTCCCGAATCGATATATATAACAGTTACCTACATTTCACAAAGCCAGCAAACATACCGGGGTAATGTCGAACATGTAGAAATGCTGAATCTTCCAGTCGGAAATTCAACATTCCTGAAAGTTCTAGAGCTTTAAACTGAAACCTATATAGAACTACCAGAAACCGCTAATGATGCCCACAAACCATAAACAGGGTGCATCCTATACAATACATATCCCTTCTGGACGTGTCACTCGAGCGGAAACCTGGTTGACGGTTTACCGCTCGCTATACATTCGAGGCGAGCGCCTATCCGGATATTTCGATGCAAAAATCTTGATAATGCATACATTTAACGAATAATAGTACGTGTGAATTCGAACTTTTAATCATTCCACCTACTAATGCTTCGAAATTAGCTAGTGAGGGCTCGAAACTACTTGACCAGAGATGCGTTCTATCGGTTCTAAATTTTCGAAAATGTTGAAAATTTTTGACGGAAATCTGAAAATTTCAAAAAATCTAAATAATTGCACTGTAATTAATCCGCAACCTCCAGAAACTTCATAAGCTATTTCGAAATTCCAAAATAGGATTGTTCGACAATGTAAATCCCTTCTGGACGTGTTACTCGAGCGGAAACCTGGTTGACGGTTTACCGCTCGCTATACTAAGGATGCTGTCCCAGCTAGTTGCCGATTTTCAAGACGAGCGCCTATCCGGATATTTTGGTCGAAAATTCTTGATGATGCAAACCTTTATCGAGAAAAGTGTGTGTGAATTTTGAATTTTCAATCCTTCTACATACTAATGCTTCGAAACTAGCTAGTGAGAGGTCGAAAAGCATTGACCACAAACGCGTTCTATCGGTTCCAAATTTTCGAAAATGTTGAATAGTTTTGGTCGAAAATCTGAAATGTCTGTAATTACTGAAAATTCATGCTTGAATCGATATAAGAGACCCTAACCAAACAATGAGTATCCGAGACACTAAAATTTGAATATGGGACAGGTCGATTTCCAGAAAATGTTGAATACTTTTGGGTCGACCATCTATCATTTCTGAACGTTCTAAAAAATCAGGCTCGAATTAAGATAAGAGACCCTAACCACACAATAAGCCTCCAAGACCCAACAAGGTGAATATGGAACACTACATATCCTTTCTGGACGTGTCTCCCGAGCGGAAACCTGGTTGACGGTTTACCGCTCGCTATACATAAGGATGCTGTCCTAGCTAGTTGCCGATTTTCGAGGCGAGCGCCTATCCGGATATTTCGATGCAAAATTCCTGATAGTGCATACATTTATCGAATAATATAGCGTGTGAATTTTAGAGATTCAGTTCTTCCACATATCGATGCTTCGAAATTAGCTAGTGAGAGGTCGAAACGGCTTGACTACAGACGCGTTCTATTCATTTTGATTTTTTGAAAATATTGAACATTTTTGGTAAGAATCTAGATCTTCTCGAAATCCCTGAAAATTTATCACCGACGCTATAGAGAACATACAGGGACCGACCAAACAGTCTGTAATACCGACAAGACGAGTATTCGACTATACGAATCCCTTCTGGACGTGTCACTCGAGTGGAAACCTGGTTGACGGTTTACCGCTCGCCATACATTGCCGATTTTCTGGGCGAGCGCCTATTCATATATTTCGGTGCAAAATTCTTGATGATGCATACATTTATCGAGGAATAGTGCAGTGCGTGTGAATTTTGGGAATCTATTCTCTCCACATATAATAGCTTAGAGGTCGAATAGCTCTGACCACAGACGAGGGCCATCCATTCCAAACTTTAGAAAATGTTGAATATTTTTCGTCGAAAATCTACAATTTCTGGAAATTCTCAGGATCAGTACGAAAACCTATCTAGAGCTGCCCGAGGCAGTCGAACAGTTCACACAGATAATCTGAGCAATCTAGAGGACCATACAAATTCCTTCTGGACGTGTTACTCGAGCGGAAACCTGGTTGACGGTCTACCGCTCGCTATACATTTCGGTACAAAATTCTTGATAATGCATAAACTTATAGAGAAATAGTGCGTGTGAATTTTGGAGATCTATTCCTTCCACATATTAATGCTTCGAAACTAGCTAGTGAGACCTCGAAACTGCTTGACCACAGACATGTTCTATTCATTCCAAATTTTCGAAAATGTTGAATATTTCGGGTCGAAAATCTGAAATTTCTGAAATCACTGAAAGTTTTGCTTGAATCGATATACAAGAGGCCCTCACCCCACAACGAGTATCCGATACACCACAATGTAAATATGGCGCAGTTCGATTTCCAGAAAATGTTGAATACTTTTGGGTCGATCGTCTAATATTTCTGAAAGTTCTGAAATTTTATCCTCGAATCAATATATAAGAGGCCCTGAGCACACAAGAAGTCTTCAAGACCCCACAGGGTGAATATGGGACAATACGTATCCCTTCTGGACGTGTCACCCGAGCGGAAACCTGGTTGACGGTTTACCGCTCGCTATACATAATGGTTCCGGCTGAACTTTCCTGAATTTTTATAAATTTTAGATTTCCACACAAAATATTCGACATTTTTGAATTTGGAACTGCTAGGATACATATCTAGTCATCTTGTCGGTATTCAAGACTGTTTGTTCGGTTCTGGAATGTTCTCTATAGATTCGGAGATAAATTTTCGAAAATTTCAGAAAATTGCAGATTCTCACAAAAAAATGTTCAATATTCCGAAACATCGAAATGAATAGAGCACGTCTGTGGTCAAGCCGTTTCGACCTCTCACTAGCCAATTTCGAAGCATCAATTTGTGGAAGGATTGGAAATTAGGATTCACACGCATGTTTCTTCGATAAATGTATGAATCATCAAGAATTTTGCACCAAAATATCCGGATAGGCGCTCGTCTTGAAAATCGGCAACTAGCTATGACACAATCCTTATGTATGGTGAGCGGTAAACCGTGAACCAGGTTTTCGCTCGAGTGACACGTCCAGAAGGGATTTGTATAGTCGGATACGCTTCTTTTCGGTCTTCTGGACCGCTTGTTCGGTCTTGATCTTTTATCTATGGGTTCGGAGATGAATTTTCTGGAATTTCGAAAAATTCCAGATTCGCACCAAAAATGTTGAACATTTTCGAAAAAATGAACCCAATAGAATGCGTCTGTGGTCAAGGCATTTCGACATCTCACTAGCTAATTGCGAATCATCAATATGCGGAAGGATTGAAAATTAAGGATTCACACGCACTATTATTCGATGAATGTGTTCATCAAGAATTTTGCATCGAAATATATGAATAGGCGCTCGCCCGGAATGTATGGCGAGCGGTAAACCGTCAACCAGGTTTCCGCTCGAGTGACACGTCCAGAAGGGATCTGTATTGTCCGGTATGTTCCCTTCTATTGTCTCGGGGGCTGCTTGAGGGGGTTTCTGGTCGTTCTATATCGGTTTCAGTTCGAATTTCTAGAACTTTCAGATTTTTAAACGTTTCGGCAGGGTTGTTTTGAAAGTTTAGAAGACATTCTGAAACTTTCACCACACAGCACAAATAGCTCAAGAGTTGCTTTGGAAGTTCGTCGACCATTATCTAAAATTTATTTGTTCAAGTGTGCATTGAATTTCCGGAAATGAAGATCTGACAGTAAAGTTTGAAAGCGATCGCTTGGAAAAAATGCACACACTCCGTAAAGTTTGGAAGTATGTTTAAACGTTTTTCAAAATACCAAGAAAATTTTATGTTCTTTCAAAAGTTTGACAGATTCACAGTAATAACAAAAAAAAAAAACAAAAAAGAACGCCTGCCCAGCCATGGCACAACTTGTGACAGTTTTTAAAAGGTTTGACGTATTCCTCCAACACTTCAACATTTCTCTCAAAAAGTTTTGGGTCGTTGTCCAAAGAACTTTAAGTTAGTTCCACGAAATCTTAGCAAAGTGTATGTGTTTTTCAAAGTTTGTCGGCCCTCCGATGAAAGTTTGAAATTTTTTTGTTAAAGTTTGTCCACCACCTTCAGGAAAGTTATTTTTTAGAGAATGTGGAGCCATACGTTAGTGTAGTGTATCGCCATACCTTAGGGTTTCCTTTCCCTTTAGGGTATTGCATCGCCGTAGCTTCGGGTACTGTGTCGCCATACCTTCGGCTTTCTTTTCCTTTATAAATGTGCCCATGCGTTTCTCTCCTCTTGGCATCTCCATGCGCCATCTTGTTAATGCTAGCTAGATCAAATCACCCTAAAGTTGTAAAGTTGTTTTTTTAAGTTTGGCTCAGACTTTCAGGGAAATTAAACATATTTTTTGAAAGTTGGGTGCAAAGTTGCTCGTTTGTGTTTGTCGGCGTTTCGTTGTTTTCGTTGTTTCTTCGCTGTTTGGTCGTGCCCTCGATACTGCCACACACATGGCATGTCCAAGTCCACATGGGGAAGGCCACCTCCTGCTTTGGTGTCAGCCCATCGAGGCACCCGTTACCATGTTCGGTACGGGTTTCGTTACATGTATTTTATTCATCAGCGCAGTCTGTTTGTGCTTACTTGGTAACTTGTGCACCATTCATGCTCGCTGGTTTCAGGCTTAAGTCATTCCACCAGACACTCTGAAACATGTCTGAGAATCTGTCGTTCCATGTTGTTGTGTTAAAGACTGTTATTACAAGGGTGGCTCCCCCAAATTTCTCAAAACCTTCTGTTCAAAATTTCGGCTATGTGTTTTTGAAAACTCCGGCGATGACATTATGCGGGAGTATAAAAATGAGTCTTGTGTATATCACCCCTTGGAAGGAAATAAAGTGTAACCACAGGTCCACAGCGTGTCGACTTTATGCCCCCGTCCAGGTTTGCTGATTTGAGTGAGGGGGTTGTTGCAGTGCCTTCGTTCATCGTTCGTGCATTGTGTTTTTGAAGGGCGTTAGAGGTGCTCAACTCCACGTTTGATGCCATCTCTTCTCATTGCAGGCCATCGGCCAGAATGAAGTAGAGACGGTGTTTAGTGGGGACACACATCCCGGGACCTGGTGGCAGTCGGCCTGCGGCCAACCGTCATTAGGCCCACCGCGCTCGGGACCTCCTTCGAAATTCGTTTGTCGTTTTCATCGGTTTCGTCCGTTTTTCGTTGTGCTCTGTCGTTTGTTTCGTCGTTTGTGTTGTCGTGGTCGTTGCGTGGGCTGCGTTTTCTCGTTGTTTTCCGTGTTTGTCGTTTTCGTTGCGTGGGTTCCGTTCCCTGTTTGTTGTGTCGTTGCTTACCGTTTTCGTTGCTCGTTTGTGTTTGTCGGCGTTTCGTTGTTTTCGTTGTTTCTTCGCTGTTTGGTCGTGCCCTCGATACCGCCACGCATTTGTTTTTCCATACATGCCATGTCCAATTGCACATGGGGAAGGCCACCCCCTCCTTTGGTTTCAGCCCATCGAGGCACCAGTTACCATGTTCGGTACGGGTTTTGTTACATGTATTTTATTCATCATCGCAGTCTGTTTGTGCTTACTTGTGCAACTTCCACAAAAGTTTAAAAGTATTTTGTGCCTAGGCAGTTCCCATTGCGTCTTACTGGCATTCTCTTCCTCGAGGTGCCACGCCGTCATCGGGTGTGAAGTGTGCTTGCGAGTAGCGCTGCCTAGATTTCAGACGGTGTTCCGTATCCCACAGGGTTTGATTACGTTTTAATCGCGAGTAGCGCTGCCTTGATTTCAGACGGTGTTCCGTATTGTCCCCAGTTTTTCCTGCTAGTGTTATTTTTCGCGCGTGTTGCATCGGCCTCGATGCCGGGACGTGCCGTATTTTTCGCGCGTGTTTCATCGGCCTCGATGCCGGGACGTGCCTTTTCCGACCGCCTGTGCCCTCAAGGGGCCGCCTCCGGGCATACAGGCTTGACTTGACTTGAAAGTTTGGCACAAGTTTCCTTTAAAGTTTCGGTTTTGGTCTCTGTCTCACACTCGTAGGCTGCACACATATTTCATATACATCACGTCCTATTCCCCGGGGTGCACATGTACATGTTGGCCAGGATGCTCCCAAAAATCAGTGGAAAACAAGCTTTATGGTGTCCATGCATCTTGAGTCCCAAGGGGCTTGGGCCCACATGGGATCCACTTGGGTCTCAATAGTACTTCAAAGTAAGTTAGGAACCAGACACCGGAAAGTGTTTTTGAAGATTTATGTCTGCAGCCGCGCTCCGCCGCGAGAGGGGCGCACCGAAGATGCTATATAATTCCCGTCGTTGTTTGTTTGCTGTGCTGGTGTTGCCCTGTGCTGCTTGGGGTTTGTTCTGCTTGGGTATTGTTGTTTTGTTGTGTCTGCGCTTCTTTGCTACATTGCGTTTTGTGGCTTTGTTTCCCATTGAGCTAGGATCTCATGTTCATGCACTACCGGGGAAACCACCACTCGCATCGGTTTCAGCCCTCTGAGGCACTTGTGCTTGTGTTCGGCACTCGGTACCTGTCTTGTCGCTCTTAGGATTAATGGATGCGGAGGCATTCCCCCAACACGACTTCGCTCCTCCATCGATCCGTAGAGCCATCGGCTTGCTGGGCTTCCTGCACAAGCGGGTCCTTGGAGAATGTCATCCTGGCGTCCGGGAGTTGTTCCCCTTCGGAAGTTTTTGGAAGCATGCACGTCTACGTAGCTGTGGCTGGCTTGACTGAAACTTCAAATAAGCGTCTGCCCTGACTTGCAAAGTCCTAGGGTATATCTGCGCAACTTCGGCATTCAGGGCCTGATGCGACGAAGTTGCTTAGTTAGGGTTTGGGCTTTGCCGTCGAAACGTTGCTATTTGAACAGGTTGTCTTTTGCATTTTTGGTTTCTCTTGTACGTTCGTAGACCTCACGCACACATTCACATCGTGTCCTATCCTCTGGGGTGCACATGTACATGTCCGCCAGGATGCCCCCGAAAACGCGGAGATAGCAAATTAGAAACCCGAAAGCAGAAAATTCAGCGGGCGGCCATTGCACCATGTGCGAATGTCGCGCGCACAGATATTTTACATTTGGGGAGATCGCAGAGTTTCTTGCAGAAGCAGCGGTGGACATAGCAGCGGAGGGCATAGCAGTCTTGCCCCCCCGTAAAACCGAAGTCTGGACACTATTGCATCAAAACCGAAACTTCTAGCTTCATTGCGAATCGAACAGTTTGGAGATGGAAGGGAAAGCCCAGTTGCATACATGGCGTCTTGTGCGGTAGGCTTCCTGCCGGCGGTTGTAAGGGCATGGATCCTCACGCAGATCCTCATTCCTGGCAGATTGCTCAGCTCATGCCGGCCCTTAATTCGGACCTTAAGACGATTGTGGCAAGGCCGTTCATCAAAGATGAATTTGTACACTTGGCAGTCCTGCAGCACAGAGCACGACAACTTGCTTTGGTGTACGTTTTCTTTCGCGTGTTTGTGTTTGTGTCTTCGGTTTCACGCTCGTAGACTACACACGTATATAGAATCATATACATCACTTCCTATCCCCCGGGGTGCACATGTTCGTGTTGGCCTGGATGCCCCCGAAAACGCAGAAAAAGCAAAGTAGGACCCGGGAAACCAAATTTTGTCGCTTTGAGTATTGTCCTGCAGATGTTACGATCCTGGCGCCTTTCAGTCAGGGGGCCGATGGTTCGTTAAATGCAGTGGCCCACCGCTCGGGTGCCAACGACACCGGCGTTCGGCTGCCAACGCCGCCGCAGTATCAGTTTGAATTGCCACCCGGCCATCACACAGTGGCCAGGCGGGACGCCACGAGGAACGAGGTTGCTCTTGGGTTCTTTCGGGATGGATTTTTGGGCCCTTCGCGTCTAGTCTTCTGCCTTGGCATTCTCTTCCACGTAGGGGCTGCTGCTTTTGCCGGTGCTTCTGCTTCGCGTTCCCCGTAGTTGGCAGTATCATGTCATAGTCACACTTGCATGTTATACACATCAGGCTGCTTTGGGGTACTACTCCCGTTCGAAATGGGTGCTCGGGCTTGTTTTCAGGACTTTGCGCTCATTGACGGAACTCCCGGCAAACACCGACCGGATAACGGAGTCCTTTATGGGCTGAGGCGGCTGGTGGCCTTACAGCTGGCAGTTGGCGTAAGAACATACCTACTTTAGCCACGGTACCGTGGATGTTCTTGTGATTATCGCCTGGGTACCCTGAATGTTGAATGTTGTTGTTTTCAATCAACTCTGAACAGAATGTTCTTGTGGCTCAATCAATCCTGGACAACTCAGGGTCAGTGCTCTGGGTTATGAGGTTGTGTGCTCTGGCGTTTCTTGTGTCCCAAGCCAGCTCCCTCTGGATG
>Ga0099797_100992_pt1 | contig 16067 bp, 7 predicted proteins | sample Uncmet_Sort48C_1_FD_89871 | JGI IMG/M metagenome (GOLD analysis project Ga0099797, IMG submission 89871) | Marine eukaryotic communities from CALCOFI LINE 67, Pacific Ocean - C012_Sort48C_1 | ecosystem: Environmental > Aquatic > Marine > Oceanic | place: Pacific Ocean: Monterey Bay | collected...
AGGCCTATTGTAGTAACCAAAAGAAAAATGTGTACAATTGTTGTTGTGTTGCTCATCCGAAATGCTTCCAGTTGCTGATCCAGACAATGAGATTCAGAATCTCAATGCCTTAGACATTGTCTAGAGGCTAATTTAACAAACTAGCCCCCCTTTGGTGAACCAACAATGAAATCTGCACACCCCAAACTCTGACTTCTTGAAATTATTTTTTTACCAATCATATGCAGAAACAACGCACATTCAGATCAAATTCTAGTGCTAACCCAGCTAGGTTATTCATGAAATGACAACACCATATCGATCGAAGCTGAAAATTGAGTTTCAGCTTGGGATATAGCAGATGAACATCTCCCAAAAAATTCCAAACAAAAAAATCAAAGATCTTGGAAAGATCTACCAGAATCAGATCCTTGAAATATCTTCCAATAATGTACCAAATATAGACTTCAAGCTCGTGTATTATTAGCTTCAATAGACAATGGTTAGCTTCAATAGACAATGGAATTATATAGCAAATGCAGCCAATTATAGACAATGGAGCGACGGCAAATGAAATAGAAGGGAACAAATCCCAAATATCGAATACAAATACCAATGAGAATGAAAATGAAATGAATATTGTACAATATGTGCATCAAGGAATCAAGACTTTCAACTGAAGACTACTGAAGACTCAGAACCAGTCGAGACCAGGCCCAGGCATAGGGCCCTAGGGCCCAGCACCCAGCTCCTGGGCACCCAGGCCCTAGGCCACCCAGGCCCTAGGGCCATAGACAGATATTCGGAAAACTTAATGAAAAGATCGAAAAGTTGTCTATTTAGCCGGTGGTAAGGAAAATTCGAGTGCTCAAATTAGATTTTACACGACGACCTTCAGTTTCCTGTCAATCACAATAACAATCGAACCGGATAACATGTATGCGGTGAAGCATGTGTCACACATTGTGTGGACCGGTTAAGCATCTGTGTGTGTCAACAGGGCAAAAGAAAGCCTATTTACACCATTTTTTGGTATTACCAATGGTAAATACTGTTGCCACACGCGCGGTCTTTGCTTGAAAGTGACTGCGCGGTATATGCTTAGCAACGCTTCATATTAGCAACGCAATCGTGATAACTCTTACTCTGATTTACTCAATTCATGACTCGCCTCAAATTCTCCACGATTGAGTCTGATTATACCAATGATTGAGTCTGTCAGATGTCGATTTTCCAGGTGTTCTCCGTAATTTTCGGGTGTCAGTTCTCCGTAAATTTTCGGGTATCCTCTGTTTTCAGGTATATTTGACGAATCTCTCTGGCCCTGTATACTCGTTTTCTTTCTTGTTCTTTTCTGTGTTCTCACAACGATCTTCTTCATGTATCACCACCCACTAGTTCTATCATTTTCCAAAAATGTTTTTCGTCCCCCTTTCTTCTCATTCCAACCTATTTTCAAACCACACATCACTACCTTCCTCCTATTTTCAAACCACCACCTCTATCCACCTTCTTCATCAGAAATACTTTCAAACCACCACCTATCCGCCGAGTCAAATTATCAATCCTCCTTCCTCCCACTGTCCGTCCTGTTCTTTCCATAGCTCGAATTCCTCTGGATATCATTCAACCCTTCCGATCCGCCCCCCGTTCTCGCAGGCACAACATGATCTGCACCGCCAGTTGCTGTTAGGATCATGCCCAAATCTCCTGTTGCTGCAACTGCTCCGACTCCAGAATCTCCTGATAGATCACCAGACAAGTCCCCTGTCCCAGATACCCCCGCGCCACTACCAGAGGAATTTCCAGCCGCTGCTGCTGCTGACATATTCCCAGTCATATTCCCACGAAACATAAATCTTTTCAACTGGAATTTCTTGCCCAGAAAAGCGAATCTTTTGACACCCATTGTCGTTGGGTTGTTGGATAACTCGTTTCCGGACAATTCGTATTCGGATAAATCGTATTCGTTTCAGGATGACAAAAATAATCGGATGTAACGGAATGATGTTGGTGCTGTTGCTGTTGTGGATTTGTTGAATCTGGGTTTTCTGGAAAATTCGGAAAATTGTTTACTTCACGAGAATAGCTACTACAGAAGAAAGAGTCAGAAGACATCATTTGTTTTTTTTCTACTAGAGATAGAGACACTCACATTGTCACAATCAGGGTGACTTCTCAACAGTGTTAACAACAGTGTTGACAACAGTGTTGACTACACAATGACACCTCCAACATTGCTTCTGACATTGCTTTCGACATTTTTTTTTTTGTCCACGATTTTTCTTCTCAGAAGTCCACGACTTTTCGCGACCAGATCCACGATTTTGCGCTTTTTTGCTAGACTATGATTGATGATTCAAAAATGATTTTGAAAATTGATTTCGAAACATGATTTTCAAAATTGGGATGTCATGCTATGTGTTCAAAATTGGGATGAATAATTCAAAAATGGGATGCGATGCAGATGGAAATCAGATGGAAATGGGAAACAATTTCAAGATAGAGTCTTAAATGGAAATGGAAGTGCACAAAAATACTCGAAAATTATATGAAGCGCCTCAATTAAATCGGCTGTGTGATGGCAAAATTGTAAATAGTTGTAAATTGTGAAACGAAGGGCTTCTTAAAAGTTTCTCAAAATTGAACAGTTACAGTAACACTCTTTCTCTCGTCGAATCTCAAAAGTTATCTCTTCTCCAAGCTCTGAGAAATTGAATGCAGTTTCAATTATTGAGAATGCAACTTGATTGCTTCTCGATTCTTGAAATGGGAATATGTTTTTTTTTAATGCTCTTAGCTCATGGAGTCCTTAGCCCGTGCTCCAAATGATATCAATATCTGAGACATTGTCTCTCCCCCTAGAGCTCATGATATCTATCAGCCGAGCTCTATGAAAATGCCGGAGTCAGTCACTCAATTACCGTGTTTCTCTCTGTGAACTTGATGTCACTCAATATCAGGCCGTGTTTCTTTTTCAGGCATTGCGTTTCGCACTGAGACTCTAACTTTGAAGCCGAAATCTCAGAATCTCAGAATCATCAAACACTCAATGCGAAAAAGATATAGAACCCCCACACTAATCCAATCGCACGAATAGCAAAACAGTTTTGAGATTTGTTTCAGCCCAAAACAATACGCAAGAGTCAAATGAGAATCAAATTGCCATCAGTCATCGAGTAAAATGAGATTTTGAGAATAAAATACAGGTATACAATTTTGGGACAATGGGACCGCTACTCGGGGACCCTAGGAATTACTAGTGACCACCATGACAATTCGGAAGTTAAACTTAACCCGTTTGGTGGCACTGTTATTTTAGAAATGAGATTATCTGAGAGATAAATGCAACATGAATGAAATGAAAACTGACAAACTGTATTCCCTCCAGCACTGCTGGCCCTGCTGCCAATAGCAGCAGGATTTGCATCACGAGAATGTCTCGCAATACCTAATAATCCAAACTCATCTACTGAGCCAGACGATTGAGGACGCTCAGTCCTACTGTGATACTCATGCGATCAAATATGCCTTTCTCATTGATATTCCAGATTTTTGTCTAGAACATCATGAGTTAGGAATATGATCCCAGTATCTGCTGTCTGGAATCGCATGCCAATTGATGTCAAAGGAAGCCCAAGTTGAAATCTACTCACAAATTGAATTCGTAAAAGTTATAACTTATCGTGTGGATGGAAAATTCGCAAACCAATACTTAGCGTGTTTATCCGTGATCTTGAAAATACTGTCAATGATATTTCAGGATTCATCACCAACACACCTTCATCGTTCTGATCACCTCAATACTGCAATAGGTTTGATAAGTCTCACACAAAAACTTTAGGTCTTCCGTTTGGAAATCAATCATCAGCATCACAAAGAGTATTTAACACAAACTGGCCGCAATTTTTGGATATAGTTCAAAGAAAAATAGGAAGAATAACGAAGGAACAGACTGAAAGAAATGAATTCTTGTAGTCACACATGCAGATTATTTATCAAAGATTCAATGGAAGTATCAATATGAATCACAATTTCAATACCGTCAACTTGTCATGCTGTCAATGTTGTGAGTTGGCCATCACAACTTTCAGCCCATACATTCTCAGATAAAATCCATGCTTGTATACAATCAACTGTTGTCAACTACAACCGAAAACGGATACTCAACTGAAAACGGATACCATCAACCGATATCATCAATGAACGAAAACTGAACTATCCGATGAACACACTGACTTTAGTACTTGCTCACAGCTCTTGAAAGCTTAGCCTTTCAGAATGATCCGAAAATGTAACGAAAAGCACGAAAATGAAGATGACGATTGATGAGAAATGAAAATCATTCCTGAGCTGAGCTCCTGATGAGGTAAGCTCCTGTGAGCTCCAAGCCTCTAATGTGAGACAGAAATGTAATGATGCAGGCACTGACTCAGGTACACGTGAGATCACGGAATCTAAGCCAGCCCACACCACCATCAATCTTGACGAAATCTTGACGAGACAGTCAAAAAAGCGGCTAAGAAATTTCAGCCCTGTCACAAATGCTGTCAACCAAACTAGTCTTTCAGCCCTGTTAGTTCCAAACCAACTAGTCTTGCCCAGAAGAGTTCTTGTATATCCGCCTCCCGTATCAGAAACACCAAGGTGAGACTACCTTGATGACTGACATAATCAGTCCTCCTCCCTCAACGGAAATCAAAGAAAATTGGAATCAACGAAAAGTCAATCAGTCTTCCCTCAACGGATCTTCCCCGAGCGAATCAGTCCTCCCTCAACGGATCCTTCGCCAGTTTGAAGAACAGTGGAACCCATTCTTCGTCGTAATCCGGCTCTAATTCGCTCACCGTATACGGCCGCCCATCCCAGGTTGTCCGGTTATTGAAGAAGAAACAATTTATCCCAAAAGTTAGGATATTCTTCTGCCTCAATTCTGGATGCTGATACGGTTCGACCAGCTTCTTACTCATCATAGGATACTTCGACCAGTGCATGGAAGGCCGCAGATGATGTATCGTATGATACCCGTTGTTGCAGGTCCACCAGTTTACGTAGGAGCCGACGAAATCTCTGGAAAAATTGAAATCCGGATCCCATAGCGACTTATCCTTCTCAGATTCTGAAGCTTCGGTCGAGTCAGAGTCATCACTGTCTCTTTCGGCAGAATTATTGTGTTTTTTCGCTACCATGCGTGCGACTCTTTCCCCAAATGCCGAGCCTGCAGTTGGCGCTTTGCCTGTTGTGGATGACGCGGCGGTTGAGCTTGCGGGTGTTGGCGACACGGAGCCCTTCTCAGGTGTTGGATTGAGTTTTCGTTCCTTCTCGGCGAGTTTTTCGGCTAATTTGCGTTTCTTCTCGAGAGTTGCCATAGTTTGAGAACCTTCTGCGATATATGGGTCGACGGTTTCGCCGCATTCTCGAGGGACGAGGCAACCGTCGTGTTGGAGCAGGTTAACTGTCTGCAAACCGAATTTGGCGACGGTCTGGGGGATCAAGACGCACCACACCCATCGGGACGGCGAAAGGTAGCAGAGGTAGGTCTGTTGTTAGGGAGATTTTTTTATGAGAATTGAAAAAGTGACTTTTTGAATCTGAATACACATTCATCAGAAATCTTTTGAAAAACAGTTGGAGTTTAGCTTTACTTAGCCAATGTTGTTTTGAAAACGCGAGTTTATTTCAAAACATCAGCAGAACGAAAGTATTGCTTGTTTATGATCAGACCCGAGATGATGTGTGTTTATCCTCATCGCGTCTCAGACCCGAAAGATGATAATTTTTGTTGTCATCATTGTTTTTTCCAATTTCAAAATATGCACTGACGATAGAAAACCAAAGCCCTCAAACAAAATAACCAATCTTAAGTTTATACCGCCACACTGACAAACACCGCTGCTTCTATCAGCACCCTCAAAGCCGTCGCGTAATTCCCCCGCTTCCACGACTCTCTGAAATATTGCTTGTCCTGGTTCATGATGTGCCCTGATTTACTCGCTACAAACGTCAAGGCGTTAATGAAGTTGATGGGGTTGCGCATTCTAGTTGTATTATGCACGTCCAAAGGCGTCTGCACATACTTGTGATGCGACAGGTTGTGACCAGGGATGAGGGTGGAGACCTGTTGAAGTTTTAGAGTTTTTCAGATACAAAGGATGTGGGCAATGATTGTGATTGATTTTTTGATAATGATCCATTGGCATATGAGAAAAGACAAATCAGGAGTCAATGCAAAATTCAAAAAGACAAATCAGAAGTCAATGCAAACTTCGAAAAAAAAAATCCTCCTCAAAAATTCAAAATATACCGGCCACCCATACGTGTGTCCCAGCACCAAATGCCACACTGTGTTCACATGATAATTCCGAAACTGCGCGAAGTGCACGCAGTTGTGAACTATTGTGGCGCAATAGAACGCATGTGTGCACGTCATCATCAGCCAGAATATGTCGAATAATCGAAACCATATTGATTGTGAGAATTCTGGATATTGTGGATGATCGTACAAGTTCCATCGCCAATATTCGGAAGCGTAGACAACCCCCACTATGAGGAACGTTCTAAGATCCTCATGATATTTGAGGTTGCAGGCCCAGGCGATATTTTTCAGAAAGGGAAGCACTTCCTGATTGTAGAACTTGTTCAGATAGGTGGACATTGTTTTTGTTTTGTTCTGTCTTGCCAAGCGGTAAGCACTGTTCACTTACCACAATCTCTGAATCAATGTCAGTGTGTTCACACTTACCACAATCTCTGAGTCGATCTGTAGTCGCTTTCAATGTACAGGAATCGAATCGATGTCAGTGTGCAGTCTCAATTGATGTCAGTGTGCAGGAGTCTACAGCCTGTTAACTTGCAAGAGAACAAATTGCACTTCTCTGTGGAAATACAAATTGTTCAACTTCTTGTTGCAATGTCAATTCTCTGAGGCCAAGACTCCCTACTCGAACCTTAAAGCTTAGAGCTTTACTGTAGATTTCGTTCTTACAAACTCTAAATTTCGTTGTTTTTGAAACCTCACTGCACAGAAAGAATGATTGTGGAAGAATTATGGAAATTGCAGAGATATTTTTAGATAATGCATGCACATCAACGAATAAGTTAGAACGCAAAGCTAGTTATGCAATGCCGATGCAATGAAACGAGCATGCTTGCCGATGCAATAAAGTTTTACTCGCACATATTCTCTCACGCAAATTTGCACTACACTCTCTAATTCGTTTGTTTGCTCCCGAAAATATCTTATCTCGTCTCAATCAATCAACCAGTGTTTCCGTCTCTTTCTACTCCAATCTCAAAATCGCTCTCTTTCTACTCCAATCTCAAAATCGCTCTCTTTCTACTCCCAGTCTCCAATCTAAAAATCGCTCTCTTCTGATAATCTCTCCGAAAAAAAACGGTCTCTCATCCAACACTCGAATCACACACCACATTCCGAGAACACACGACGCCAAAAATACTGTAGCTCCAAAAAACGACTCGCAAATACCTGCAATCTATCCGCAATCTACTATACACAAATTACTTCAATCTCCCAAATTATTTCCACCTCCCATATGAGAATCTGTATCTCAGAGAAAAAAATCGAAAGCATATGAGAATCTGCATCTCAGAGAAAAAACTTTCGAAAATTGTTAAAAGAAAAAACTGCTGAATCGTTGATAGCAATAGTCAAGTGTAAAGAATGCATGAATCAAACGGCAAACGTAAAGAATGAATGGATAGCACCACAGTAATTTCGTAAAGAATGAATTGCTACTGCCATTTGCGTCAAGGAATCGAACTGGAAACTTGGAATAGATGATCAACTCTAGTACTGTCTGCCTCTGGAAATAGGGGCGATATACGAGTCGTTTTTTTTTTTTTTTATTTTCAGAGTTTTGAATCAATAAAAACCTCCCATAATAACACGCAGAGTTCGTCCCACACAAGCAGAGTTCACGTTGAGAAAAGCTCTGCTTGTCGTCAACTTTGAAAAAACTATCACGCCCTCGTGCTCAAGCTATTGTCCCTGCTATTCAACTTACCAGTACCACCCCCATTATTGTTCCCATCTCCCCTACCCCTGCTGGCACTTCTGCTACCATTCTGGCTCCCACTTCTACTCACGTTCCGGCTCGTCGTCCTGCTAGCGATCACACTCGCAATTTTGCTCACAGTTCGGCTTGCTGGTTTCGACGTTTTCGACAGAAGATGTTTACCTGTCATCTTTGCGAAACCTGTATTCTTCAACTCCGATGCACGGGGAAAACATTTACTGGACTTTCCTGTGGTAGCCGTGGTATTCGAACTTGAAATACTTTTCGAATTATCATCATTCAGATTATCGTCATTCGGAGTCGTGGGACCCATACTTGCACTGGCAGATGATGACGATAATCCGCCTTCTCCAATAGTCGTGCTGTCTTCTGGACTGCCGTGTTTTATAGGATTCTCCAGCGGAGAAGACTCTGCCGGCGGATAAACGCTGTCGGTAGGCGAATATTTCTTCTGCAGCTCCTCCATTTGTCGTCTTTCCTCAGTGGTCAATGGTTCGTGACCGGAAACTTCGTTCGAAACTTCAGTCGTCTCTGTCGTAACTGGACTCCCGGAGACGCAACTAGCTGAAGCAGGCGACATTTTCCTCGACACCGGCATGGATACGACCATTCTTTTGCGTGTGTTTTTTCTGATTGTTGATTGCGTTCCGATAGTGGAGTTGTTCTGTAAAGACAACGCCGTAGATTCTCGACTTACCGTACTGTCAAGACTGTTCCCACGACTTTGATTAAGGCCCGCACCTGTGGCACCTGTTACAGAATCATTCGCACTCCCATTGATATTCGAAAATCCACCTGCTAAAGCTACATCTCTCTTCGACTTACTCTCTTTCCGCCCGCTTTTGCTCGACGACGCTATTCCAGTAAGTTTTTTCGCCAGATCCAAAGGCGGTTTTTTCCTTCTCGAGTTATTATTCTTAGTATGCGAGTTGTTCTTAGGCGCGTAAGACGTATTCTTCTGATGATAATGCTTGTTCCGTCTTATCGATCCATCCTCCAACTCTGTCCCTTCTCCATCAGATAGTTTCCGCCTCACACCTTCATTCGAGAATCTCCTTTCAAGTTTCCTCATCGATTTCATGTAGAGGGGATCGTTTTCGAGATTTATACCATTAGACGAATTCATTCTGTCACTTTCGGAGAGATTAGGATAATACATCCCATTACCAGAAGAAGAGCTTCCTACCGAATACGTGTTATTCAAAAGATTATCCCTTATCAGCGATGTTAGTTTCAAAGTTCCTTTGGATTTCGGACTTGGCGGTTTTGAAGGCTGTCGTGAAGTTGGTCTGGAGTTGAATCTCACGTTATGCTGAGTCGCACCATGCGTAGTAGTGGTAGTTCCAGTCGAAGTCGCCGTTTTCGTTGAATTGGGAACCGTGCAACTGCCCGGCATGCTTATGCTCGGCTGGGGTGAACTCATTTCGTGATTACAGATGCTCATGTCCATGTCTCTCATGATTGATCCGTCCTGACTCGGATCACATTGGATGTAATTCAATTGTAATCCATCAGGATTCTGGAAGCTCCATCGCGGGCTTGGAGAACACGAATGCTTGTTTCCGTGAGGAGATTTGCCTTTTCCGTGAGGATTTATAGGCACTACTTCAACGAGACCAGAAGGACTCGGAATACTCGGTGAACGAAAATTCACATCATGAGGATTCGGCGCAGCCAGATTGTTCCCATTTCTCGCTGACAGGATCGACGTTGCGAGTGATGCGAGAGAATGATTCGCTGACATTTCGGATCGATTTTGATTGATATTAGGGCCGGCTCGGTCACCGTGACCAGGGGAAGAATTTATCACGTTGATGGTACAGATCGGCTGAAGTTCGGTACTACCGACGGTAGAAGTGTTATTTGATTTCAGAATGCCTGTATTTGGAAGATGATTTTTGGGAGTACTGCTCAAAAAATCTCTTTTATCTAATTTCACAGGCTTCAGCATTGATCGCTGTGACGATCCGAAGGTCGTATCTCGGTAATTCATCTGCACTTCCTTGATCACACCATCTGTGATCGGATTATGCGCGATTTCAGCCGGTATTTTGTTGTGCTTCGTCAAATGCGCTATGGGGCCGTCTTTCGCTGCTTTACCACTCGCAGGCGGCGCTGAACTGGCCATCATTTCGTCGAAGTACGCGCCAGACCAGTTACAACGCAGCTGCATGTACGCAGAATTTTCTTGGCGGATGCGATTGGCAATCGCGTTCGCATCAATGCTAGAATCAGCGGAAGAAGAGTTGTCTTGATGTTGGAACTGCTTTTTGTCGGTCCCATTATTATTTCCGTTGCTGCTATTCCCATTATTGTTGCCGCCACTAGCCGTAATATTCACAACAGGTTTCCTTAACCTACTCAAGAATTTCCCTTCATACGGCCTCACATGACTCGTTGTTGTTATGTGACCCCGTTTCTGATTATCCGGGTCGCGGTTTTCACGAATTTCATACTTGATGTTTTCATCCAGATTCAAATCTTCGATGAAGTCATCCGCTTCTTTACCCCCACCCCCAAAAGAACCCAAAAAAGGCGGTGGAGACTCCACAAACGGCATGATTTTCTCTTTTCGCTCACTATTCGATGTCCCCCCACTACTCGTCGCACTCCCAGTCACTTCTTTCTTAAATTTTCGCCATTCATTGTCGCTTCGCATATTTTCAACAACCCGTTGTTCCGTTGGGATCCACTCTAAAGAGTGTTCAAACTGATCTAGGAGATCGACTGTTCGCAAAAATTTACCCAACGCCCTTGCGTTCGCGATCAGATATGTCACTTCGGATTTCGTCTCGATCGTTACTGGACAAGGCTTCGTGAGATCGAAATGAAAATTTCCGTAGTTCGTGCAATTCGAATGGACAGAAACGACGCTCGCAGAACTCGGACCGCGGTGACTCTGTGGAGGGCCTCCAAACATCACGCTGACCTGCCCTGATTCGCGCGCGGACAGTAACGAATTCCGATCCGAGGTCCTTGCCGAAAGCAGAGATGGATTTCGAAAATCCGACGCACGCTCAGAACTGATGCTGCGATCTCCTCGTTCTCCTCGAATGCCGTTCTGATTGCCACCCCCGGCATTTCCGCCACCAGCAGATGAAGTATATCCAGTTTTCGAACACGCACTTACATCGCAATTGGTGAACCACATACCCGTGATTTCATCATGAGAAAAGCTGGCTTCCGCATCCACTTTGCGTAAAATTTCCTCGCGCACAAAGTGGTTTTTCGGGTGAGTCTCCGAATTCGCATAACTGAATCGCAGTTTGCATTCGATCTTGCCCCCAACGAAAAGAAAAACAGAAGAATTCGGCGCCGAATTCGTCTGCTGGATCAGATCAGCTGACGTTGTCGAATTCACTGTCAAACTCGTCGAGTTACTCGAATTGTCACTTTGCGCTGCAAGTTTGCTGTTTGGTCTTATTCTTTTCACGGTGAACAGAGTCGACAAATATCCGAGTTGTTTTTCATCTAGAGTGGAAAATAAGGGGACGGAATCTTTCAGCCATTCCTCAACATTTAAGTCGCCTGACATCCCAATCCACTGATCTTCACGTTTATGTAATTCGGGAGCTTTCCGCGGTGCTAAAATCTCACTGGCTTTCTGCTGCGCGGCTTCGAAGATATCCCTGCCACCCCGATCCTCATATTGTTTCATATCTTCTGGAGTGACTTTCGCTGTTTTGCGGAATGTGTCCCAGAAGTCATGGAGTTTGATGGCTTCGATCGTGGAAATACTAGGTGCGCCCTGGCGATTCGAATCTTTTTGCGTTATCCCCCCTGCTTCTGAAAATTGATTATCCTCTTCGTTCATATCTTTATCTTTTTTAGTTGCAACATAACTGTTCCTCCCCGAGCGTGACGATATACTATTCCTCCCTGCCATCGTCGTTCCGCCTGTCGTGCTTACCCGTTGAGAACTCGATGAAATGCTGTTTCTCCCATAGGACCCTACTAGGCTGCTGTTCCTTCCGTTGTGCCCAGCCATGCTGGTTCTTCCACTCTGCACTTGAGAAGCTGTCCCCATGAAAGATTTGCTTCCTCGTTGCATAGCATCTCTCCCCCTTTCTTCTTCCCCCGCTAAATTCGGATCAATCCCGTTGATGTACTTGCTGTAATCGCTCGGCCCGACCTTCCCATCCTTGATATCATTTCCAAAAGCGATCAATCGTGCGCAGAAATCCTCGGAGTTCTTATCATTGTTCCCGCAAGCTTTATCCGGAAACAATTCTTTGATATCATTTGCTGTCCAGTATCTTCCTTTCGGCTCATATTGTTTCAACATTGCATGGAGCAACGCTACGTCCGCGTCTGAACGGATGGCTTTTTGAACGCATTTCTCTACAACCCGTTTGCGACGTTTCAACTCGTTTTGAAGGGTGATATTTGATTTTTTTTCGGCATACGTTGGATCGGAAGTATCTGATTTCTCCGGGGAGTTTTGTTCATTGTTGAAAATTCCGTCATTCGCAACAACCGAGATTGGATCCCCTCTGCTGCCAATTGCCATGCGGATGTCTTCATCATCAAGACTTCCTAACGAGCCGCGACTTTGCGGCGGCATATTACTTGCTTTGTCGATAATATTGTCGTTTTTGTTGGTGAAAAAATCTTTCTCGGACACAGCCACAGAATCTGATAACTCTGCCTCTTCTTCGACCGGTACTAAACCATGTTCTTGTTCTTCAGACCCATCCGTCACGGAATCCTCCGTTACGGAGTCAGATCCTTTCCTGAACAGTTTCCCGGCTGTTTCTGCCTCTGTGCGCAACCTATCAACCATCCTTCTGCCCATCGGCGTTGGAATGGACGCTGCAGAAGTTGCTGAATTCGGAAGCTCGCGCGAACCACCGCCATCTAGCTTTTTCGTCGATGGCGTGAACTCCAGCTGCTGCTTGAAATTCGTGCTGCTGGTCGCGTTCGCACTCGAATTGCTGCTACTTGAAGCGGACGCATGAGAGTTCGAATTTGAATTCGAATTCCTATCACTCGCCTTCGGATCTTTCGTTTCACTCCCTAACATAACGCTTTTCATTATCGAATTCGCTTTCTTCTTCCCGCTATTCGCAGAACTATCACTGTCATTTTCGGTTGTGGCTTCGTTCTCCGTCGTAGCTTCGTTTACGGTCGTCAAGCGTCCGACCTGTAGAGCCCGTGATTGATCGTCCGAAGAAGACCCACCCGGCTCAGTTTCATCTCTACGCGGACTGAAGCTCACACTTGCAAGTGAATTTCGGGCGAAATCGTGATCAAACATCTGTTCCGGTGAGTGCAGCTGTTCTGGTGAATCCGGATAAGGTCCCGGATAACCCGGTACGGGGCCGTCTAATAACGATTTCGGCGGCATCAGAGGTGCCGTTGGTCTATTGTTTGGAAAATTTTGGTGCAGTGCGCCTCCGTTGGTATTACCAATCCCACCTCCATTTAACGGACCGTTACCGCACCCACTATACATCCTTGGATTGTTGATGCTCTGCGTGTTTACCATGCCCAAAAAACCGCCTCCAGTCGATTTCGTCGCCATACTCTGAGGTGGACCTCCTATAGTACTCGTCGGGCCTCCTCCGTTCATGACTCCGTTTATTATCCCTGGACCTATTATCCCTGGGGGTCCTACACTGCAACTTCCGAGGCCGCCTGCACTGCAACTTCCGAGGACGTTTCCAACATTACTTCCGGCGCACATTTGGGACATATTTGGGTTCATCGCACCGACAAAATTGGAACCGTCAAAACAAGAATCCATACTTCTTCTCGAATCGCGACCGTGCGTCATCCGCCTTTTCTCCCGACTCACTTTCAAGGCCCGTATTTCTGAATAGAGATCCAATTTTCCAGGCAATTTTCCAAAAACAGCGGGTTCATCGGAAAACACAAACACATCTTCGAGGCATACACCCGTTTTTGCGCACACTTGCACCAATGGTTGACCTGAAAGTTTGAAACCAGTCGGATGCGATCCGGTTTTGTAGCCCTCGTTGACCTGTTGGTCGTGAGGGTGGATTACGCGGATACCGGTCGTGTTTTTCGTCGTTGTGCCTTTTGTGCTGGAATAGGAAGAACGCTTGTGGGATGATGAATGGACGGAGGTGAGGTTTTCTTCCATTAATTCGCCGATAATATTTTGTAGCGCATCCTGGACTTTTTCTTCATCCGTAAGTGCTGCGAATTGCTGGTCTGACGTACTGCAATGATCGGCGGAGCCACAGCTCAATGTATTGCCCTCAGTCATACCGTCAGCCATGGTGATACTTGCTGTAATACTTGATGTTTCCAACTCATCATCGGCCAGAGAAATGTTGTCTGTGAATGAAGAATTCTCTGCGTTTATCTGGATGGAGCCATTGTCTGGGTCGTTTGGATTGGCGGCAGAATTGACGTTCTTGCTCCCGAAACTACCTCCGGTAGTACCGGGCTCAAAACTGCCTCGCCTACTTCTACTGGAAGATTCTTTTTTCATTGCCTGAGCACCACCCTTCGGCCTACAGTAGTACTTCTCAATGTTTTTCACACACAACAATGTCCCCCTGAGCAGTAATACTTTCGCAGGCTCTCGGCTGTTGGACGACGACTTACTATTAGCTCCATGAATAGTGTTTGCTCCATGCAAAGTATTGCTACTTCCCAATCCTGCGCCTACTGCTGCACCACTACCAGCACTAACGTTTTTGTATGTCAAAGGGTTGTTCTGTGATGACTGGGACATCTGTGACATGTTTTCCAGTATCGAATTGGACGTACTGTTCAACGAATCGTAAGAGTTTTCGCGCGATGCAGCTCCTGGAGCTCCCGCTCCTGCTCCCATGCTTCCAGCAGCTGGACCAGCTGCATCCCCATGGTCCATGGCATGGACGTAGGTGTAATTCGATAACGGTGCATCCGAAAACTTTTCGCCTTTCTTGAAGAGATAGGTGCCGATGGGACAGGTGACCAATTTAACGCGCAATGCCAGTTCGTCCAGTTCGTCATTTGAAAGGGCAGGATCGTTTTCATTAGACCAGAATTTTGACAGCAAAAGACGGAGGACGCCTGGGAGAGAGACGGAGAGAGAAAGAGAGATGGATTTTGATGCAACACTATTGGCTTTGGTTCGGAAATTCTGAAACAAAATGGCCTCTAAAACTCCAACCTGGATACAAAGGCCAAACAATCACACGTTTGCAAAAGCAAATTTGACATTTCTATTTGAAATCTCAATTTTCGAAGCAAAACTTCATACCTCTCACCCGCAAACCCGTTGCAATTTTCGTGTTAATGAGCGGTGTTGTGTAAGGTTGGCCCTCTGGAATGACAAGCCATGACGCTAGCGTGTCCCCAAGCTCTTCCCCGCGCCACTCGCCCAAAAGATCTTGCTGTGTGGACATTTTTTTGTAACAAACAAAATTTGTTTGCTCTCTGGTCTGATGGCAAGTGTACCCCTGAAACGGTTACGAAATCTCACTTCGTCTACGACATCTACCCCTTTCTTATTGATGAATCATGATTCTGAGTCACGGTTTGAAGAAGAAATTGGATGAAACACAACTGCCGGTGGATGTAAACACAACAATAACTACAGTAACAATGCACAATGATACTCAAAATAGACTGGCAGCAACGACAGAAAGAAACCTCACAACAACTCTTGAAAAAAATCAAAACAGCACTCGGGCCAACTCTTGTTTCCGAAAGTTTTCTCGTCATACAAAATTTCCTCAGTCGCTCACACTTAACTCCCGCTCGATCTCAGCACACACCGGAACACACTGACGACTGTAATCGAAAAATGCACGAGAACTGACATTTTAGTGATCTTTTTTTTTTTTGCCGCAATGGGCTGACTTTCTGATCACAAACAGTCTTGGCGATCACAATCGGACAATGAGAAATCGTTTCCCCACTGAGATTGTCGAAACCGCGATGCTACGATCGTTTTGGAGAGAGATTCGCCGAGACTCGCTGCGAGTTGAGATCTGACTAGTTCTCTCGAGTCTTGCGAAGACATCGGCAGACTGCTGTACCCGTTGAAAATCGGACCACGAGAAATAATCGCTGCGAATGACATATAGAGAC
>Ga0099797_100993_pt1 | contig 16053 bp, 10 predicted proteins | sample Uncmet_Sort48C_1_FD_89871 | JGI IMG/M metagenome (GOLD analysis project Ga0099797, IMG submission 89871) | Marine eukaryotic communities from CALCOFI LINE 67, Pacific Ocean - C012_Sort48C_1 | ecosystem: Environmental > Aquatic > Marine > Oceanic | place: Pacific Ocean: Monterey Bay | collected...
AAGAAAGAAAGAAAGAAGAAGAAAGAAGAAGAAAGAAGAAGAAAGAAGAAGAAGAAAGAAGAAGAAAAAGAAGAAAGAAGAAAGAAGAAGAAATAAAAGAAGAAGAGGAAGAAGAGGCGGGGTAGGATGTCCTCGTAGGATAGACAACGAAGATAAGAGAGAATAGTATTGATAAATGATGGATTTCTTTCTTCTTCTTTCTTCATTCATTCATCTTCATTCTCCCTCCTCCGTCTTCAATATAATTTTAAATTTGTATAATAATTACTAATAATAATAATTATTATTTTATTACTACAATACGAGGAGTAGGTATTGGTGGATGGAGGAGGAGGACAGGAGACCAGGAGACGACCAGGAGAAGAGAGATTATATTTTTTTTGATTCAATTATTATTATTATTTATTATTAAACTTTGATAATATGATGATTTTTATTATTTATTATTATTAATTATCATCGGGGGTGGATCCAAACTTCAACTGTATTATATTTATTATATATATAGTGTATATACCATTTAAAAGAAAAGAAGTGGCATTCACAACAGCACACTTTTTTGACATACTACAAAGAAGAAAAGAAACAGAAGAAAACGTACACGGACACTACTGCGTAAAACAAATACTATTTTTAACTTGTTACGTATATTATATACGTGGAACGAACAAGAGAATGAGCACTACTCCGGTAAACGTCAACGCGTTGAAGTCGGAAATTCGCACGGCCCTGATCAACCAAAAAGCGAACGCGTGTCCTATGGCCGTCCGGCTAGCGTGGCACGCGTCTGGAACGTACCAGGCATCCGACAACACGGGTGGGTCGGCAACCGGCGCGTCCATGCGGTTCGCCCCAGAGTCCACGGACGATGCAAACGCAGGCCTCGGCATTTCAAGGGATATGCTGCTTTCCATCAAGCAGAACCACCCAGAAGTTTCGTTTGCAGACCTCTGGATCCTTGCGGGGCACGTCGCGATCGAGTTCTTGGGAGGACCCAAGATACCGTTCAAGTTTGGCCGCAGAGATGCGGCTGACGGGAGTGTCTGCCCGGCCAACGGCCGGCTCCCCGATGCCGCGCAGGGCGCCCAGCACTTGCGCGACGTGTTCTACCGAATGGGAATGAACGACAAGGAAATCGTGTGCTTGAGCGGTGGCCACACCCTCGGGCGGTGCCACAAGACGCGGAGCGGTTTCGACGGGCCGTGGACGAACAACCCGTTGAAGTTTGACAACAATTACTTCCGCCTGCTAGTGAACATGACGTGGCAGCCCCGGAAATGGGACGGACCGCTGCAGTACGAAGACGCAGAAAGCCAGCAATTGATGATGCTTCCCACGGACATTGCGCTGATCACGGACCCCCAGTTCAAGAATCACGTCGTCGCCTACGCCAAAGACGAGCAGCTCTTCTTTGACGACTTTGCGGAGACGTTTGCCAAACTGACCTCCCTGGGCTGCCCCTTCGGAAACGCCGACATAGACTTCGGCAAGAAGAAGAGCAAGCAGCAGCAAGCGGACGACGAGTTTCTCGAGTATGCGATGCACGGTAGCGTCGACCGCATGAAAGTGCTCCTGAAGCACGCCAACCCGCTGGCTACAGAGGCCACCAGTGGGCGGACCGCCTTGCACAAGGCCGCGTTTTGGGGGCACATCGAGACCATCAACTGGTTGATTGGTGACGTGAGGCTGCCACTAAATTCCCTGGATTACAACGGGGACACTGCGCTTCACGATGCGGCACGGTTTGGGCACCTCGACGTCTGCCACGCACTCTTGAAGGCTGGTGCCGACCCAACGATTGTAAATAAGAAGGGTCTTGATGTCGTGGGGTTAGCCTTGAAGCAAAACAAGTACGAGGTCGCAAAAGCGGTTCTTACCTACCAGAGCAAGCTTTGAGGGAGAGGACTGGCAGTTTTTTGGAATAACCAGATTATATTTATCTTATTAAATATGGATTTCAATTATGTATGCTAGACAATATATATATGACAAAAGAATAAAGGGGGAAGTCTATTATAAATAATAGGGGAATATTAGAAGTCTAATATGTCGTCAACATTCATCATGAAAATATAATAATAATAATAAATTTACTACTTTTAAGTACAGAAGGCACAGAGCAAGGGAGGAGGAGCCAAATAGTAGAAAACATATTATACCAATTCTCCTATATAATTGTTATATAAGTACAACATAAGTATGATTGATTTTTTCTCTTTTCTTTCTTCGCTTTCTTTCTTTCTTTCTTTTTTTCTTTCTTTCTCTCTTTCTTTCTTTCTTTTTTTCTTTCTTTCTTTCTTTCTTTCTTTCTTTCTTTCTTTCTTTCTTTCTTTCTTTCTTTCTTTCTTTCTTTCTTTCTTTCTTTCTTTCTTTCTTTCTTTCTTTCTTTCTTTCTTTCTTTCTTCTTCTTCGCTTCTTCCTTCTTTTTTTTTCTTCTCCTTCTCTTTCTACTACTTCTTTCTTCCACTTCTTCTTCCTTCCACTTCTTCTTCTCTTCTTTCTTCTTCTCCTTCTTCTTCTTTCTTCTTTCTTCTTCAATATTATATTATTATATTTTTTATTATTATTATTTTTTAAAAAAGTTCGAAAGTTATTATTATTATATATTATATACAAACAAATGAAGTTATTCGACTTTTTTTGTAAGAGAGACTGTATTAAGAAAACGCATTGGATTTCTTTTACTCAACAGTTTGGTTTCTGACCAGTGTTCAACACTAGATCGTCTCGCGCGTGTCCTTCTTCCTGTAGACATATAAATTATATACTGCCCCCTTTCGTTCAACTATGGGTCGGGGCAGGCCGTTGCGCACCTGGTCTGCTATAATAGTAGTTCATATCGTTTTGCTCGGCGAGTTGGTGTTTCATGTGCGCGCGGTGGAAGTTTATTGCGGCGGCCGTGATTCCCCCGACTCGATTGCGGTGCCTACTCGGGTGGTTTACGAGGGGGAAGATTCGTTCTGTACGGCCGCGGATTTTAATCCCAGTAATGTCGGTGCGAAAGTGCGTTACGGGCACCGTTGGCCCACTGGTTACGGGGTGACGGACTGCCATGGGTGGGAATACTTTGACAAAACATCGCACCTGAAGGTTCTCAACTCTGCAAATAATATAACGTGCATAGATTCTAACACGTTCTCATATAATTTATTCCCAGGCTCCCTCACGTGCAACAGTAACAAGGGGGGACCAGTGAAAAATGTAATCACAGCAAACAAATGCACGCAAGGGGACCCCCCGACCTTTTTTAGTCTTATGCCCGTACAAGAGTGCTCCAGTATATACACTGATACTGTCACGTTTATGACAAGTGCGGCGAGTTGGGGGCAAACGTATAAAAATGGAGACAAGTGCAAAAATGGATTAGCGTTGAACTCCACAGCTGCTATTCCTAACATTTTTTCGTTCACAACGTCCATGTTGCTGCTTTTGGTTTGCTCTCATCTCAGGGACGGTTAATAAGTGGACGCGGGCACCACGTTCAACACTTGGGCGAAATGCCCATGACCCGTCTGTAAAAATAGGAGTGGACTCTTGGTTTCAAACATTTCTTTTCCGAAGCGCGCGAAAAATAACAGAAGACGTTTGTAGGAAAGAGAACATTCGTGTGTACATAAAAAAAACTAATGGTATAGTAGTGTGTACATATAGTGTTGTAAGAAGCATTAAAACGAAAAGTACATAGTTACCCTACGTATGTGGTAAAATAGAAGGTGAACCAGTAAATACCCATACCCACAATACATCGATCCGCTCCAAAGGACAGGTGCCCCTGCCATAATTTACAAAATCCACTTTGGCGATGGGGAACTTTGCGACGTCGCTTTACTTTTCATCTGCCTTTGGCGACTGGGGCTCTTCGTCTTTTATCTCCCCGTCTTCCTCTGCTGCTTCAATTCCGGCTCCATGTTTGTGATTGGTGAGACCGTTCGAATACGGCATGCTACACTGGGACCATTGGCCAACAAAAGATGCAACGCATACCCAGGGTCCCCGGACTCAACGGTCTGCGCACCTGTCTACCAACCCGATCGAAGGGTTGTATTAGGGTACGACTTTAGCAATGAGTGGAAACAGCAATGGTTAGGCTCGCGGCAAAACATTAGTGGGGTAAAATATATAAGTGATTATAGGCCATTTAATCCTTCGACAGGTCGGCACTACCCTTTGGGCGGTAACGCGTTTGATTTGTCAATAAAGAACAAAAGCAGTGCGCTTGAAAAGCTAATATCTGCACGACGGGCAAAATGGATTAATATTCCTAACGGGGCCCAGGCCGCGTTTGTAGAACTGGCCGTGTGGGTTCCACGAGCACATGTCTTACTTCCAGTACGTCTGACCGTGGAATTTCAGGCAGGGGGGAGGGCTTTGCCGAACGCCATGGCCACTGTATTCCCAGTCCTGAGCGAAATCACCAAGCCGCCAGGCACTGCATGGAATGCTTACTACAGCATCCTGGTCGCCTTGCCATTAATGAAGGAAGGGGCACAGCTTGCCATAGAACGGTTGGGTTATTTTAAAAACATATGGAGTTTGTTGGAACTGCTTGTGATCGGTCTTACGTTGTTTTTTCTCGAGTGGTACGAAAACACAATAACTGCTGCACAAGCCATTACAATTTCCTCGGACACTTACAACCAATTCGAAACTGTTGAAATACGCTTGAAATGGCTGAATTGGGGATGCGGGATTGGCATGACTCTTATGGTGTTTCAAATGCTTGAGACGTTCAAAACACTTGGCGACCCGTATGGATTGCAGATAGCAGGCATAATGATGACCATGTCCAGAGAAGAAATTTTAGGCATCTTAGGTCTAGTTTTTGGCATTGTGTTTGCCTTTTCATACGGACAATATATTACGTTTGGCGCAGATGTAGAAGCTTACAACAGTATTGCTTATGCCTTTGAGAGCATGTCGTTTGTAATGTTTGGAGAATTCGGCAATCAACTGGACGAGAGTCAGAAAATTTGGAACGCTTTTGCAACCATTGTGTTCATGATATTTGTTCTCTTAATTGCCCTTGTAATGATGAACATCCTCATTGCACTTGTGGGAACAATGTACGAAAGCAGTTTGGAACTGGTTGCACTTGAACGGGATATGAATCGATTTTCTCAAAATTTTCACAGCATAGAAGAAACTTCGGCGGGCAGCGCGACGGTCGGCAAGCCCAAAAAACTGGTGGAGATCATTGCAAGCATGATGGGGGACAAGCGACGTCATTTGTCAGCAAACTATTAAGAAAAGCAATTTTTATTAACAGTGCACCACTAATGTGTGGTTGAAAACATGTAACACTTATTTAAAATGTAAATCTCATAAAGATAATTGAAAATAAATTATTTATTTTAGTTACTCTCTCATTTTTTAGTGTACAATTTGTTCGACCACTCAATTTCCAAAATTTCTCCTTCCACCGTTGCGCAGACAGAGTCTCTGTGGTTATGGGGTGTTAAATTAGCAAAATGCATTTGCGAACCTTCTAAAGGGTTAAAGCAATTGATTTGTTTCCGTTCTTTGGTGTCCCATATCTGAAGACCACCATAGTCAACCGATACCATGACTTTTCTGTAAGAAATTGGGAGAATTGAAAAGACTGTCCTGTTTATAGGTAGTGACCACAGGATGGCTGCGTCTGCATTCTTGCAATGCAGGCGAACACCAAAGCAACAGTTGTCTTTTAGCATCTTAATTATACGGCTGTCGTTACCAGTAAAGCTTGCCCCACGCGTCCCAACGATAACCTCGTCGTCTGACAAAAACTCCATGCACGTTAAAAACCGCTCTCCTAACCACGATTGGTCAATATGATTAACTAACGTCCACTCACTCGAACCTTTAATTGTTTCTGCGAAGACGAAAATGCCGCTCTTTTTCGTGCAACACACCGTCGTGCTGCCTCTTGTCCTCAAACAGGTCACCGCCATGAACAACCGCTTCTGTTCCAAGTGCAGTTGGGCCAAATCAAACAAGTTCCAGGAGTGCAGGACTTCGATTCCATAGCCTGGTCCGTTGTTAACGACCCTCGCTAATCTAACACAACCCGATCCATCCCCGACAAAAATCTCAGCGGGACAACTATTTCGAGGGCACATGCTTCGGATGTGGGAATTGCTTAAATAGTGCCGGCGCCCTTTAAATTGCTCCATGGAAAAAACCGCAAGCTCGCCAGCTTTCGTTCCGCATACAAACAGCTGCTTTCCCTCCCCGTGGCCCAGTTTAAAGTCTATTACTACAGAGCACGTGTACGACGGAGTCCCTGACGTACCATCTTCCAGGTAAAGCTTCTGCTCTGCAATAATTATGCCAGTTTCTATTTGAACAACACTAGCATTGCCAGAAAAATCAATCATGCACCAAACGTCAACGTGTTCGCCCTCTATACTTCTATGCAAGTGAAACCCTGTTATTTTGTCATCAAAGACGGAAGTTTGGTACTTTGCACTACCATTGGAATGGACCAGGCACCAGTAGTAACGGTTCAGGCTCTTGTATGTCCTCCCACTCGCCCAAAGTGGTTCCAAGCCTCTCGTTAAAGTATTCCACAGCAAACGGTTTATTCTACGACCGTTGCGCCTGAGTGCGTTCTTCCAGTCGCTACACGCACACGCGCAAGCAGACAGGTCTTTTGCGTCGAGGAAGGTGCACGCGTGGACTGCGATGTCACCGCCCAGGTTTTGCAGCATGTTCTAATAATGCATTGATCGGTCTATAGTTTGAAAGCTGTCGAAATTGTTCATAAAATGAATAAAACAATAATGATCTGTTACATGACTTATGTATGTCATTCTCTGAGTATTTAAACTCTGTTGGTGGAAAAAGAATATTATTATTATTATTAATTTTTTATGAAGAAGTAAGTATTTTATTATAAATATAGTCATCATCATCTTCTCCTCAGTCTGACGATGAATGATGAAGAACAACAACAACGAAAAAAAGGGAAGAAGAGAAGAAAAAGGGAAGAAGAAGAGAAGAAACCAACACGCTCGCATCTCAATCAAGTAATCAAGTCCTCCTTCTTCTATTTATTATTATATTAAATTATATTTCAAAAAAAAAATAGAAAAAGAAAAGAAGAACATCATCATCGTGTGATGAATGAAGCAAGAATAATAATAATTTTTTTAATAATATTATATTATAACGTACATAGAAGACACAAAGAGTTTAGTTATAACTGAGCATTTGCATTTGACATTTTACAATTAAACGCTGAAATAACTCGGGAAAACACTAATAGGTTTCTCGTTTTGTTCTGTGCAACGTGCAACGAGGGTTAATTGGGTGAAACGCACAGCCCTGTCCGTGTTAAACTGGCGGGCTCCATAATTCGGCGGAAAACGGGCCGGTTGGCCGGGGCCGTTTGCAGGGGCGATGAGGAGGGGAAAGAAGGGGGGAAACGTAAAAGAAACGGGGCAAAAACATGTTTAGGTGCATTCGGTTTGATGGTTGGGGTGTTTATTTTAGTTTTTACGAGATTATCAAACGACAATTTTGGGGCTAGCCCACGCCCAATGCTCCGGGGGACAGATATTGTACATACGAACCTTCTCTTTGAGTTTCCCACTTTGCGGACCATTTTCCCTTTCTTCTTGGAACGTACGCAGTGGAGGAATTCAACGACGCGGCCAACGGTACCGCTTGGAGGGCTAAAACCCACGGTTCGAACTCTCGGGCTGTCTGATGCGGATAAAGCTGAGGTTGACTACCTGTTTAGATCAGGATTTTCGTATCTGCACGCTTTTGAAAACTTACAGGCCGTCGCACAATTTGCTGCAAGCGTGTCGGTCGATCCGAACTGCCTCGCGTGCTATGCTGGGTTGTCGTTTGCGCTAGAGTGGAATTACGGTTACAGGCGGGCCAAAATGGAAGCTATCAAAGCTACGTCGCATTTCAAGGGCATGACCAATGAAACTTTTAGCAAGGACGAAAAGGCACTTTTGGAAATTGCAACCGTCGCGAACCGAACAGACTATTGCCTGAAGGCCTTTCCGTCGTCGTTGTCGGTGGAATTGGGAGCTTATTGTTCTTTCGTCCTAGTCGATGCGTCTATCGGTGTTCAAGGCGCACCTCTGCAGCCACTACGGCAAATTGCCCAAAGGCGTCTTCAGGATTTGGCACAACAATACCCTCAGCATGTTGGAGTTGCACACTACATAGTTCATGCGTACGAAGATGACCGGCAGCCCGAGATCGCCTTGCAAGTGGTGGAGGTGTTGAACAGAATCAAATGGTCGGCCCACTTGGTCCACATGCCCGGCCACGTGTACAGCCTGGTAGGAAACTCACAAATGGCTTTTAATTCGTTTCAAAATTCGTACAATCTTGAGCGTACACTGCATGAAGGAAGAGATCCTTTCTCAATGTGGCCGAACGCGTGGAATTACATTCACAACCAAGCGTACCATGTCTCCAAGCTGATTGAAGACGGGCAACGGAAGAAAGCGATTTCAATGGCGGAGCGGATTGCCACTGGCCTCTGCGACGAGAAAGTCCTGGCGCACCAAAGAACCAGTAACAAGGCACGGGGACCGGCCCAACCTCTTTTGCTTTCCCCGAAATTTTCAAGGACAACATCCCGGGTGTTCTACCAGGGCCTGGTGGCATTGCCGTTCGTCTACATTCGAAATCTAGAATTCAAGAAATGCGAAGAAAGTCTCACGTCCCTGCAGAAGAAGGTTGCTAGGTTTCCCGTATTTGACCACTATTTGGAACAGTACTACGGTATTCTAAGACAGTACTGCACCGGCATGGCAACGTTTTACCCTTGCATTTCGTCGGTCGCAAAAACAAATGGCAAGATGAACGCCAAGGGCGCTTTTCAAGGTTTTATCAACATTCACGTTGAACCCCCAATATGCAAAAAAACTGACCTTGGTGCAAGTGCAAATCCATTGTTAACACGGATGGAGAATTCCATCACGAGTCTAACCAAGCTCTTGCACATGAAAGGGATCCCGTTCACTCACCGGATGGCAGTGAACAGGGTGGGTATCGAACCAGATTATTTCGTAGAGCACAGAGCAGTGGTAGCATTGCACGTTCATTATCTAGAACTTAAAGGTGTGATCGAGGCCTTGACAGACCCGTCGAAATCGTTAGTATCACTTGAAGAGGCCGTGAAAGCGGAAGAGGCGTTGCCGTACAACGAACCGGTTGCGTACCCGCGTTCTGTTCGCGAAACAAGGGGAGATGTGTACATGCATGCAGTTTATAACAGTAAAAGCGGTCCCGCACTGTCGGGAAAGAAAAAACGTGAATATTTGCAAATGGCTGAAGCTGATTTCACGCATGTAATCGACAGCCCCCAGTTTCGTCGCAGTGGGTATGCCTTCTGGGGTATCGTGGCTTTGCGCGCTCTGAACGGAGAAGCCAAGGAGAGCATTGTTGGTGCCATTCACGATTTTCAACAGTCATGGAGGAGAGCCGACCATGATATGAAGAGTGGCAGCACGTATGGTGGGCGAAGCGCGAAAGAGTGGCTTGAGAAGTTGCTAGCCTGATCAGCGCATAACTAAAGTCCGAAGTCCGAAGGAAAAATTAAGATATTTACTGAACCACAATTTCAGTAGTAACAACAGCCAGTATTTTTGTTTTTTACGTACTTTTTGTTTGAAGTAGTTTTTACGAAAATTTATTCGTACCTTATCATACTTGCACTATACTATATATACTAGATAATTTGTTTTTCATACTTGCACTAACTTCTTAAATGATTTTATTGTGCGGTAGCGATATGATATTTAAGATTCTTAATCAAAATTTGACGAAAACGGAATCTATGAAAATATAGTGTCTATTTTGTAAATGTGTAAATCCAGGTGCCGAACATGGTATCCGTCTCGTCCACTTCGCCGCTTTCCGTTTTCAGCGCCTCGGCCTCAATGTCCCACGGCAGTTTTGCAGACGTCAGCATGGGAAGGTACATCATTTTGGGAACGGACGAAACCAGTACGAATTTTCCTTTCGGGGCGAGGACACGGTAGACTTCTTTCAAAATAAAGATGGCGCGGGAGACGCCCTGTGCGTCCTCGCCAGACATGACGGCGTCAATGGTACCTTTGTCAACCACCGCCCCAAAATGATCCTTGGGAAACGACATTTTTGACGCATCCATCGCAATGTACTCCAACCCGTCCTTTCTTGGGCGCTTTTTCATCTTTTCAATGGCCACGTCGCTGTAATCAACGCACACTACGGACGTAAAGCCGCCGACCCCCAAGAGCTCTTCTCCCAGAAGCGAAACACCGCAGCCGACGTCTAGCACGGGCTTTTCCGTGCGGGAGACGCTCGTGATAAACCTGCCAATGTGCGAAAAATTCAAGTACCACTCCTCCACATGGTCGCCTTTTCCTGCGTCGCCCTCACCCATGTACCGTTGGTTCCAGTACTCTTTCTCGCCGTACTTTGGCGCGTTGTTGTCGGCCTGCGAAGCAAGACTTCCCGGCTCGTCCGTTTCTTCCGTTTTTTCAAGGCCCATCCCATTCCCGTCCAGCCCGCCTGTCCGCAAGGAGGACATGGCCTTTTCCATTGACGCGGCTGCCTTATCCTCCTGCTTTTTCACTTGGTCGTATTTGGCCTGCTTTGCGGCAACCTCCTGCTGAATTTTTTCAGCGGCGGCCCTCGCTTCCGCAACTTGCTTCATCGCTTCCTGGAGCTCTGCCTCCGCCTGTTTTATCCCCAGCAGGAGGCTCCTGTCCTTGGGGTCAAATGACGATTTAGTGGCTAACACATTTGCTTCAGGTCTTGGCGGGGGTTTACAGACTTTCTTGTGCACTTTGAAATGTTTTTTCTGGCAGTCACGGCAACAGTAGGTAGCCGTCTTGCAGCGGCTGCATACCTTTTTTGCCGCCTTCGATGAGGAGCACTTTGGGTACGAACACTGCATGTAATAATCAAACCCACGCTGTGCTTTTTATTAATTCGTCTATTTGTGAAGATTCTGGTGAGAAATTTTGTATTATCTTTTCCATCATATCCGTCATTCAATTAGAAATGAGAAGTATTAGAACTTTACATTTATACTTCACACACATAGTTTCGTACACAATTCAAAATTCAATATTTTCATCGTCGTATACGTAAAATACCGGTAATAGTTTAAATTATATATTATTAATTAGTCCTACTATTAATAAAATTTGGCAATTTTTTCTTCTTCTTTTGTGTTTGGCTTCTTCTTTTTTCTTCTTCTTTTGTTTGGCTTCTTCTTTTTTCTTCTTCTTTTGTTTGGCTTCTTCTTTTTTCTTCTTCTTTTGTTTGGCTTCTTTTTTTTTTATAATAATAATTTTTTATAATCTCAAATCTCAAATTATTATATCGACGATTCCTATAATAAATAGTTAGAAGAAGAAGAGGAAGAAGATCAAAGAACGATATCTTCTTCTTCTATTTTTTTAGTAGGTACACAATACGTAATACGGATACATTTCTTAACAATCTATTAATATTGTACTTATGACTATACGAATAATTAAATAGGAAATATTAATTCTAAAAAAACGAAAAAAAAAAGGACAAACCAAACCACCACAACAACAACAACAACCAACCACCACACTCTCCCACCACCAATAATAAATAATAATTAATTAATAATTATTATTATTATTTAAAATTACTTACACTTCTCTTCTTCTTCTTCTCTGTGAAAGAAATGGAAGAAGACATATACTGTCGTCTATTACACTTACTCATGAAGAACAGAAAGAGTACAGAAAGAAGAAGAGAGAAAAGTAACAAGGTATGAAGCAGTAATAAAAGGCAGAATTTCGATTCGTGAGTTTGTTAAATAGACGACTAGCATATCGTACATAGCAGGGGACGAAAGGAATGTACAACGGGATTGGTTTGAAGTCGGTGCGTGGTTCGTCCACCAATGGTTTTGTGCGAAAGAACGCAAGTTATATCAAGCCTTCGTGGGTGAGGAAACGTGTCGAAGGAGAGGAAGGGCGAAAGGCAAAGGTGAGGAAAATAGACCCGGAGATAATTGAGCATAATAGGAAACGACGCGTGGAGGTAAGACTGTGCGAGGAGCGAATTCGTATGGAGGACAAGAACGTGCCAGAGGCCAAAATTGAGAAGGAAATACAACGGTTGCGGGCCAAGTGGTTGGCAGAGTACGAGGAAGAACAAAGCAAGATACAAGAGATTGAAGCAGCAGAGGAAGACGGGGAGATAAAAGACGAAGAGCCCCAGTCGCCAAAGGCAGATGAAAAGTAAAGCGACGTCGCAAAGTTCCCCATCGCCAAAGTGGATTTTGTAAATTATGGCAGGGGCACCTGTCCTTTGGAGCGGATCGATGTATTGTGGGTATGGGTATTTACTGGTTCACCTTCTATTTTACCACATACGTAGGGTAACTATGTACTTTTCGTTTTAATGCTTCTTACAACACTATATGTACACACTACTATACCATTAGTTTTTTTTATGTACACACGAATGTTCTCTTTCCTACAAACGTCTTCTGTTATTTTTCGCGCGCTTCGGAAAAGAAATGTTTGAAACCAAGAGTCCACTCCTATTTTTACAGACGGGTCATGGGCATTTCGCCCAAGTGTTGAACGTGGTGCCCGCGTCCACTTATTAACCGTCCCTGAGATGAGAGCAAACCAAAAGCAGCAACATGGACGTTGTGAACGAAAAAATGTTAGGAATAGCAGCTGTGGAGTTCAACGCTAATCCATTTTTGCACTTGTCTCCATTTTTATACGTTTGCCCCCAACTCGCCGCACTTGTCATAAACGTGACAGTATCAGTGTATATACTGGAGCACTCTTGTACGGGCATAAGACTAAAAAAGGTCGGGGGGTCCCCTTGCGTGCATTTGTTTGCTGTGATTACATTTTTCACTGGTCCCCCCTTGTTACTGTTGCACGTGAGGGAGCCTGGGAATAAATTATATGAGAACGTGTTAGAATCTATGCACGTTATATTATTTGCAGAGTTGAGAACCTTCAGGTGCGATGTTTTGTCAAAGTATTCCCACCCATGGCAGTCCGTCACCCCGTAACCAGTGGGCCAACGGTGCCCGTAACGCACTTTCGCACCGACATTACTGGGATTAAAATCCGCGGCCGTACAGAACGAATCTTCCCCCTCGTAAACCACCCGAGTAGGCACCGCAATCGAGTCGGGGGAATCACGGCCGCCGCAATAAACTTCCACCGCGCGCACATGAAACACCAACTCGCCGAGCAAAACGATATGAACTACTATTATAGCAGACCAGGTGCGCAACGGCCTGCCCCGACCCATAGTTGAACGAAAGGGGGCAGTATATAATTTATATGTCTACAGGAAGAAGGACACGCGCGAGACGATCTAGTGTTGAACACTGGTCAGAAACCAAACTGTTGAGTAAAAGAAATCCAATGCGTTTTCTTAATACAGTCTCTCTTACAAAAAAAGTCGAATAACTTCATTTGTTTGTATATAATATATAATAATAATAACTTTCGAACTTTTTTAAAAAATAATAATAATAAAAAATATAATAATATAATATTGAAGAAGAAAGAAGAAAGAAGAAGAAGGAGAAGAAGAAAGAAGAGAAGAAGAAGTGGAAGGAAGAAGAAGTGGAAGAAAGAAGTAGTAGAAAGAGAAGGAGAAGAAAAAAAAAGAAGGAAGAAGCGAAGAAGAAGAAAGAAAGAAAGAAAGAAAGAAAGAAAGAAAGAAAGAAAGAAAGAAAGAAAGAAAGAAAGAAAGATAGAAAGAAAGAAAGAAAGAAAGAAAGAAAGAAAGAAAGAAAGAAAGAAAGAAAGAAAGAAAGAAAGAAAGAGAGAAAGAAAGAAAGAAAGAAAGAAAGAAAGAAAGCGAAGAAAGAAAAGAGAAAAAATCAATCATACTTATGTTGTACTTATATAACAATTATATAGGAGAATTGGTATAATATGTTTTCTACTATTTGGCTCCTCCTCCCTTGCTCTGTGCCTTCTGTACTTAAAAGTAGTAAATTTATTATTATTATTATATTTTCATGATGAATGTTGACGACATATTAGACTTCTAATATTCCCCTATTATTTATAATAGACTTCCCCCTTTATTCTTTTGTCATATATATATTGTCTAGCATACATAATTGAAATCCATATTTAATAAGATAAATATAATCTGGTTATTCCAAAAAACTGCCAGTCCTCTCCCTCAAAGCTTGCTCTGGTAGGTAAGAACCGCTTTTGCGACCTCGTACTTGTTTTGCTTCAAGGCTAACCCCACGACATCAAGACCCTTCTTATTTACAATCGTTGGGTCGGCACCAGCCTTCAAGAGTGCGTGGCAGACGTCGAGGTGCCCAAACCGTGCCGCATCGTGAAGCGCAGTGTCCCCGTTGTAATCCAGGGAATTTAGTGGCAGCCTCACGTCACCAATCAACCAGTTGATGGTCTCGATGTGCCCCCAAAACGCGGCCTTGTGCAAGGCGGTCCGCCCACTGGTGGCCTCTGTAGCCAGCGGGTTGGCGTGCTTCAGGAGCACTTTCATGCGGTCGACGCTACCGTGCATCGCATACTCGAGAAACTCGTCGTCCGCTTGCTGCTGCTTGCTCTTCTTCTTGCCGAAGTCTATGTCGGCGTTTCCGAAGGGGCAGCCCAGGGAGGTCAGTTTGGCAAACGTCTCCGCAAAGTCGTCAAAGAAGAGCTGCTCGTCTTTGGCGTAGGCGACGACGTGATTCTTGAACTGGGGGTCCGTGATCAGCGCAATGTCCGTGGGAAGCATCATCAATTGCTGGCTTTCTGCGTCTTCGTACTGCAGCGGTCCGTCCCATTTCCGGGGCTGCCACGTCATGTTCACTAGCAGGCGGAAGTAATTGTTGTCAAACTTCAACGGGTTGTTCGTCCACGGCCCGTCGAAACCGCTCCGCGTCTTGTGGCACCGCCCGAGGGTGTGGCCACCGCTCAAGCACACGATTTCCTTGTCGTTCATTCCCATTCGGTAGAACACGTCGCGCAAGTGCTGGGCGCCCTGCGCGGCATCGGGGAGCCGGCCGTTGGCCGGGCAGACACTCCCGTCAGCCGCATCTCTGCGGCCAAACTTGAACGGTATCTTGGGTCCTCCCAAGAACTCGATCGCGACGTGCCCCGCAAGGATCCAGAGGTCTGCAAACGAAACTTCTGGGTGGTTCTGCTTGATGGAAAGCAGCATATCCCTTGAAATGCCGAGGCCTGCGTTTGCATCGTCCGTGGACTCTGGGGCGAACCGCATGGACGCGCCGGTTGCCGACCCACCCGTGTTGTCGGATGCCTGGTACGTTCCAGACGCGTGCCACGCTAGCCGGACGGCCATAGGACACGCGTTCGCTTTTTGGTTGATCAGGGCCGTGCGAATTTCCGACTTCAACGCGTTGACGTTTACCGGAGTAGTGCTCATTCTCTTGTTCGTTCCACGTATATAATATACGTAACAAGTTAAAAATAGTATTTGTTTTACGCAGTAGTGTCCGTGTACGTTTTCTTCTGTTTCTTTTCTTCTTTGTAGTATGTCAAAAAAGTGTGCTGTTGTGAATGCCACTTCTTTTCTTTTAAATGGTATATACACTATATATATAATAAATATAATACAGTTGAAGTTTGGATCCACCCCCGATGATAATTAATAATAATAAATAATAAAAATCATCATATTATCAAAGTTTAATAATAAATAATAATAATAATTGAATCAAAAAAAATATAATCTCTCTTCTCCTGGTCGTCTCCTGGTCTCCTGTCCTCCTCCTCCATCCACCAATACCTACTCCTCGTATTGTAGTAATAAAATAATAATTATTATTATTAGTAATTATTATACAAATTTAAAATTATATTGAAGACGGAGGAGGGAGAATGAAGATGAATGAATGAAGAAAGAAGAAGAAAGAAATCCATCATTTATCAATACTATTCTCTCTTATCTTCGTTGTCTATCCTACGAGGACATCCTACCCCGCCTCTTCTTCCTCTTCTTCTTTTATTTCTTCTTCTTTCTTCTTTCTTCTTTTTCTTCTTCTTTCTTCTTCTTCTTTCTTCTTCTTTCTTCTTCTTTCTTCTTCTTTCTTTCTTTCTT
>Ga0099797_100994_pt1 | contig 16052 bp, 8 predicted proteins | sample Uncmet_Sort48C_1_FD_89871 | JGI IMG/M metagenome (GOLD analysis project Ga0099797, IMG submission 89871) | Marine eukaryotic communities from CALCOFI LINE 67, Pacific Ocean - C012_Sort48C_1 | ecosystem: Environmental > Aquatic > Marine > Oceanic | place: Pacific Ocean: Monterey Bay | collected...
CATAAAGGATTCGATAGAAGGAGAGTCACGGGCTACCTGGACCAGGCGCCGCTGCAAATGGCACTAGAGCGGGTGGCAGGGGGAGCGAGGGAAGTGACGGTGCAGTACAGCGCTGCCAGGGGTGATGCCCCGGAGCGATGGACAGATGCACAGGGGATGGTGCTGCTACAAGGCGCGCGCAGACGGACGAGGGCTGGGGCTAGTGCTAATGTTAATGCTAATGCCAATACTAGTGCTAATGCCAGTGCTAGAGCCAATGCGAACGCTACTGCCAATGCTGATGCGGATACTAAGGCCAATGCCAAAGCTAACACCAAAGCGAATGCTGATGTTAATGTTTGCAATGGTGCCAATGCCGATGCTAATCCTAGGGCTGATGCTAATGCTAGCAGTGATGCCAAGGCTGATGATAATGCTAGTACTAGTGCTACAGCAAATGCTAGTGCTAGTGCTGACGCGAGTGCTGGTGCTAGTGCTAAGGCCAGTGCTAATACCGGTGCTAGTATTGATGCTAGTGCTAATGCTAATGCTGGTGTTGATGCTAATGCCGGCACTGACACTAGCACCAATGCTAGTGCTAAAGCTAATGCTAATGGTAGTGCTAATGCTAATGCTAGTGCTGATGCTAGCGGTAGTGCTAATACTGGTGCCAGTGCCAATGGTACTGCTAATGTAACTGCCAACGCCAATCCTGGTGCTAATGAAGATGCTAATGCTAAGGCTAAGACTAATGCCAGTGCTAGAGCTGAAGCTGATGCTAATCCCAGCGCTAGTGCTAGTGCTAGCACTGATGCTAATGCTGAAGCTAGCCCTAATGCTAATGTTGATGCAAGTGTCAATGATAGTGCTAATGCTAATGCTAAGGCTAGTGCTAATGCTAACGCAAATGCCGATGTTAGCGCTAACGATGAGACTGTCGCTAAGGGTAGGGCAGATGCTAGTGCCGGTGCTAATGCAAGAACTAATGCTAGTGCTAGGGCTAATGCTAACGCTAACGCTAATGCTAGTACCAGTGCTAATGCCGATGCTAATGTTAGTGTTGATGAGGAGGCTAATGCTAAGGTGGATGCTAATGCTAATGCTAATACTAATGCTAGTGACAGTGCTGGTGCTATGCCGAGGACTGATGCCAGTGCTATCACTGATGCTAATGCTTGTGCTAATGCTAATGCTAATGCTAAGGCTAAGGCCAGCACCAGTGCTAATGCTAGTGCTAATGCCGGTGCTAATGCTAATGGTAGTGCTAATGCGAACGGTAGGGCTGAAGCTAGTGATAATGCCAACCCTAGTGTTAACGCTAATGCTAGCGTTAATGCTGATACCGATGCTACCATTAGCGCTATTGCTCATGAGGATGCTAACCCCAGGGCTAATGCTAATGCTAGAGCTGACGCCGATGCTAATGCCAGGGCTAAGGCTAAAGCTGAAGCTAATGCTAATGCTGAAAATAATGCTGGTGCTAGTGAGGATGCTAGGGTTAATGCTGAGGCTAGGGCTAATAGTAAAACTAATGCTGAAGCCAATGCAAAAGACAGTGCGGGTGCGCACGCCGAAGCTGATGCTCACGCCAGAGTCGAAGTTGAGGCCACGGCGAATGATAGAGAGGGCGATGTAGCGAACGATAGGGCTAATACTACAGCTAATGCCGATGCTAGACCCGGTGCTAACGCTACTCCTAGAGCAGGTAATGGTAATAAGGTCGGTACTGATGCCAGGGCTAAAGAGGATGCTGGTGCCTGTGCCGGAACTGATCCTAGTATCGAAGCCAGGAATAGTACAGTAGCCGAAGCTAAGGCTAGTACGGCGGCTCATGCAGGCGTTAATGCCAGGGACAGTCATACAGCCGACGATAGTGCTAATGCAGATGCAAACGGTGACGGGAATGACGGTGCAAACGACGAGGCTGGTACCATCGGAGAAGCAGAAGCTAGTGCTAAAGATAGGGATAAGGCCAGAGCCGATGATAACTCGAGAGCTACAGCTAATAGAGATGGTAATGTTAGAGCTAGAAAAAGCACTAAGGCCGATACTGGGAGAAACGATAAGAGTGGTGAGGTAAGCGAGGAGAGGAAAGCGGAGTTCGACGGTGCCATGGTAGTAAAAAGGCAAAAAGTGGAGGGGGGAGAAAAGACGATTGTGGTTAGGCGCAGCAGAAGAGATGGGAAGACGGTCACGGACCTGAACCGCGGCCGCGAACAAGGAAGCGACGGAGGGGACGGCACGACGCGAAGACCACTGCCACATAAGCAAGTCATCAGTGACCCCGACAAGGCGAGGCAAGGTAGGGGTGAAGGTGAAACGGGCGATTATCATCGCCAGCGAGACCGAGAAACACGAAAAAGAAACAGCGACGGTAGGGGGGTGACAAGACAATGGCAGAGCACAGCACAGGACAAGAACACAGGGCCCCGAGGCGATCCTCACCGAAGACACGACGATGCGCAGCCTGCACAACAAACGGGGGAGGCGATCACAGGGCTTTCGCTACGGATGCACGAGAGCCAATACGGACCAGGAACGCATGGAAGCGGTAGCATGGGAGAAGGTAGGGGGAGCATGGCAGGGCTCGCAGAACAGGGACAGATAACGCGCGAGAGGGAAGCGGCCGAGCACACAGGATGCGAAGAAGAGAAGCACGACGGCGAAAGACGCACAACAGACGAGGTGCCTGGAAACAGGGCTGTGCACCTCAAATGGGGGAGGAAACGGCAAAGGGGGGGAAGGGGGGACAAACAACAACAAATGCTAACGGCCGTGGACGAGCGAGCGACCGACGAGCGAGCAAATGCAGGCAAACACACCTACGGACCCTACAGAGGTGTCAGTGCTCGAAAGATTGGGTCTGATGAAGGGGAAACAGATAAAAAAAGGCAAATACCTGACAGCCCAGGAAATCAGCTCAGCGCAGGAGGGAGCCAGAAAAACATGGCCAGCAGCGCAATTTTGGAGATACATGGCGCACCTGAAAGACATGGGAACGATCAAGGTGGCACAAGGACACCAGCAACTGGGGGAAGAGTGGGGCATGAGGGTATCGAGGGAAGGTGCGTCACCGAAGGCGTTGCTGGAGCGCAGAGTGGCCTCAGCAGCGGAATGGATGGCAAAGTATGTGACCTGCGCGGAGGGGAAATGGCAAATGAAGATAGGGCAGGTGGAGTCCATGGCACAAGACCTTACAAGGGGAGCATCAAGGGGAGAAAGAGGAGTGCAGCGCATAGAAATCTATGCAGCACTGGTGAAGTTAGCTGCAGAGGGAAGGGTGCGGATGGAAATGAGGATGGTAGGCAAAGGGGGAGCAGAGAGGGACTGGATCCAAGAGGTGCAGGAATGGCTGAGCAAAGCGGGAGGTTGCACGACAGGAGAAGCCAACAAAATGATCCTGCGAGCATCATCACACATCACAGACAAGATGCAGGACATGAGCACAGTAATAGAGTTAGGAACAGGATACTGGGGGGCATGCGATGGGATGGTGAGACAAGTGGAGAGAGTGGTAACAGTGGACAGGGAGGGGCACAACTTGGGCACACTGAGAGGATTCATGCATCCAGAGATCACAGCAACATTCGAAAGAGGAGGGAAACAAACGATTGTAGAATTGGTGAAGCAAAGGGGGAAGGTGAGGACAAAGGAGTTGGTAGGGATATGGTTATCAGCGAACTGCGCACCTTGGAGCAAGAGCCAAGGCCTGTGCAAGATGATAGGGTGTGCCAAGGGACCGTCAGGTGGGGTGAAAGTGGGGGAGGAGGAGCTGGCAGGGTTGGACGCGGCCTTGGAAGCTCTGGAGAAATATGTGCAGGCCGACCCTGTCAACAACAAGTACTTCATCGAGAACGTGGAAGGGGAGCTGAAGCACTATGCAAAGATGCAAAGCAAATTCGGGGAGGGGGTGAGAAGGGGAGCGAGGGAGGGAAAGGTGAATGGATGCGCATATGGGCTGAAACACCAAGGGACGTACCACTTCTGGACGAACCTGACGACAGCAGAATGGATGCCGCGAAAAGAGGACGAGTACTGCCGTCACTGCAGGAACAGAACGAGGCACGAGGAGGTGATGATTCCAGGGAAAGGGGACAAAAGGTCGCGGCCTACACTGGAGGGATACACAGGAGACGCGGCGAAGAACAGAGTGCCTCCCGATATGGCAGAGTCAGTCGCGGCGGGGTTTATGAAAGCAGCAGAGGCGAGGAAGAAGAAAGCGAAGAAGAGGAAAAGGCATGGGAACTGATGTCGCAAATAGGCACGACCTGCTATGCAAACCGTCAAATCCAAAAACGGGAAAAGAAAATTGCCGTATTCGATATTCGAAAAAAAGGGACCGGCCTATCACTAATAAACAGGCCAGAAACCACAAAAAAGAGCCAAATGCCTGACCGCAGCTCCCGCAGCGGGCCCGCCGCCTCGGCGGGGGAGGTCGCGGCTCCCGCCGCGGAATCCTGCCCTGGCCGGCTCCCGCCGGCCAGGGCAGGTCCGAGTTTGGCCAACTTTGGAGAACCCAAAAAAAATGAAAAAACGACAAAAACACAGGCATCAAAACACCCACGAAAAAGGCAACTGAGCCGAGGAGCAGCAGGAAGCCCCATGAACAAGAAAAGCAAAGGAGCACAGACCTGGCCCGCGCAACTGGGGAGTGGGCCCCCCCCCTGGGGGGGGGTGGGCCCTTTCTTCAGGTGGGGGGTGCAGGCAAAGTTTGGGACTCCATGGACTGAGTTGAATCGGGCTGTGTAGTTCCGGCCATAGGGTAATTAAGTAGCTTCTAAGGCTCACGCCCTGAGCCCGCCTAGTGCGCAAATAATAAATGTACCCCCCCCCTGCATTAGTTCAGCGTGTTGATCTTGTGGCTGCGCTTGTTCCTGAGCCATGTACATGTGTGTTGTATTTGCAGCGCCAGCGCCAGCGGCAGGCGCAGCCTCCCGTGCTTGGTACCTGTACATGTTCTCAAACCCAGGTGGGTGTTCAAACTTGCATTGAGAACCCCTGTTGCACGCCTTATCGTCGAAGATATACTGTATGCACAGGCGCCGCCCACTGACTGGATATCGGGTAGAGACCGTTTGCACCGACGCCGGTGGCGTCAGTGGCTGCTTATTGGCGCCGTCAGCATTGCCTCCTTTGGGTCGCCCGGAAGGCTGCTGGTTGCCACCTGGTTTGGACGGGAGAGCCGCTTTGACTTCTTTACGCACAAGGTCAGCCAGTGTATTGTCAAGCGTTTGTTGTCGTTGTGCACTTTGTTGGGGTGCCATGCACTCCACATCCGTTGCCGCATTTACGGTGGTGATACATGTTTGCACGAGATCTTCCAACGCACGCCTGTTTTTCGCCGATGTAGCCCACTGGTTGGTTGCAACGAGTAGTACACGTGTAAATGGCGTGAGTAGGAGCGTCAGTTTTTCAAGTGCTTCTGACATTTTGATCACATCCAGCGCAAGCAGGCCAGGCACGACATCCCGATATTTGCGCAGCTGTTCCAGTGTTCCACTTTTTGTGGCTGCTGGCTTCATGTCCACGAACTGTGTTTTACGTGTTTTGTCTGCATGCTTCACACAGGAAGATGTAAGCGCCACTAAACACGCGATACCCGACGTGTCAGTCATTGGCCTACCATTCACGTGCTCGCGCCAGTACTCATCTGCAACACCTCGCCGGATGAGATCACGGAAGGCCTGGTCCACTTCATTGTCCACTTGGCCAGCACCCAGTGTAATTGCATCAGCGAGCGAGAGCCAAGGATCGTCATCCAAGCACGCAGCCATCACTGGTATGATAGGCTGGTCTTGCGCGAGCAGTGGTTTGTTAGCCACTTGTTTGACGAACTTCCGGCACGCGATGATGTCGCCCATCTGGATGCCTGTAGTACTGAAGACTTCTGGCGTTGCTTTATCAAGTGACTGAATAAGTTTCACTTTGTCCACTGGCTTGCGTGCTCTGTTAGCCTGCGCATGTCGGCGCAGAGCATCATCAACGATTGCCTTACTGAGAGACGACTGATCCGGTGTAGACTTGCGCCCCCTAGGCACGTGCGATGCGTCACTCTCCAGCGAAAGTCTCGAAGAGTGTGACGTAGTGTGAGTCAGCCCAGATGAGTACGACATGACGTCAAAAGCACCTACCTGCTGCTGCCTTTGTGACTCTGTGTGTTCATAATCAGCGAGACCCCCTGAGTAGAGAGGATTTGCCACTCCACCCAGCATTGGCTTGTGCAACAGGCTGTTCATCATATGTTCGTGTGCAGATGCATGTACACCACGCTGCAGATCCTCACTGGGAGTGAATGACGCGCTTCCACCTTCATCAAGCTGTTGTCGTAGTTGAGCTGCAATCGTCTTCACGTCAGGCATCGAATATGTTGGTTGCCACATGCCGTGTCGCTGCAGCAAATCGACGTCCAGGTTGTAGCGAGTGTCACCAGCATCACCGTACCGCGCTGTAGCTGAGCTTGTTGTTTGTTGGCGCCCGTGAGCAGCAGGTACGCTACGCAGTTGGCGTAATAAATCTTGTGCGTCTGGTGTGACAATGTCAAATACAGCCACCAAGGAGTCCAGCATTGGGTTCCATTCGTCTGGGTGGCATGATAGGTGATGCTTGGCGAACTTCTGCAGCATGTCCTTGTTGAGCACTAGACCTTGCTGTTCTGCTTGATCCAGCTCCCGAGCGGACGACGGCGATGGCCGTAGGAGTACAGGGCTGTTGTCATCGTTGCATCCGGTGCCGTGATCGTACAGGTCTCCATCACCGTGCGTGCTCGTCGGGTTTGGGTGGAAGTGACTCTTGTACGTTGTTGCGTGACGCCGTGGCGGACTGCGCCCTGCATCCATTGCTGCTTGCTCTTCCCTCAGTTTTAACATGTATGCTTGTCGATCTTTCTCAGTTGGTTCCTGGCTTGGACCGCAGCCAAACGCAGACGTGTTGGCCTCAACCGAGACCCATCGTTCATGGCACGGCCGTAGTTTGTTTCGCCTGACAAATTCCTCCAGGGCATCTTCCGCATCTTCACGTTGCCGGAACAGCTTGCAGAAGGACTGCAGGTAATCTGGGTCATTTGATTTGCCTACCACCAGATGTTGTACGTGTTGCCAATGCTTTGCTTGGTACACGCCCCTGGCTAACTCATTGTGTATGGCATAGTACTCTCCATTGCCGTCGTCGCCACTGGCGCCCCCATCAGATGACGTCCGTGTTGGCGTTGATGTTGGCGCCTGCTGCATGACTTGTTGCCGCTTGCGCTGCTTGAACGTTTCCGATCTGTAATTATCTTTGGCAACAGGAGCGAGTTTTATACTACGCCTGTTGCTTAGGATGAGTGCAGCTAGTCGCGGGGCGCTGAGTGGCCTGCCAGTGATGTGCCGCACATGTTTCATCGCTTTAGACATGACTTGGTCGCACCATTCTTTTGTAAGAACTTTCAGCGGCTCATGTACAAGAATCGCCAAGAGAGTGTATGACGCAGAGATCAGGTCTCCATTGAACACAACTCCATAGTATTGTAGTTGTTCCCTCACAAACTCAGCTGCATCCTTGGTCACGCCATTTACCACCACATCATGTGGGTCGTAGTTGTACTTAGCGGTGCCCGACAAAACAAGAGCATGGCTGGAGTCATAAGTTGGAGGGCTGACGTCATCCGGAATATCAAATTCTGCGTCGTCTGGTTCCCGTTGTTGCTGCTGCGCATTGGTTTGTTGCACCTGCGCCTTATACGCCTGTACTGCATCTTGTACTTGTACAGCTGCATCTGGGTGTATCACATCGTACCTGCTCTTTAATGACTCCATGTGTTGTACAGCATACTGCGGCAGCATTGCGTCAGCTTTGTACAGCTCATTCTCAAATGCATGTAAGTCCAACACGCGATCACTAGATCTGTCAGGTACACCGTGCGTTGGTGACATCTGTTTACTTGCAGCCATGCCACCTTTGTGTTGTTGCAGCCTTGCACCTTCCTGTCCTGTGTCCATTTCTGATGGCAGCAGAGCTACACCCGATCGTGTTTCACTTGCATCGTCCTCTCCCGACGCCACCTTACTGTTCGACGTATTATCCTCACCGCACTGCGTCAGTATGCGCAGCGCATCTGTAGCGATCTGTATGTTGCCAGCATCCACAGCACTGAGGCCCTTGCGCATCGTCAGGTATGTGGTGAGATAGGCAAGGGCATCAGCAGAAGGCATGTCTCGCGCACGTAGCAGCACCTCATTCGGCTCTGCATCCAGTATTGCGCTCCATTTCGGTGCACCTGAAATAGGTGAGGAATATCCAACCCCCTGCACCAGTGAACCTCTTCTCGACGTTGGCGATGTTTGTACTGGAGGCAGCGGCGTCTGATTGTATCCAGCAAGTGGCTCGCCCCCTGAGAGGGTTGTTTCCTGGCTGAATTCACCTGGCGGTGTTGCCATAGGGCTCACTAACAGATTGGGCACCTGCAATTGCTGAGGCAGCGGTGAGTACTGTTGTGCGGACTTGCTCGTACTTTCGCCATCGTCACTGTTTGGAGCTGGACCCTTCGGCAAAGTCACGTCTGGCCTCGCATCTTCTTGCTGGCGCCGCACATCTGCACTCATTGCATGTATTCTCGCATCATCTCCATGCACCACTCGGCTGCTGGAGCCAACCAGTCCGTGCTGCGCTGTTGTTGTTGTTATTGGCACTGACGCCTCCTGTGGGGGCATCCTGGTCGGTGCGTTCCTGTCAGCCATCGCCTGTTGTAGTGTAGACATCAGACATGTTAGTTGAACAGACTCCCCAGGGTATGTGTTGATCATGTACTTCAAAAATTCTGCAGCACTGCATAATTCTTCGTATGTTCCTGCCAGGATAGCACTGTTTACTGCGTCCACATCTTGTTTGTACTGCGACAGGATCTGTTCTGACTCTTGCGAGCTGTCCTGTGGATTTGCATTGACATTTTCCAGTGAAGTCAAAAGTGTCTGCATTGTAGCTTCATACCGTGCGCCGTGTGTCCCTCGCATGGCGGTAGTCGCTGGCACAGTATGTTGTTCCTGCATGTTACGTGCACCGTTGTCATTCGTGTCGTGTTGCTGTTTCACATCCACTGCTGGTTGTGCTTGGCTGTCATCAGCTGTCAACTGTTGTTTCAGCATTGTCTCACTGTGTTTAGTGTCACCACCTGCATTGTTGCTGGACTCAACTTCATCAAGAACTGCAAACTCATTAGGTGACTGAAAATACAGTTCCTGTGCATGTGCATCCGCACTCAAGGCTTGATGCTGCATCTTTGTTGACACAGATTCTTTTGCCAGTTCAGCTGCATCCGTGTTGGATGTAGTTCCCTTCGGCGTTGTGCTGCCTTGCGGTACTGTACCAGACTGTTTCTGCACCAGCATTTTTCCTTGGGAGATTAGGCATATTGTTCTTACTCGCGGTTCATCTTGTACCGCACGTAATATTTTCACAGCTGTCTGTTTGGTCGGAGTAGGGTGTCCTGCGCTCCGGAATCCTGACGTAAGGACGGTGAGTAAGTCCTCTGGCTGCAATTCTGCTAGATCCCGATAAGTGGTGATGTCGCTAAATTGTAAGGCAGCCAGTATCACATTTATAATTTCGGGCCCATATTTGTCCGTGAGTCCTGGCACTACTGCCAGAACACTGCGAATAACTTTGTCTGGAACCACTCCGTCTTGCTCTTGAATAAACTTCTGCCTATCGAAGTGATTAACGTGTACGTACGTGAGTTTGTGCGGTTTCTGTGCTTGTGCCGATTGTGGCTCCATGCACTCACCATCTGTGGAGTCGCCCCCCACATTCGCTACCACGTAGTCCGGCGGCTTTTCCCCCGGAGCTTTCCCCCCATCCGGCTTCCCCGGCGCCCCGCTGGGTGGCTTTCCTCCCCGGGTGCGCCCTTCGCCATCGCGCTCCATGAGCGAGATCTAGATTTAGGTGTGCACGGCAAGGCGAATTGCCTATAAACCAAAATCCCGGTTTGCACACTAGGGCTAATCTAGTCTGGCTATGTTTCTCCTAAGCTATAATCACACGCGGTGTATACTCTCATTATGTAGCCGCGTGGAAATACACGGTGCTTGGGAGACGCCCAGAGTAGAGCCTAGGGAGCAGGGTATGGTTACGGTAACAGCACCCGCGTAGATGTTGGCTTTTGGAGCCTCAGCCTGAACATCTGATGTCTGATTGCAACATCGCAGCCCTGAACATCTAACAGGTGAGGAATATCTAATACAGCCTGTAGGTGGTGCATGGGTGCACTTGGACCAGTTTTCTTTTATTCAGGGTAGGTGGCCATGTACCGCATGTAAGTCCATCATCCACGATCATTTTAGGATCTCCGCAACCACCTGCAGGTTACTCGGCGAGTCGGCTCCATGCATGTCAGAGATGGTTTGGAAATTGACCGTCACCAACATGGTCACCATTGATTGATTCTGGCCCGAGGCATCCCACTTGCCTGGGCACGAACGAGCCGCTAGAGGTTCCCTTTGCAGGGGGGGCTGCATTTTGATGAACCAAAACCACCTTGAATGACGGCTACACAGGGACTCCATTGGCCCACGTGTGTTGAAAACGCCGACTCTATTCATGCAGGGTGTGGTCGGTGACTCGAAGCGAGATCTATTCACTTTTTCTCATCTCATGTGAGCAAAGGTTGTGCTAATGTTGGAGAAAATAGCAGCAGCCTGGTGCATGGTGCACACACGTCACCCACCAAATGGTGACTCCTCCTATCTTGGAAAATGTTCTCGATACCTGGCAAGGTCATTTTTGTACGCCTCCTTTGAATCGACAAATCCCACTGGATCCGGCGATGATGATGTTAGTGCGTGTTGGTTGCATCTGTGGAAGCGTGTGAGTTGCTATGGTGATGATGGCCACATGGAATTTGCACCTGCTGCCCTTTGTCTGTGAAGTCTTTGCGTGAAACGTGAATCCTGATTGGATTGAGAGCCACATGCACACGCAACACTCCGCTTTTGCTCCTGACGGTTTTCCTGTTTTCTGGCTAACAGTCACAGTGCTACCGCTTTTGGTCGTGCGTCGCTGAACTTTTTCTAGCCTTCTCACCATTGCTTGTGACGTCCGTAGCCCAAGCAGGATTGCATTTCTGCGGCGTTCCTTGTCGGCAAAGCTCTCGCAATGATAGGCGGAGAGCGCAGCTGCTTCCGTCGCGGCTCGTTCCTTCACATTCCATGTGCATTGGCATGGATCTAGCAGCGACACAAGTGCGCGCGTCGCACAGCCACAGCACTCAGGAATTCGATCACACCGGGCTCACTAACAGTCATGCAACACACAATTGAGAGCACGCCTGATCGGTGCCCTCAGCGTGCGCACTGCGCTCCTCAGGGCTCTTCAGGTGTGCGTCGAGCGCATTCTGCAGCGCGTGGCGTTCCTTGTCAGCGGAGCTCTCGCAACGAAAGGCGGAGAGCGCAGCTGCTTCCGTCGCGGCTCGTTCCTTCACATTCCATGTGCATTGGCATGGATCTAGCAGCGACACAAGTGCGCGCGTCGCACAGCCACAGCACTCAGGAATTCGATCACACCGGGCTCACTAACAGTCACACAACACACAATTGAGAGCACGCCTGATCGGTGCCCTCAGCGCACGCACTGCGCTCCTCAGGGCTCTTCAGGTGTGCGCCGAGCGCACACTGCAGCGCGTGGCGTTCCTTGTCAGCGGAGCTCTCGCAACGAAAGGCGGAGAGCGCAGCTGCTTCCGTCGCGGCTCGTTCCTTCACGTTCCATGTGCATTGGCATGGATCTAGCAGCGACACAAGTGGTGTGGATCCAATGCAATGGATCATTCCACCGCAGGAGCCCTCGTTGTTTCTTTACATGTGGACACAGCCTGCACAATACTGGGAAAAGCACTCAGCCCATTCTACATCTAAACTTGAGAGAATAGCCATAGGACACAGCAGAAAAAAGGTCGATCGCTGGTTCGGCATCGCACAGGCTTGGAAGCATGGGGATCCTATGAGTAGAGTAAGTCCATCATTTTTGAGCCATGCAGGGACGATGCAACCTGGCGCTCTCGTTCCAATCGTACTTCATAGTTTGGCGGAGAGCTGTAGATGAAAGCACTCAACCCATAACACATTGAGTCCCAATGAAAACTGCAAAAATTCCAGCACATGCATGTCCAAAGCTGAACAAAGAAGGAGTTTCATGATCCATCATGATTGTGTCCCACAAGTTCAGCACCGTGACAGCGCCGATCCAAAATCATCCTGGGCACAGTGTAAGTACGATCTGTGAAGGGTCGATGCAACCTGGCGTTGTCGCTTCAGTTGTGCTTCAGCTCCATTTGGATAGCTGTAGAGGAAAGCAGTCAACCCATAGCACATTGAAACGCAATGAAAACTGCAAAAATTCCAGTACACTTCCAGTGTTGAACAAAGATTGAGTTGCACAGTCCATCATGACTGTGCCCACAAGTTCAGCACCGTGACGGCACCGATCCAAAGGCATCCTGTGCACTTTGTGAGATCATTATTTACGATTTGCGTTCAGGGCAACCTGGCGCTGTCGTTTCCGCATTGCATCAGATTCCTGCACAAAGCTGTAGAGGAAAGCACTCAACCCATCATGACGTTGAATTGCGGTGAATCGCATTGTATAAATTGAGCTGCGCTATCCATCAAGTGCTGCGGCACCGCGTTGGAGTGGATCCAAGAGCATCCTGCACATGCAAGTCCATCATTCACGATCATTGCAGGATCTCCGCAACCACCTGCAGATTACTCGGCGAGTCGGCTCCATGCATGTCAGAGATCACTATAAAGAAGGAAAGAGTGGGAGCGTTGCTATACGGTTACTTTTCTGTTGACTTTGCGGTTGGGTCGTTTTCGGCCCCAAGAGAAATGTCGCACGTCCCCAAAAAGCCGATTGAGGGGACGAAGGGATGTTGCTCATGGGACGCAGGGATAAGATCCGGGGGTCGTGCACGATTCGTTTTGTCCCCACTGTGCATAACTTCGGGCTGTATTGTGTCCGTCGTGTCCGTCGTTGTTCTATTTTCGGTCTGGCGTGTCCGTCGTGTCCGTCGGATGTGCATAACTTAAGGCTGTACTGTCCATCGTGTCCATTGGATGTGCATAACTTAAGGCTGTACTGTCCGTCGTGTTGGCATGGCGTGTGTCAGCGCAGTCAGCGCAGCGAACAGCGACGAATACAAGCTGAAGCAAAAGACAGCAGCGCGGGAGAGGAGAGCCAAAAGGTCGGCTGCTGCGGCGGAAGGCGACGAGACTGCACGCGAGGCACTTAAACGGTGATGCGATCTGATTGTAAATCACCCTTCTTGATTTTTGGATCTTGGAAGGGAAGCAAACAGGAAAAGGGAAAAGAGGGCGAAAACAAGGAACGCATTGGAGGTAGCTGTAAGTGTAACTGGCGGTGAAGATGGCTGTGCTCTGGCCGAATCAGGTGCTTGGGTGAGGGGTGGGGGATGCGAGTGGGTACATTAATATGTAACGATGGATGTATTGGGAGGTGAGCATGAGGATTTGGATGGTGCTGAGCACTTCCTGTGCAAACTGACTCAGCATTCTTTTCATGGGCTACAGAAATGCTTCAGTGCTACTGTGGGTGCGTGCTCCTCAATTGAACTATGTGAAATGGCCGCGCCGATCATTGAGGTACAATGTCGGTGCGATGTATGGTATGTATATGTGCATATTTGTATCATCATGTGCATAATAATACTCATGGTTACGTTTTGGAGGTTGCAGTGCACAGGAACTGTTCGACTTCGCGCAAGATGCATTGCCTTAGACGTAGTGATGAACCTCGGGGTTGGAAGTTGGAAGGTTGTGTTGAATGCTTTTGGTTGACGTTAAGTGACCCTCTATGCCAAACAAAAGTACGATTGCGACGTAGATATGAGGAAATACCACTACCCAAATGCCATTATCGTGTGTTATCTCGCCTTGAGGCTCTGTTGCATTGTTTGCACCAGAAGCCAAAATTCATGTCGCATGTGAATCAACAGCGTTTGCTTGCACTTATTCAAGAGAAGGCTGCAGATGCTCAACGGAGCAAAGAACAAGGGTGCCAGTCGAGTGTGGTTTGTGGCTTCACACCTGGATGTGAATGTAAAACTACATGGATATTGTCGTTGCTAAAAGGAAATCCAGATTGTTCGGGTGATGAGCAACGTCAGGCATTGAACTTCCTTCCGGGATTTGCATATGAGCGGCAGCATCGCTTAGAATACCTTGGTGAGGGTAATACAAGTGTGGATGGGCAATATTCACGTGCACGTGGCCATGCTTTGACTGTTCGTTTGAGTGAGCAGTTAGCACTGTGCAACCATCACCCAAGCCCACTTGAGTATGAGAAACAACCAAAGAACCTAACATTCTCGAGATCAAGTTAAATGGGAAACTTGGGGCTGCTATGCGCGTTGAGGAAGGGCAGCACATTTCTGGGATGACGATGCTACTCAAAAAAAAAAAAACCACAACTAAAAACAGCTGGCGCGAAAGTCGAGATCCCAGGGCAGCTGCGGCGCTGCCAGTTGCGGGGCGGTGCTGCTGCTGCACCGACCTGTCACCGAATCCCCCTAGGCTTCTACAAGCTACAGGCCGGTGATGGCACGCCCAGCCCGCGACACCACGCGTGTGCACTCCCCAACGAGGGAGGCGAACTCGGCTGGTGCCGCTTGACCCATAGCGGCGGCACCTGCTCACATCAGAAAATCAGTTTTTTGCATAAGCCTCACGCTTCTGCAAAAAAAGGCTTCTACAAAAAATGCAGTATCTGTGACACGTAGCATAACGCCCCGAATTCATGATCCAATGAGGCAAGCCGGAAGCTTGCATGCTCCTAGTGTGCGCCACGCAAAAAAAAGCACACCGGAAGCACCTTGGTGTGATGCACTTCACCAAAAGAGTGCATGACATCGAGCGACAACGAGCGATCATGAGAGCGAGTCATCATTGTTGTTTACACAAAGAGCACTAAGCTCAAACTGCCTAGAGACCTTTCCATTGGCACTTTGCACATTGTAGAGGTACATAACACACAACACCACACAACACCGCCCCCCCTGTGGGCTGTGTAGTGCATTGGACAAGTACATAACACGCGGCACCTGCCACCACACAGGCCGCCCCTTGGTGGCTTGTGTGGTACATGGCAGAGGTACATAACACACAGCACCGCACAAACAGTCCCGCCGTGGCCTATGTACTACATGGCAGAGGTACATAACACACAACACCACACAACACCCCCCCTGGTTGGTTGTGCAGTGCATTGGACAAGTACATAACACATAGCACCACACGGGCAGCACCCCTGTGGCTTGTGTAGTACATGGCAGAGGTACATAACGCACAGCACCGCACAGGCAGCCCCCCGGTGGCCTGTGTACTACATGGCAGAGGTACATAACACACAACACCACACAACACACCCCCCTGGTTGGTTGTGCAGTGCATTGGACAAGTGCATAACACACAGCACCACACCTGTAGGCAGCCCCCCTGTGGCTTGTGTAGTACATGGCAGAGGTAGTAATTTACTATTCGAGACACCTCCTTCAACTTGCGCATGTACATGGCCTCCTGCCCAGCGATGCCGCGGGATTTTCTATGGCCCATTTCACTCCCTTGAAGCACCTCACCGCCCACTTCAAAAAGGCTAGCAACTTCACTACGTCCCTGTCCGCTTGGATTGCTTTCTGTCGAAGCCTCTCCAGTGTCTGACCCCTCCTCAGCGGCGGTCTGTGCTCCTGCGTGTGGTCCCTGTACCCAAACCCCCTTTCCCTGTTGGTCGGATCCGGCTTTGCAAACGTCGCGCAGTCCGGCGACGCCCACACCCACGTGAGGTTGCACTCTCTCGTTCCCGTCCGCCTCCACACCTCCTCCACCACGCTGTCCCATATCCCCGCTGCCCCCGTCTGACTCAGATCTACCACTACGTTCTCCACCCTCCTCCCCAGCCGCACCGAGTAAACCTCCCTCCTGATGTCCAGCGGCACATACACCAGCCCCTGTTCTTCCATCGCCTCCCTTGCACTCTGTGTGCCCGCTCCCCAATCTAACGCCACTCCTATTCGCCGCCCTTCTCCCGTCCCCCTC
>Ga0099797_100018_pt1 | contig 16049 bp, 14 predicted proteins | sample Uncmet_Sort48C_1_FD_89871 | JGI IMG/M metagenome (GOLD analysis project Ga0099797, IMG submission 89871) | Marine eukaryotic communities from CALCOFI LINE 67, Pacific Ocean - C012_Sort48C_1 | ecosystem: Environmental > Aquatic > Marine > Oceanic | place: Pacific Ocean: Monterey Bay | collected...
TTTTCATCAAGTTGTGTTGAGTGATGTTCTTCTTTTTCTTCTTCTTCTGGAATTTTTTTCATGTTTATTTTTTATATGTATACAGAGAAATGAATGCTCACTCCTTATTTTCTTTCCACAAAAGGACTTTGTGTTTCTCTCTCTATTTTATGCCAATCCGTTTTAGTTGCGATTTGTCGTTTCGCTCCCCCCCCCCCCTCCCTTCTCGTGCAGCGTGTGTTTGATGAGCCGTAACCCTGTTCGGTCGAAAACTTTATGGTGGCCTTTGGCGTCTCGGAGCGGGCAGAAGGTTTCGACGTGTGTTCTACGGGCCTTTCGTGAAGGGAATGATCCTGCGAAGGGAGAAGAATTTATAAAAAAGAGGAATGGCAGTTCGGACGTCATATTTGTACTAATTCCTGGGAATCCTGGGACACCCCACTTTTATGAATTATTTTTGAGAAATATTGTTGCCTCATCGGACGTCGTCTCGGAAGCGTACTGTATTGGGCACACAGGGCACACCCGATCAACAACGGGCGCCACGGAGAGGTACGAGAGCTTTTCGTACCACGACCAGGCTTACCACAAAGTCCTTGCTTTGGAGGAGTACATTTTTAAACCAGGCAAGCGCGTTGTTCTATGCGGACACTCGATTGTAAGTTCACCCCCACCATTCCCCTACCGTACCGTATAATGATGGCCCGTCCCTAACCACTCAACGTTTGGTTCTTCTTCTCCTGTCTGCTGTACGTCTACTGCAGGGCGGGTGGATTTTGATCGATGTTCTCCGTCGACTGGACTGCACCCCCCGGGGCCGATTGTCACTAAAATCAATCGTCGGCGGACTGTGCATGTTTCCTACAATAATGGACATTGGGCAGACCCCCAATGGGAAATCAATGACGCCGTTGCTGTCAAGCCCAATCTTCCGGTCTGTGAACGAGTGCCTCGCGGGGTGCTTGAGCTCTTGGTGTCCCCAGCCAATCCTGAAACGAGTTGTCCAGTTCATTGTGCCCTCGTTGAACTCGCACGACGTGGAGATAGTCACAGAGCACCTTCTTGACGGGGAAGTATGCAAGCAAGCAATGCACATGGGCCGCACGGAAATGCTCGGCTTGAAAGACCCAGACAGGGAAACAATCGGTAAATTTGCAGAAAAACTGTACTTTTACTACGGGCCGAACGACCAGTGGGCTCAACCCGTCGAGGAGCACATGAACGAGGTAAAGCAATGCGTATACGATGCTCACAAAGAGTTCATAGTCGACTTGAACGATATGGTTCGTTTAGACGACAAAGACTTGCCCCATGCTTGCACGTTAGGGGAACACAACAGCACCCTCATGGCAAACATATTTTTGAATGAGTTTTTACCAAATATGTTGAAACCAATTACCAAAAGTGGAATGACATTACGTCGTCGTAAATAATCATCCTCCAAATGTGTGTGTGTGTGTGTGTATAAATAATAATAAATCATACTTCTTCTTCTTTTGTTGGCGTACCAAGTATTACTTACATTTTATTATGATAATTAAGATTAACAGCCAATTTTCTTCTTGTTTTAATATTTTTTCTTCTTCCTGTTAAGGTTTTTTTGTTTTAACATTATTATATAGACACAACAATGTAAAAAACTTAAATATGTTTCAACGTTTTTTTTTCCTTCATTCACCATCATCATCACATTCACATCATATTTTACTGTAATTTTTATTATTATTTTGTATCAAAAAAATGCCCATTCTTCTTCTCTTCTTCGTCGTATGAATTATATAATAAATAATACACTTTTGTTGTGGATAATAAATGCGATTAAAAAAAAGAAATCATTTCATTTTTAAATAGATACACACATTTGTCATAACGAAGAGAGTGAGAGTGAGAGTGAGACAGACAGAGAGAGAGAGAGTGTGTGTGTGTGTGTTGTACGAAAGAAAGCAAGGTTATAAATAATTTTTTCATGTCTTTTCTATCTCTAATTCGACGGGTTGGGACTAGACCGGTGCGTTCATCGATAGGAAGGGCGGTGGGACGAGAAGTGTGGGTGTCGTCCCCAGGGCGTTGTTTTTCTGTAGGCGGTGGTGGGGATGGAGACGTTGGGAGTTATGGTGCGTGCTGGTCTTGCGGGGCACCGTTGACGGGCATGTTCTTTTGCGGGTCATGCGAGAAGGTTCAGGATGCGACGGAGGGAACCTCTCCGTACGAAGTGTTTGGGCTGGCAAAGACGTTTTCGGTAGACCTGAAAGATGCGGAGCGGCGGTACTGGGGACTGCAGAAGCAGTTGCACCCTGACAAGTTTGCCCTGACGGAGGAAGTGGAGCAAGAGTACGCTGGGCGCCAGTCGACCCTAGTCAACGAGTGCTACGAAACGTTAAAGCACCCGGTGCTCAGGGGAAAGTTTTTGTTGGAAGAGCATGGGGTGGAGCCGCTGGGGGAAAGCGTAGGAACGGGCGACGTCCCGATGGAACTTTTGATGCTGGTCATGGAAATCCGCGAAGAGATCGAGCACTTGAGCCCCGGGGACAAGGCGGCAGCGAGCAGAATTCTGGAGAAGGCGAACGGTATGATGGACTCGTGCGGGGAGGAGTTTGCGAGCGCCATGGAGGGGGGCGAAACCCCGGACCTGGACGCTGCATCGAGCAGCCTCGTTCGATTGCAGTACTTGCGCAAAATAGTCGACGAAGTGCACGCCAAGAGCGAGGAAATTCTAATGTAAAAAGGGAGTGAGGTAACATAGTATAGGAAGAAAAACAAAATTAATAGTTTTGTGCGAAGTCGAGCGATTTCAGACCTTTTCGCAGCTTACATGCAGGTATTTTACTAATTGCTCATCTTACTCTTCATGTTCTTCTCGTAATCCTCTGGAGTCCCTGCGCCCACCACACCGCTCTCTTGGGCAAACTTTCGGAGCATTTGCATGACCTCGGTTTCCAGCTCTTCCGGGACGTCGTCCCGTTCGATGATAAAATTGTAGATGTCCAGGGTTTCCTGGTTCAAAATGGCCTCGTATTGGACCAACTGTTCCTCGTTCAGGGTCATGACAAACTCCGACGCCCAGCTTCCAAGGAGCAAGTCCACCTCCAGCCAGCCACGCTGCTTGCTTCGGTAGATCAAGCGTTTACGGTTCGCCAAGTCTTTGTCGACGTCCGTTCGCCCGGGGGCAAAACTGTGCTCTGGGAACTCCATCTTCAGTTCATGGTGTTTTTTTCGCAACTCCTCGTCCCGCTCTTTCGCCAACGAGCCAAACTGCCCTACAAGCTCTTCCGTCGTCGTCGGAATAAACTCCGACCCAGGCGCATAAGGCTTGTCCCCAACATCAAGGCATGGCCCTGTGACTCTATGAAAACGCCTCACTGTTGGGTTTGCGCCCCGAGCAAGTTGGACTGAGCTCGTCAACCGACGCGCAGCGCATCGGGAGAGGGGCGTACTACTAGTTACACGAAACAAACGCGAATGCATTGTATAGAAACAAATCAATACAGTGGATAGAGAAGGAAAGTTCGGTTGAAGGTACAAAACGTAAACGCATCAACGCATTTTAAAGGATAGATTTTGCGCTTTCCATATGTAACGAATCATCTACTTTTCTGATTTAAAAATACGAAAATGAATGTATCTATATGGGATTTCATTATAATAGTTAGGTAGGCACAGTGGGGTGGGTGGTGGGCGGGGAGGATGATGGACTAAAAAAAAAAAAAAAGAAAAAAAATAATAATGGGAAAAAAGAAGAAAAAAAAAGAAAAAAAAACAACCAAACAGTTTTCTGTACATTTTACTACAACTGTGTATACTCAATACAAAAAAAAGTTATATAAACTTAACATTTTATTCCTACTACCTTATCAGAGTTTTATACCACAACTATTCTTCTTCCATATTGGTTTCAAATCAGCACCGCCCACGCCCCCCCCCCCCCCCCCAACTACCTCGATTATTTCGTTCGTGTGTTCTTCCGTGTATTTGTTGTGGCAGTTCAGCTTCCGTTTTCCCCCCCAATCAATCATCATGGCATTGATTAGAAGACCCCCTCCAATTCCACGTGGAAGAGTCGAAAGATGTGCGGGGGTGACCATTTCGTCGTGCACGTGACTTTGTCGTAGTAATAGTAAGCTTGCTGGCCTTGATCGTACACTTTTTCGTACCGGTCCATGAGCATCATTTGAATGTTCTTTCGAGCCTTTCGCTTCCTCCAGAGTCCTTGGATTTTGAACGCCGCCTCTAGCTCCTCCCGTTCCTGGGCCTCTCGCTCTTCCCGAAGGCGGGCAGCAAGGATCCGGCGCTCCTCCGCCAACCGTTTCCGTTTCTCTCGTTCGTAGGCTTCCAGCTTGTCCATGGATATCCCGTGAAGGATGGCGTTTTCCCACTGTTTGATCTTTTTGGTTTCGTACTTTTTGTCCTGCCCGAACGCCGCACTGTACTTTCCCTTCTTGTCGTACTCGCGCTGGCGGAGCAAACTGAGCCTCGCCTGTGCGGGTTCCAAGTGTTTGTTTTTCCACTTCTTCAGCTCCAGGACCCAGTCCCGCTCGTCTTCGTGGTGCCACTCCAGGTTGGTCAAAAATATTTCCTTCGTTACGACCGGGACAAGGTGGACGGTAGGGACGGTGATCCCACGGGCCTCTAGCAGGCCTTTAAAGTGGTGTATGTACATTTTCACCGCCCCGTACTCGCGGCACAGGTCATCGATCGTTTCCAGGGCCTCCTCCCGTGCCGCCGCCCTCAACTCTTCCACGGTCGGCCCTTTCTCCACGGACTCCTCGTCGTCCTCGCTCCCAGAAGAGGACCCCCCGCTCCCGCTCCCCCCAGACGAACTATCGCTGTTCGAGCTGCTATCGCTCGAGTCCGAGTCCGAGTCCGACCCTTTTTTCTTCTTTTTCTTCTTTTTCTTCTTCTTCTTCTTCTTTCCCTTTTTGCTCCCCTTGCTGCTTCTGCTTCCGGACGTCTTCGACGACCCCGCCGTCGTCGGACGGCTCTGTGCAGTGGAGGGCCGGCTTTTCGCGGCCGTGCTCGGCCGACTGCCACCACTCTCTCCCTCACCCCCCTCATTGTCTGTTTTTTCCTCTCCGCCTTTCCCCTCCGTCTCCGTTTTACTAGTCTTCCCCGCCTTCTTTTTCTTCGGCATACTTCCAACCTCGCCGCCTATGCACACACGGGCACTTACTCAGTTATTTCGCAATTACTCAATCCCTATTAAAAAAGGACCACCAAGGTGAACGTCAATACGCCTTCCCTTAAGAACAGCAAATTATGCTTAACCATAGATTGGTTAGTTTCTTCTTCATTCCATTTTTCCACCACTTGTTGGTCTACTTTTTTTTATTACAATTTTTATAGTAATAATAAATATAACGGAAATAAAAAAGAAGAGAAAAGAAAAGGTTTTCATAATATTTTAAATAACCTATCAAATATAGTAGTCTATAATTTATTATAACTATAATACTATTTCTATCATCCATCACCAATCGAAGAATGAGATATTTTCGTCTGTCATTTCTTCTTCTTTTTTTTTTCTTCATAAAAATATTTTTAGTTAAAAAAAATTATTAATAAAAAATATTATTATATAATCATCTCACATATCTCATCATCGGAGGAGAAAGAAAGTCGAGAGAGATAATAAATCTTTGTTGCTTCCTTTCACTTCTTCATATCGAAAGTCGAGAGAGATAATAGATCTTTGTTGCTTCATTTCACTTCTTCATATCGATCAGCTCTTTGACTGAAAATTATTACTCCAGCTATACCACTACAAATTGTTTCCTCCTGCAGTTTTTAATTTTTCTTCTTTCATTAAATCTTCAAAACTAGGGGCTTCGTCAAGTTCCTTCATCAAGTCTTCTATCTCTTTCCGTTTCTTCTCCATCTCTGCCTTTTTCTTTCGATCCACGCGAGCCTGTCGTTCCGCGTCCGATTCGGGCAACGTCCCCCACTCCGCTTGAAGCTCCTGGACTCGTTTGTTGGCCTCCTTTTCGACAAAAGCGTGCTCGGCCGTCGCCGCGATTTCCCGGGTCTGTTCGCTTAGCTTTCCAATCTTTACAATGTCGTCTCTTATGCAGCCCGCCACATTTCGCTGCTGCTCCGTGAGGGCTCGAAAGTTGCCAAAGTTCGGTAATTTCCCTTTCTGCCGGACTACAATAAAAAATTCGTTGGGTCCTGGAACGGACAATTTACACTTCTTTACAGACAACACTTCCCCCGTCCACTCCATGGTGACGCGGTACACCCCTTTCCGCTGCAGGCATGAGGTAACTTTCCTGACACTCTCCCGGTACGTTTCCTTGACGTACGCACTGAACTTCTCGTCCTCCTCCGTGGTGCTCGTCGCACCAGCCGCCGGCTTGCTCGCTTTCGTTTTCGGCGACGCCTTCTTGCTTGTTGACGCGGCTGCGTTTGCTAAATTCATCGTTGAAGTGGTGAAACGCACTCGAGAAGAAATAGAGGTAATATGCAATAGGGCGAGTGGAGATGGGACGAAGAAAAGACAAGAAAGATTCTTTTGTTTGGAGCCCTTGATATTTGTAGTCGTTTCATTTGTATGTAATAAATATGTTTGCTGCTTTTTAATGCAAAGGTATAATTATAATATAATAATTAAAAAAGCCTTTTTTTTTTAAAAAGTCTATACTACTACTATATTATACACTATTGATAAATATAATAATAAAAATAATTATAATAAAAATGAGAAGAAGAAGGTGATAATAAGGAGGAGGAGGGAAGAAAGGAAGGGTTCTTTTTTTCTTTTTTTCTTTCTTCTCTTTCTTTCTTTCTTCTTTTTTCTTTCTTTCTTCTTGATTGATTGATTGATTGATTGATTGATGATCGTCTCTTCATTATTATTATAGTTGTATTTGTATATAAATATTAAGGATATTTTATGTGCCTCCGCCTTTATAATAATGTTTTTTTTTGTGTTTTTATAAAAAAATAATTTATACATAGAGACTATGTGTTTGAGGGATATAAAAAACACAAAATTGGCTGTGTTATTTAAAGCAAATTATATAGTATGTTTTAAGACTCTCATTTTAAATCAATTACTATTTCAGTTCCAACCCTAAATCTGTGTTACTTATATAGAGTAAATTAAAATATGTTGTATAAAAAGAAAAAAGAAGGTGTTAGTGTGTCAGTTCAAGGACAATATCTCCTCCTATTGCAGATCCTCCCTAAGTTCTGGTCAAGATTCCAGTTGATTGGTCTTAAAAAGTACACAGCGGCATAAAAATGAGGGATATTATAATTAACATTTGTGACTGGACATAAGGAGCAGAAATAATTTCGTGGTACACGAAGAAGATAATTCGCAAATTTTAAACATCATACCTAAATAACAGCCATTATTTTGTTTTTATTAACAAAGACTTCGACTTCTTCTTGCCTCCCCTAATATGTAGACGACTAGACCTTTTTTTGCAAGGCTTGTAAAATTGCACTAAGCTGTGCCTCCATCTTCGCTTGGTTTGATGCTTGGTTTGACTCTATCTTCGCTAGTTTTGCCTCCATCTTCGCTAGTTTTACCTCCACCTTCGCTTGGTTTGCCTCCAGCTTTCTCTCCACCCCAGCTATCTCATTCTTCACCGCTTTCAACCGGCCTTCCCATTGGTTCTGACTGGTCATGATCGCATTTTCCGCAGCGTCATCCTTCACCGTGCAAATATGCAAATACATTGTGGCAAATAAAGAGTGATTCTTTGGCAAGTCGATTAGCAAATCTGCAGACACCCTTGCCTTTGCTTTGAACGACTGAATCTGCAAATTCTCCTGAACGTTATCAAACGAATCCGCCATGATCGCAATCAGCATGTTCAACATCACAATCACGACAAAGAACAAAAACACAGAGATGAAGATACGACCTGTGGTTCCTATCACTACATCACCGTACTGCAGGAAAAATTCCATTTCCGTCAAACCGTACATCATGTTGTAGACCGTTTCGAATGCTTCAAAGTTGGAAAAGACGGTGTCTCCGCGGTACAAGACTTTGAACCCCATCGTAAACGCAAAGATAATTATTCCGAGCATCACCATAAACGCCCGAATGTCCAGTAAGATTTGGGTGAACGTTGTGATCAAAACGCTGAATTTCTGGAAGCCGCGAATCTTGTTAAACGTTCCCATCAGCATCAAAACAACCGCGACCGAGTGAACTACTTCCTGGTATTGGATATCGAGCCAATTCTTGGTGGCGACGGAGGTTAACGCAAGCGAATACGATATTAGCTCGTAACGATTCCACCCTGAATTGAAATGTTTTCGAACCCCCCTTCGAGCTATGTGCCGCATTTCCGACAAAACGAACCATAATATAATGATTCCAGACGCCATCAAGAAATAAAGGCTGGTCTGGAACCAAATGGTGTCTGGCTTGAACAAATTGGTGAAGTGGCCAAACGTGAAGAGAGAAGTCCCCAGGAGGTAAACAATGCACTGTCGCAAGTAGACCTTAAGCAGGTGGTCCCACAGGTACGTTACTATGTATTGCATGGCTTTGGTTTGAAACGTTTTGAGGGATGCGTTCTCCAGCAAATTAATGAGCATTGTTTTCTCAAACATTGTGGCCAACTCAATGCGGTACGTTTGGACTTCCACTATGTCTTTTCCCGTCTTTCCTGTAAAGAGGGGCTCTGGTGGACAGCCTGGAAATTTTTTAAACAGCGGTTTGGTTAACGTAAACCTGGGGATTCTGTTTGTATTGGTCTTCTTCATGATGCGCCCATAAATGTGTTCTACAACATCATGGTACGACAAATCCAACAATGCTGGCAAGGAATGTACTAGCGATTCAGTGGTGTATTCGCTCTCTTTGCAACATGCTTTTGTTAGCAAGAGACATTTTTCATGGCTTTTCTGTTCAATGGCCAAATCCAAAGGCGTGTTCCCATTACCGTCCGGTAAAAGTGCAATCGGGTTGGTGATGTCACGAAGCAGCGACGGGCCTCCTTCTGAAACGCAACGGTGCAGGAGTGTAGTCTTTGTGCTTGGGTGCGGTCGGTAGAGCAAACTGGAGTTTGCGGTGGACAGCGGTTTCAGCCCGGTGAGAAGAATTTCTTCCGGGTGGGCCAGGTCAGGGCAGTACACCGTGAGTTTGTTATCCAGACCACCCGCTGCTATATATTTCGAATCGTGCGAGAAGGCGATGGAATTAACCCGATCCTCGTGTTGAAATTCATGAACCTGTGCCTTTGATGTAAGGTCGTACACCGTGAGTTTCTCATCCCGACCACCCGCTGCTATATATTTCGAATCGTGCGAGAAGGCGATGGAATTAACGTAATGCTCGTGTTGAAATTCATGAACCTGTGCCTTTGACGTAAGGTCGTACACCGTGAGTTTCTTATCCTCACCACCCGCTGCTATATATTTCGAATCGTGCGAGAAGGCGATGGAATTAACGCAATACTCGTGTTGAAATTCATGAACCTGTGCCTTTGACGTAAGGTCGTACACCGTGAGTTTGTTATCCTCACCACCCGCTGCTATATATTTCGAATCGTGCGAGAAGGCGATGGATCGAACCCAACTGTCGTGTTGAAATTCATGAACCTGTGCCTTTGACGTAAGGTCGTACACCGTGAGTTTCATATCCAGACCACCCGCTGCTATATATTTCGAGTCGTGCGAGAAGGCGATGGAAAAAACGCTTTTCTCGTGTTGAAATTCATGAACCTGTGCCTTTGACGTAAGGTCGTACACCGTGAGTTTCTTATCCCCACCACCCGCTGCTATATATTTCGAATCGTGCGAGAAGGCGATGGAACGAACGCTTTGCTCGTGTTGAAATTCATGAACCTGTGCCTTTGACGTAAGGTCGTACACCGTGAGTTTGTTATCATCACCACCCGCTGCTATATATTTCGAATCGTGCGAGAAGGCGATGGAATAAACGCTTTGCTTGTGTTGAAATTCATGAACCTGTGCCTTTGACGTAAGGTCGTACACCGTGAGTTTGTTATCAGCACCACCCGCTGCTATATATTTCGAATCGTGCGAGAAGGCGATGGAAAGAACGCTTTTCTCGTGTTGAAATTCATGAACCTGTGCCTTTGACGTAAGGTCGTACACCGTGAGTTTGTTATCCCCACCACCCGCTGCTATATATTTCGAATCGTGCGAGAAGGCGATGGATTCAACGCTTTCCTCGTGTTGAAATTCATGAACCTGTGCCTTTGACGTAAGGTCGTACACCGTGAGTTTCTTATCATAACCACCCGCTGCTATATATTTCGAATCGTGCGAGAAGGCGATGGAAAGAACGCTTTCCTCGTGTTGAAATTCATGAACCTGCGCCTTTGACGTAAGGTCGTACACCGTGAGTTTCCTATCCCCACCACCCGCTGCTATATATTTCGAATCATGCGAGAAGGCGATGGAAAAAACGCTTTTCTCGTGTTGAAATTCATAAACCTGTGCCTTTGACGTAAGGTCGTACACCGTGAGTTTCTTATCAGAACCACCCGCTGCTATATATTTCGAATCGTGCGAGAAGGCGATGGAATAAACGCTTTGCTTGTGTTGAAATTCATGAACCTGTGCCTTTGACGTAAGGTCGTACACCGTGAGTTTGTTATCCCGACCACCCGCTGCTATATATTTCGAATCGTGCGAGAAGGCGATGGAAACAACGCAATCCTCGTGTTGAAATTCATGAACCTTTGCTTTTGACGTAAGGTCGTACACCGTGAGTTTCTTATCCTCACCACCCGCTGCTATATATTTCGAATCGTGCGAGAAGGCGATGGACCAAACGCTTCCCTCGTGTTGAAATCCAAGGATCCCAAACGGCTCCTTTCCCACTTCCCCTTCGACCGTCGCCGTCTTCACTGATTCTACCGGTACAATTTGATTTTCTTTCTTCATGTCTCTAAATTCAATTGCCCCTAAAAATCGTTCAATGCTCTCCTTTCCTCAAACTTCTCCCTCTCTCTTTCTTCCTTCTTCTTCTATAAATTATCATCATACATGTCACACATGATTCATCTACAATAAATCACATGTCGTCCACATCTCTCCACTACGAATATAAACACCAAACTCCTTGTCGTCTTCATTAAAATTATCGTCTTCTCTCTTCTCTCTCTTCTCTTCCATATATAATAATTAATATAGTAATAGTATTGATAAAATAAATAATAATAAATAATAATATGAGAGACTGACTCTACTAATTAAAATACTACTAAATCTAAATAATAAATAGAAGATTACATCTTGTAATAGCACTATATAAAATAAAATAAATAAAATTTTAAATTTTATTATTATTATTTTTAATTTTAATAATAGAATTAGAAAATGAAACGGATGGATTTTATTTTTTATTTTTTGAGGATTCCTATCCCTATAATGTGACACTACTAAATATATAGGAAATATAAAATGTATTCTTTTTTTATAATATAAATACATATTTATACTTATAATTAATTATTCCTATATTTTATTGTATACTTATATTACACTTTCATAACCACCACATTTAAATGATTATAATCTATGCTGTATAAAGGTAAGGACAGGCACCTGAATTTTTATTAAATCCTTATTGTGTACCTGTTAAATGTTATGGTAGATAATTAATTAAAAACTCGCATTTGTTGTTGTTTTATTTTAGTGGCGTAGGATAAATTAATTAAATACATAAGAATAGGGAGAGAGAGATTAAAATAAAAAATAAAAAAAGAAGAAAGAAGAAGAAAGAGAAAAAAAAAATAAGAAAGAAGAAAGGAAGAAAGAAAGAAGAAGAAGAAGAGAAGAGAGATACATTTTCATATACCTTTTTGTATATTGCCGCTTTTTCTTATGTAGTCTAAGTTTTTCTAAGGGGCTCTTCTATATTTGAAAAGTATCTTTTTCTATGCTGTGAAAAGAACTTACATGTTTCTTCTGTTTATTAGTTCTAAGCTCAGTCGTAGGGACAACAGAGAATGATCGTTGGGAGTTAGGGGGGGGTACTGTGGTTGCTGTAGTTTTTTTTCCCCCTTCCGTCTATCGCACGCTCAGAGAAACAACGATGGCGTACCGGCCGTACTCCGGGGCCCTTCGAAAATCCTTTGAACGGCACGTTTTGGGTCGGACGGCGGGCCCCGCCGTATGCATCGTGGACATGAACCGGGTCCGCCTTCAGCACCGGCTCTGGGAACAAAACCTGCCGAACGTTCGCCCCCATTACGCCGTCAAGTGCAACCCCGACCGGCAGATTCTGAAAATGATGAACAGCGAGCTCGACGTCGGGGTGGACTGCGCGGGGATAAACGAGATATCGTTGTGCCAGGACCGAAGCGGCGGGGTGTACTTTCGCCCCGAGGACGTAATTTTGGCAAATCCCATGAAGGCCCCGGAAGACTTGAAGCGGGCGCACATGCTGGGGATTAACCTGATGACCGCGGACTGCGTGGAGGAACTGTACAAGATCAAGCAGTGCCACCCGGCCGCGCGCGTCATCCTTCGCCTGCAGGTCGACGACACCTTCAGCCTTTGCCGTTTTTCTGAAAAGTTTGGGACCAGCGTGGAGGACCTGCCGGTCCTCTTCGAGACCTTGAACGGGTTGGGGCTGGACGCCGCGGGCGTGTCCTTTCATGTCGGGTCAGGGTGCAAGAGGGCCGTGGCGTACGACATCGCACTGCGAACGTGCAGAAAGGCGTTCGACATTGCGCACGACCATGGGTTTACGGTGGAAACGGGGTTTGACGTCCTGAACGTCGGCGGGGGGTTTCCTGGGTACAAGCTCCCGGACGAGAGCGAGAGCGCGGACTTTGTCGAGGTGGCCGGGGCGATCAGGCGGGGGCTGAAAGAGTACTTTCCAAAGCACGCGGGTGGAGCGGAGGGGGGAAGCGCGGCGGGGCTGAAGCTGATGGCCGAGCCGGGGCGGTTTTACGTGGCAAGTTCGCACACGCTGTACACAACCATAGTCGGAAAGAAGCGCGCGCGGGGGGGGGGAGCCTATACCCACTACTACATAAACGATGGAACGTACGGTTCGTTCAACTGCATCGAAAAAGACCACGTCCAGCCTCGGCTTGAATGGCACCGGGTGCACGAGAGTACGGGGGCGCAGCAGCAAAAGTTGACGGAAGCCACCGTGTGGGGACCGACGTGCGATTCGTTGGATTGCGTCCAACGGAACGTGCTCCTTCCCGACCTGGAAGTGGGGGATTTGCTGGTCGCCCAGAACATGGGTGCATACACGACCTCGGCGGGCGTGGCCTTCAACGGCTTCCCAAAACCAGAAATGGTGTACATAGACGAATGGCAGACTGCCGCAGACTCAGAAAATGGTTTATATAATGTTTGAATTTTTAAACTGTGGTATTTTTTATTATTTTACAAAATTACAAAACCAAGTTAGGATTAGTAGGGTATGAGGAAGCTAAATTTAATTATTACTATACTTAATAAATAACAGCCAATAAAAACTGGTGTAATTTTAATTAAAACTTTTTTTATTTTTTTTGTTTCGTGCAATGTGCGCAGTCCGCACAGGTCTTTCTTTAAGGTTTTAATTTATAAATTTCTCGCCACACTGTACATTTCAATTCAGCCGAACATGGGGGAGCTCCGACTCTTGTTCATGGGCGAGTTTCGCGGCGTCCCCTTCCTCATTCTAGCAATGGCATTCACCCGTGCCGTCAACTGCCGGGACATAGGACGGCTGCCGCTGCGCCGGCTTCTCGCTGAGCCCAACGGCAAATTGCGGGGGGTCGGCGACATTGGCAAATCCGGCAACATTCCTCGTCTCCCCGTATTCTTCCGGCTGGAGCGCCGGCTGGTGCCGATCCTGGAGGAGCCTGGGGCCAGGGTAAGGTTTGCTTCAAGGTTGTGCGACTTTCCGGACTTTCCATCCAGCAGCTTTTGGTACTCAGCGGACAGGATCTCCTCCTGGCGGCGGGTTCCCCACGCTTTCGTGGGGTAGTCTTTGGGCAGGATGTTTCGTATCATTTCATAAAAGTCGATCAGGCCGTCGTGGTCCTCGTCGTAGCGATTGAACAGCTCCACCAGCTGCTCGTCCCGCGCGGGGATCCCCATTCTTCGGACCCTGTCCATGAACACTCGGAGCTCGATGTGCCCCTCCGGCCGCCCGAACAAAAAGTAGGCGTAGCGGTATTTCTCCATGTCCGAGCGTGCCCTTTGGTCGATTTTTGCGCGCAGGATTTTCTCAATGTCGGCGGTGGAGTACTGGTACTTCTCCATGCACTTTGGGTAACGCTTTGGGACGGGGTCGAACTCTTCCGTTTTTTTGTTCAGGATGCTGGCCCACTGGTCTTCGTCCCGCTGTTGCGTCCACGCTTTCGTGGGGTAGTCGTTCGGCATGACCCCTTGGATAAACTCGTAGAAATCGATGACCCCCCCGCCGTCCTTGTCGTACCGCTTGAAGAGCCCGAGGGCCTCCTTCACGTTGACCGGGACGCCCATCCTCCACAGCTGCGTTTTGAACATGTCCAGGGTCAAGCCGTCCTTTGGGCTCCCGAACATTTTGAACGCGCACTGCATTTGAACCTCCGGGCGAGGCGCGCGCTGCTCGATTTTCCGCTGCACCAGCTTCTCGATGGCATCCAGGTCCATCCGGTCCTGCTCCATGCACTTCGGGTATTGCAGCGGCTTCTGACCCATCCCAAGGACCCCTATTTCTCTACACACGGCCGCCCGCTTGTCGGCTTCCACCCACTGCTCACGGTCGCGAAGCATGTTCCAGGACGGTATGGTCTGGTCTGGTGCCGCGAGCTTGTTTGCGAACTCGTTGAAGGTCAGCCTGCCCGTGCGGTTCACGTCGTACATGTTGAAGACCGTCTGCGCGTCCCTCTTCGTCAGGATCACCCCAAGCCGGGCGAACGTCTCCCGAAAGATGTCTACGGTGATGCCATTTTCTGGCCGACCAAACAGGCGAAAGGACGTCTGCAAAATCGACGATCCCGGTATCACACGCTCCACGACCTTCTTTCGGAGCAAGTTGACCAACTCCGTCTTTGTCAATTTCGGCTTTCCATCTTTACCCCACTCCCCCGTCAACTCGTTCTGCGTGGTGTCCATCGGCGCGGTATGCGATTTGATTTTAAATGATGAATGTCGATTCGATTCAATTCTATTCAATTCAATACGGCTCAATTCAATACGGCTCAATTCAATTCAGCTCGGTTCAATTCCTTTTCAAGGGAGAAATTGTTTGCTAAAAAGATACGATCGTATCAACCTCGTCCATCCATCAAGTATTGCTTCGCACGGTGGTAAAATATCAAATTGTTTTGTTTTGTTCTAAAGAAAGAAAAAAAGAAGAAGAATTAAAAAAAATAATAATAAATAATAGATTATTTACAATGCTATTTATATATTAATGATATAAACACTTCACAACGGATCAATCGAGCGAGCAGCACAAACAAACAATTATTCTTCCAAGGAATTTCTCATAATTAAATATATCTCTAGTGCTAATTTTAATATACTTGGTATAATAATAAAACCATTTCCTTTCTTCTTCCCTTTTTTCCTCTTTTTCTTCTTAATTATTAATATACTTGGTATAATAATAAAACCATTTCCTTTCTTCTTCCCTTTTTTCCTCTTTTTCTTCTTAATTTTAATATATACTTGGTATAATAATAAAACCATTTCCTTTCTTCTTCCCTTTTTTCCTCTTTTTCTTCTTAATTTTAATATATACTTGGTATAATAATAATAAAACGATTTCCTTTCTTCTTCCCTTTTTTCCTCTTTTTCTTCTTAATTTTAATATACTTGGTATAATAATAAAACGATTTCCTTTCTTCTTCCCTTTTTTCCTCTTTTTCTTCTTAATTTTAATATACTTGGTATAATAATAAAACCATTTCCTTTCTTCTTCCCTTTTTTCCTCTTTTTCTTCTTAATTTTAATATACTTGGTATAATTATAAAACCATTTCCTTTCTTCTTCCCTTTTTTCCTCTTTTTCTTCTTAATTTTAATATACTTGGTATAATAATAAAACGATTTCCTTTCTTCTTCCCTTTTTTCCTCTTTTTCTTCTTAATTTTAATATACTTGGTATAATAATAAAACCATTTCCTTTCTTCTTCCCTTTTT
>Ga0099797_100996_pt1 | contig 16023 bp, 13 predicted proteins | sample Uncmet_Sort48C_1_FD_89871 | JGI IMG/M metagenome (GOLD analysis project Ga0099797, IMG submission 89871) | Marine eukaryotic communities from CALCOFI LINE 67, Pacific Ocean - C012_Sort48C_1 | ecosystem: Environmental > Aquatic > Marine > Oceanic | place: Pacific Ocean: Monterey Bay | collected...
AAAATAGATACTGCTGGTACTGGTTTGAGTAAAGTTGGGACTACACTCAATATAGCCACTGTTGCTGATGGGAATATAGCCTCATCTGGCACATGGCATGGTAAAATAGATACTGCTGGTACTGGTTTGAGTAAATCTGGGACTACACTAAGCGTGAATGCCTTTCAGACTCAAATTACCCGGGTAGGAACCATTACTACAGGTACTTGGCAAGCAACTGCTGTTGCTGATGCTTATATAGCCTCAGCTGCCACATGGAATGCTAAAGTAGCTACTGCTGGTAGTGGTTTGACTAAATCTGGGACTACTCTTTCTGTAAGAACTTGTATTAATGGGCAGGTTTTAAAATATAGTAATGGATGGGTTTGTGGCACAGATAATACTGGTTTTCGTAGATTGGGAGAAGAATCTAGCAATGCAATGTATTCAAGTGATCTAAGACTAAAAGAAAATATAGCGGACTTTCCGGCGGATGTTTCTGCGTCTGATATCATAAGTCAATTACGTATATTTTCATCGGGACAAAAAGTTGAAACAAGTACAAAATCTTATTATGATCACTCTTATGGTATTTCTGCCAAAGAGTTACATGCTAAAGCTAAATTTTTAGTTGAAGCAGGTGATGACGATGAAGAAGTTACGAATGACACATTGGAAAAGCCATATAAGATAAACACGCAAAGTTTAATAGCGTTTATGTTACAAAGTATTAAAGAACTAAAATTAGAAAATAATGATCTAAAACGTCGCCTGGAGTTACTAGAAACAAAAAGAATTTAAAAATAAAAAATAATAAATATAAAGATATATATACCATACTCTACCATATACTGTGAACTGTCAATATTCTAACCCGAATGATGAAATAATTATAATATTATAATTATGCACAAAAATAAAAAGCACCAAAATAAAAAAAAAAAAAATTATTTTATTATTATATTATATATATAATAACAACAGGTAATAATAATCGCTGCTTATTAAATTCATTATTTCTTAAATACTGTAACATAACGATATCATCACCAAGTAATCGCTGCTTATTAAATTCATTATTTCTTAAATACTGTAACATAACGAATATCATCACCAAAATATGCTCTTGTTTGAAAAACAAACACGGATGACACTATTAACAACTTAAACCTAAACGAGATGGATCTCGAGGTAAAAGAAATTGAAAAAAAGAAAAGTGACAAAGGCATTTTTGGTAGATGTGAAGCGACTCTTATTCCACGATATGGAGTTATACATGTAAAGAATGCGTTTAACGACGTAGGTCAACAACAAATATGGAATCTGCTGAAGCCGCGTATTAGTGACCCAAGCAATAAAGGTACTGGATTTCACTGTGTTAATATCTGCCACAAGGACCATAAAAATCGAAAACCTGTGAAAAGAGTAAAAGAAGTTGACTATTATGCTAAGCTTTTATTTGAACGCACGGCTGAGGAATTTATGAAACTAAATTTTGACTCAAGCAACGAACCATCTTACCAAAGATTACAAAATCTTGCAAACGGTTCCAAACCATTTAAACCAGGACAACAGTTTGCCAACTATTATCGTGCAGATGCTAGCCTTGAAAATCACCTCGACTCTGAAGATATCCTTTTTACTATGACTCTTTCTATTGGTGACGACTGTGAGTTTCATATTGGTAAACCTACAAAAAGATCAGGCAGTAACAAACGAATGAGTGAAAGAAGTGGCAAAGTTGAAAAAATTATAATGAAAAGTGGTGACGCTGTCTTCTTCGATGGGGGAAGTTGTCCTCACCATGTCGTTCGTATGGTCAAAGGTACAGCACCGTCTTGGTGGAATAAAATGAAAGTTCCAAATGGATCTCGACTGGTTGTTGTCATGCGTGAACAAGAAGAATCATTCTTGAAGGCATTAATGTTGAGGGCAAAAAAAAAGAAAGCACAACAAAAGAAAACAAGACTTCAGAATGAATAAAATATACGAAGTTGTTCGTATTACACTCACATACACACACACTCCTCTAGATACGAGAAGTGCGTGGTTTCTGGTTGGTGTGGGTTTAGGTGGTGAGCAATAACGTATAACAATTACTGTAATAATACACATTTTATTTATTTTATTAACGCATTTATTTTATTTTCATTTTATATTCACTCCACATATACACACATATACTTTTATATATTATTTACGTAATTAATTCTTACTGGTACTCATTTATTGAATAAAATTTTATTCCCTGTAAATATATATATATATATATATAAGTGATGTTCATTCTCTCGTTCCTTCCATTACACTTTCTCTCTCAAAGTCTAGTATTCGCAGCTGGTGTTTTCATCGTCATCACCATCTGATTGTTGGTTTCTTCTTCTTTTCATTCGTGATGCTATTGAGTCTTCTTCGTCGTCCGTTAATACGCTATCATTTCTTCTTTCACTTTCAATATTTTAGTTACGAGTATTAGAAAACGAGAGAGTTAGAGTAATGGAAAGAACGTACAACTATCACCCACACATGTATATATATATATATATTTACAGGGTATAAAATTTTTATTAAATTATTGAGTAAGGTGCATTAATATATTATCTTCACACATACTTATATTATTATCTTTTCTGTAAAATTATATTTTAACTTAGTTGTAAGAAAATTAGTATATATGCATTGAATATGAAATTTTCTTCGACTAGACCTACACCTAGGGTAAATTTATATCTATATACCCAGTATGAAATCGAACAAACGAAAAAGAAACAAAACGAACGAGCAAACCCGTAAAAAATCACACAAAACCCAGACTCAGAATTTAGACATTTTGACGTTCGCTGAGTCACCTTTATATGAATATTAACTTACACCCCGAAGGTAGTATCATATCATATCATATTATATCATATTATATCATAGCATCATGCTGCATTCATCGGACACAATCTTTAATGTTCCATTCATTTCCTCTTTATTTGTACAGTCTAACATGTAGAATGCCCCCAATGCAATCGGCAAATTTTGTTCATTTCCATGCCCTATAGCAGCCTGATAAAGTATTGGTATATTTAAATCTTGTAAGCCACAAACTATTCTCCAAAAATTGCCCTCACTTCCGAAATTTCTTGAAAACATATTATTATTATTATTCTCACCTTCGTTTGTTATTTTAGACGAGTCAAATCTGGTATCAGTCGTTATTGAAAAATCCCCAAGAACCATACCAGTGCAAGCCTTTAAAATACCAACATTGCGTAACTGACTTATAAATCTATCTAATCGATATGGCATTTCCTGTGGAATATGACACACGAAAATAATGTTGCGTTAGAAAAGTGAAATTATAGGGATTCTTGATGAGAAGGGTAGAGAGACCACTTACATTAATATCTTCCAAAAATAATATAATATCTTCTTCCCGCTCCAACGACCACTTCGTACCCTCACAAGCAAGTAAACAAGTAAGTGATCCACCGACAAGTCTTCCACGTATTTTTTCACTGCAGCAGCATAATACCTTGCCTGCAACACTAGGAAATGCTAAATTCAATTCCGTCTCGACCATCGCATTAAATGTTAGATCAATATCACGCTGCCTATTTGGAATGGAAAAAAATGATGTCATTGGCATTGGACCATGGATTGTTATTAAATGTTTTCCCGGATGCTTCCTAGCGTATTCTAAACGAAAAACTTGATGAAGGAAAGTAGCATCGCTAAAACCCATAAACCGGTGTTTATCTAATCCTTCGATAATTTGGTCCATAACTTCCTTTTGTTCAAAATATCGAAATAAGCGTATAGCGCCATATCCACCCCGTCCACAAACTACAACAGATGTATCTGCTGATGAAAATGCCTTTATTAAATTCTTTAAACGCATTTCATCAGTATCAGATAAAAAAGTAAAAACTTCGGTTAGAGAATAAATTTCCTCTGATGCATTGCCACTATTAACCAATAGCTTGATTTTTTTGTTATTTCGTTCATAACGTTTTATGATTTCACTTTCTAATATTTTTATGCCTTTAAAATATTCCACTTTTAAAGGAGCTGAAGATGGAAATATAATATTGAGTATTTTACAGTGGTTTAATGAAGGTGGGAATATATTACTTGGGGGAGGTGCTTGCTTTAATGTTGTCATTTTTTGTACAATAGTATTCAATGCGTTTCAATTGCGTTCCATTAAAATCACTCAAGTAGTAGAGTTGGTAAGCAAAGAGTTGAGGACGTCTCATGGTTGGTACTCATGAGACAATGCTGCGCTTCTTGGGTATATATATTGTATATAATTTTAATTTTCTTTACCAGGAGGTATCTTATAGGTTAAGGTGAAAAAAAACAAAGAAGAGAGAGATAGAGAGCGCAAAAAAAAAAACCGAAAAATTCTTCAAATCGTTCATACGTTAGTACCTGCTGCTGTGTCTATGCTAAAAAATATAACACGTATAACACGTATAATTTTCCCTGTGTGTAAGAATAATAGAGAGGATTTTACATCATCATAAAATATAATAATCATCTGCTGCTCTAAAAAATTACGAGAAGAAGAATAATAATGGATAAAATAAGAAGAAGGTGAAGTACTAACTTCTTGAAACCACTTTGAACATTTTATATTTATCTAAAGGACGGCTATTGAAATGTTCATGCAAAGCGATAAATTTTTTATATTCTGCATCTTCATTAATGATTTCATCCATATTTTCAACCTCTAAACCTTCCTTTAACATTGCTTCCTCAAAGTTTTCAACACCAAATCTACTTTCTTGCGCTCCAATTACAAAAAATGCTACTCCAACATCTTTTACTAAAAAATATTTTACAACTCTTGCAATGTTGAAGCAATCACTATCTTGGCATACTACATCGGCGCCTAATACAACATCCATGGATTCTTTTATCAAACCCTCCTTCTCATAAAGTGAGAAATCGTTATCATCCCAATCAAATCTTACACCTTTAATCTTTTCTTCCTGCTCATTTATTAAAGGTATACAACAACTTTTGCAATGTTCCTCATTATTCATATGGTATTTCATCGAGTTTAATTTTATGTTGAAATTGACATTTTGAATAATTTTTTGATTAAAATCACATAAATATACACTTGATGCAAATCCAGCAGCAGCTATACCTGCTAAACCAGCACCGCAACCAATTTCAAAAACCTTTTTATTTTTAACAATTTTGTTATTATTTACTAACCATTTGGCCATTGCGATTGAACTATCCCATAAATAATACCCAACAGTCATATTAGCTTTGTCGAATGATGAAATTTCAGTGACTTCTTTTGGTATAGTGCGTATAAGTATTTTTTTGTCGTTCTGTGTTCCGAAGTCTAACGTAATTTTTAAAGGCTTGCGCCGCTCTTCAAATTTTATAGTTGTTGAATTAGTTATTGGAAACTGCAAACAAAACCTAGTACAGGCATCGATAACTTCCCCTATTAAAGAAAGCAACTCTTCATTATCATCATACGTTGTTAGCATTTTCAAAAGTACTTGATGCCCCCCAATACGACCAAATTCATACGAAGCATCTAAATCATTTGGCAAGGCATACTTTAAATATCTTAAGCTGTCTAGTACGAGAGGTAGTTTACTATCAAAATTGTTATAGTTTAATGACTTTAAATTTGCTTTACATTCCTCAAGCTTATTTTTTAACACCCGCAATGCTATAAAATCGCGTGGTGTCAAAAGCTCGTAGTTGTTGTTACTGATATCACTCACAAACGACACGGTATCTGCCATACGTTCTTTTTTCTTTTGAGCGAGCCCTATATCTGAGTAAATTTGTAGATGAAGGTTTTACCAAATGTTGGACCGTCGTATATATGGCATATGTGATGAACCTCTGTGTATTGTTGTCTTATTATTATCATTATTATTATTATTATTATTATTATTATTATTATTATTTATAAAAATTAGCGAGGAAGTGTATTGTTATCAGTGTTATTATTATTAATATTATAATTATGAGCAATCTCTATTCGTATTGTTATCAGTGTTATTATTATCATTATATAATTATGAGCAATCTCTATTCGTATTGTTATCAGTGTTATTCTTATATTATTATAATTATGAGCAATCTCTATTCGCGTATTGTTATCAGTGTAATGTAGCAGCAGTTACTACTGGATGTAAACGACCACCACCAAAAAACAACCGATCGTAAGCATAACAGCAACAACTGCAAACTTTGCGACTAATGGTTGAATATATGCGCTTGGACGTTCATTTTAACGTTGCACTTATTTTGTACACACACAGGATTTTTTTTAAAAGCCTATTTTGCGCGCTTTAAATTTTGTTCTTTGTATCTATTTTGAACTGCGCTTGTCAACGTTTCTACATGAATATTATTTATTCATGAATTATATTACAAATTATCCATATGTCAATACATTTCATGGGTCCGATTTTGCAACGCCAAATGAGCGTAATCTTGCATGCGCAAAATTTATTGATCAAATGAATGAACATACACGGTTTTATTTTTCATCAAACCTTTCTTATTTAATATTTTTGATTTATTTTCCAATTGGTATAATATTTGTTTTATTCAGGTTACTAATTGTTTTGCCATTGACAGGGATTTTAGTTATAATAACGCCAAAATGCTTTCATACATTTTTGACACGATTTATATGCTTCTTGTACGGAGTATGGATTGATATTAAGGGAAAGCCTGATGTAAAAAGTGGACGAATTTGGGCTGCGAACCATATATCAGAAATTGATGCTTTGGCTATACGTGCTTGTGGCGACCCCTACATTTTAGGATATTCATTTTATGTACAACTATGGTGGTTAAAATTATCGCCGTTGAGATTACTAAATATGGTATATGTCCCACAAAAATCACGCTCAGAGGGCAATAGTACACAGCGAGATGAGATACGTAAACAGGTACGAACTTTACTAGATACTAAAACAAATCCAATATTAGTTTTCCCAGAGGGTGGTTTAACAAATGGTAAAGTTGGATTACTACAGTATCATAAATTTATGTTTTCATTAAATGTCGGTGTCCAACCAATTGCTTTAAAAAATCATCGACCGTTTCCTATAAATATTAATTGCGAGGCGAATGGAACGACATTTTTACATAATGTCTTTTGGTTTTGTTTCATACCATTTCAGTCTTATACTGTTGATTTTTTGCCCGTTTTGAACATTAATATCGAAGATGGCGAAGATGAATTAGTATTTTCACGACGGGTTGCGCATACAACTGTTAAACATTGCAATAAGATGAATGTAAACAATGAAAACAATAAGTTAATTGCAACACCATTTTTATATCGTGATAAACGTAATTGGTTACGAACGAAGCATGCTTTAGAAAATCGTGGTATTAAAAATTTAAATATTATTGTTGATAATGATGCGCAACAAGTGTACGTAAACAATTTTAAAAATAAAATTGGCAATGGTATTAACAAAGTCATACCTCTTGATTTAAAGAAGAACGATGAGACGGTAAAAAAAGAATTACTAGATGAGATGGATAAACATTGGCAATTATCAAAACCAGGTTTCAAACATATGGTCATGTTGAGTACCCAACTGTAACATTTCGGTTCGATAGTTCATTTCGTTATATTTATTTATGTGGTTTTACTATTTTCGGAGAACGTTCTTCCCATTTACCCCTTACATTTTCTAAAAGTAGTTGCCACTCTCGTATTGACTCTGGTTGGACAACCTTGTTTCTGAGCCAGAAGAACTGAATTAATAGATTTTGATGCGTATGTCTCATATAAATGTTGTTATCATAAATGCGATATGTACAAAATACATGTGTGAAAAAATATTATGCGACGATCAAATGTCGATAGACAATGATATAGAGATGCTAGAAATATAGAGAGCAAGGCATGTTTGTTAACAATCCAACTCCCATATAATTTAATAAAAAAAGTTCCATTTGTTCCGGGGTGCCCATAAACCAAGCCAGCAGCAAAATTTTTTACGTGGGTGTAGTCCCTCAATTTATTTTAAAAAAATTTATTAATATACAAGTATAGCACTATAATAAATAATAAATATATAATAGTAATAAAATATAAATTATTATTTTACATTCATTATTTATTATTTTGTTGTTTGTCGTAGTAGAGTAGTAGTATAGTATTATTATTATTATTATTATTATATTATTTATAATTTCATTCAATCATCAAATTTTATAAATTATTATTATTTATTTTATAGTAATAGTATTATAATAATAAGTAATAATAATAAAAATAATAAAAAAAAAAAAATGATGATGATGGATGTCTTGGATGTTAATAATAATGTATAGTAATAATAATAAATAATAATAATAAAAAAATAATATACAGTATAAATTACACAAAAAAAGCACCATAGCCTGTTACGGGTTGGTGTGTTGTGGTAGCAACGTAATATTCACTGGTATGAGTCATTTATATATATATATATATATAACAAAACGCAGCAGAGAGCATTCTGGGGCACTATATACTTTCATTTTCATATTGTGGTACTTACAAGCAGGCATCAAGCTACATTATTATAGCATATATATATGGGGATTTGTGCGTCAAATGCTCAACATATCAACCACCCCGGTCTTCCGCCAACTCGTCCTCCACAACTACCAAGGCACCCGCCACCACCAGCACCAACGCCAGCCGTGCGATGGAATTGCGCAATCTGTACATTTAACAATGAACCAAGTGCAACTGTAAAGTGTGCTATGTGTGATCAGCCAAAACAAGTGGCACAATTGCAACGTGCAGTGTCATTTAGCAGTTTTTCTGAGTTGCAAACTCTCACAACCAAAACGGGAGAGTATGGAAAATTAGCTCAGTCTGCTATTTCAACGGCCAAACTTGCAATCAATGAACAAAGAAAAGATGGCATTATTGCACAACCACCAACAGAAATTTTGCGTAAAATCTCATTAACGGAAGATGCTGGTGATGGCGTTTTTGGGGATGATAAACCGTTGTCTCAAATTTTGAGGCAGCAAAGTCTGCAAATCCGTTTTGTAAATAATGAAAGGCAGTTGTCGTCAGAAGACGAACATAAAATGCCAAATGTCAGTAATAAACATGTTCGTTCAGAAAGCTGGCAACGTAAACTAAATAAAGATGGTAGTGCCGTATGGTTAAAAACAAATGATAGGCGGGTATATCCAACGATCACAAACGATGCTGAAAGAAAAAATGAAGACCGTGTACCACCTCTTCCACCAAAAGATATTAAAAAAACGTTTCAATCGCGAGAACGTGGTACCAGTTGGGTAAGAGCATTGAGTGGCAAAGGAAATTTAGAATGGTTGCCTGCAAAAGATGTAAAAGACATGGAGCACCAATCACCTGCTACCTGCGGTGGTGTAAATTCAGATTTGCAATATACTGCATCGTTGCCATTTAAGAAAAAACGCGTATGGTTTCGAGAGGCATGTAAAAGTTTACAAATACCATGGGCACAAGGCCATATTGAATTGTACATAAACCGTGAAACGGAAAGTCAAGCTATTTTAACATCCTTGGAACAAGTCATGCAATTAACACAACGTGATTTATGGAAGATATTTAAAGTAAAATTTTTAAACGAAGATGCAGATGATGCGGGGGGGGTAAGTCGAGAGTGGTTTACAACTATAAGTAAATCCCTGTTTTCTGATAAATTTGGCTTATTTCGACGAAGTGGTGAAGGTGACTTGACATATCAAATAAATCCTCATAGTAGTACAAATTTAGGTCCGGAGCATTTGAAATATTTTAAATTTGTCGGGCGATTATTAGGAAAAGCTTTGTTAAATGATATTATTGTTGATGCACATTTCGCTTTGCCTATTTACAAATGCGTATTAGGTTTACCCATTATATTAAGTGATATGCAATACATTGACGACGGCCTATACGAGAAAATTAAATGGTTGCAAACACATTCGATATCTGAATTAAGCATGAGCAATTCGTTTAGTATAAATAGTGGTAGTAATAATAGCGTTGGCGAGAAGGGTAGTAATGAAACGAAGATTAGTGATAAGGCTGTATCTCCCGGTAGAAGACCAAAAAGACAAAAAGGACAACCGGCGAAAGAGTATATGAAAGTAATTCAAAAATGGAATGTTGAAAATGCAGCGTACTTACGTCATAAAAATGAAAAAAATAAGAAAAGTGAAAAAAACAATAATAGCAGCATTGTCTTTGCATACGAAGATAGTGTATTTGGTAAGAACATTACGATCGATTTGAAAACAAATGGAAGAAATATAGGTGTCACAGATACAAACAAGAGCGAGTATATTCAATTATTAATGAAATACAGAATGTTAGATAGTACCGAGGCACAATTGGAGCAATTGTTAATTGGATTTTATGAAGTTATCCCGCCATTGTTAGTCTCAATCTTTACGTTTCAGGAAATCGAATTGTTATTATGTGGGTTGCCTTACATTGATGTGGAGGATTGGGAAAAATCGACGCAATATAGCACACGGGGGTGTTTGAAGAAGGGTAATAAAGTAGCTAAATGGTTTTGGGATATTGTAAAAAACGAATTCACTGATGAGCAACGAGCTAGGCTGTTGCAATTTTCAACCGGGAGTGCAAATGTTCCAGTTGGTGGCTTTAAAGAACTACAAACTCACTCAGGTAATACATGCCCATTTACTATATTGGGTGTGCCATTGAAACAAAAGAAATATCCCGGAGCCCATACTTGCTTTAATAGATTAGAATTACCAATGTACACATCTAAAAAAGATTTACGACAAAATTTGCTAGTCAGTATTGAAATGGAAATGAGGTTGGATTTAGAATAAGTTAGAGCGGCAGGCAAATACAAAAAATATATATACAAAACACACCCCCCACTAAAATTTTAAATTTTACGAGAACACAACGATATATATTATATACGATTATATATACGTTCGTATAATTTTATTTTTAAATTAATGAGTATAAGATATACTAGATAATATTATATAAAATATCAACGCGTATGAGTGTGTACAACATTTTGTAAAAAATTAAAATATTATTCGCGCACACAAAATTTTGTTTTTATTAAAAATATATTATTAATTTATAAACTTGTCTTATAGACCACCGATGGGATAGGATGCAACAGATAAGTTTAATCTTTGCACTGACTTGTTATTATCGCCGATGGCTTTTTGTTGGCGACTACTGGCGTTGCTGCTACTGTTACTCCTATTCCTATTATTTGATACTATATGATTCTTAGTTAATTTATTCAACTTGTATCTAGCAATTTTTTTTATTAATTGTGCATCTTTATCTCCATCGACTATAGATATGTAAACATTGCTATCTACTTTATTATCATTAACGTCGCGAACAATGATATCATCAGAACGTTGCTTTTTGGATGTTATGTTTAGACGTGTTTTTATTGGACTATTATTCAACGATGCAACATGCATAGTATTGCTATCGCCATTAATATATCTGCTTCGAATGCCGCGATTATCTTTCTCTAGTTGATGAACAATAACTTCCAGTTTTTTTTGTAACTTCATAGTTTTTCCTCGCTCACTATCCAGTAAAAGTTGCAATTTTTCACAGATTAATCTCATGCCATTCAGTATTGCGCCACTGCCATTTTTGTAATTTGAATTACGAACGGATGATCTTATATCATATGCAATACTGTGCAAGGACTTGTCTGCTTTGATGATTGAATTTACAAACAAATAAAATTCTTGGCAAACATTTTCATAATATAACGTGTTTGAAACTTCGTTATCATTAATTTTTTTTTCAATATTTTTAAAGTCACTTAATGCATTTCGTAACTTATCGTTGTCGATATTTAATTTACGAACTTTATTTTCTGCATATTTAGCACGCTCTGTAGTATGTTGTGAATACAGTGTCATTTTATTTAATTCGTTTGTAAGGGATGTAATATGACTATCTCTCCGCCGACCTTTAACTTCAAGTTCATCAATATATTTGATTAATTTGTTTACATCAAAGTTACCTTTACGATCGCTAAAATAGTTACGATTCATTTTTAGTTCACCTGCAAAGTTGGCTGATTTATTGTCCTTACTGTCGTTGCAGTGGATTGGTAATTGTAAACTACAGCGGCGTTTACTAAAAAGAAAAACAAGGCATGGCAATTTGATTGATTAGAAGACAAAATTAACTTAAAGTCTTCCTCGGGGAGGAAGTTTAAGTTTGGCAGCAGTGTTTTTTTTTGTAAATTATTTTTTTTATTATTATTATTATTATTATTATTTTTTTTTTATTATTTTTTTATTATTTATTATTATTATTATTATTATTTATATTATTATTTATTATTTATTATTGCACTATTATTATATCATTATTATTATTATTATTATACAATAATAATAATAAAATAATAATTTTAAAAAAAAATACCCATTTTTACATTATTATATATTAATAATTATCCTATACTATTACTAATAATTTAAAGTTTGAAAATGTACCTTAACTTATTTTGTAGTTTTAAACTTTTAACTTTCACTTTAGATTCATTTAGTATAGTAATATATACCAACTCTCAAAACCTTAATCGCTCTCGATGATATTTCATTGCTAATAATTTAAGGTGTTGTGACAGGATTTAGCTAGGAGACTCTCTTTGGGCATCGAAGTATAACACTCCGTAGTCTAACACTAGCCCGGGTCGTGTCCAATTGTGTATTAGTTCCGAAATAAACCCTACTATTTTCATGGACAAACAATTATACTATTCCTATACGTTGTATATAAGTAAGATGAAATAAAAAAGAACGATGTATTTCGACCTTTTAAACGAGGAAAGAACGACATGGAGGCACTAGAAAAAGGAGGAGTAAGAAATACACCGGTTTATAAGACGTATAAGAATTGATTTTCGTCGAGTAGAATCGTCATACCAGCGTCCGATCGTGCGTTCGTTGCGCGCAGCGTCTCCTGATCTATCTAAATATATGTATATATACATACATTGAAGAGCACCACAGATGATGAAGTTATATTTGTTGGCGTTCGAGGGACTACTTGCATTTGTGTACGTAGTTGCACTAGCTACTTCGGTACAGGTTCGAGGGAAAGCATCTGCAGCACCAACTGTACCAGGGGAAACGGATCCAGGTGCAGCTGTTGTCAGTACACCTGTAGAGGCAAAGACAGAAGTGCTAAAAATGAGCCCAGAGGAATTGTCGGTTGCGTCGTTGCCATGGGAAGGAATGGATCAACCAGCTCGATACAAAGCTGGTGGCTTCCCACGCCAGAATCCTTGGGATATTGCTGCAGATAGTACACAGCATGTTCCGTTTGGTCAATCTCATCTAATACCAGCACACCCTCCACCATTTATTCCAGGCGATATTGATCATACTGCAGAGCATAAAAAATTGGCGAAGGAGGAGGATGAGTGGATGCGCACGTCACGCACGCCATCGCTCCCCGCAATTGGACCTGCATTTTATGGCCATCATTTGAAGCCAGAACATTATTATCCAAATCCATACAAAGGTTACATGAAAAATATTTTAAAGTCTAATTTTTTAGAAATTAGTGAACAATATAATAATCGTCTGAACAATAAAAATAGTAATAGTAAAAACAACATGCAACCTCATTTGATACATAAATCATCTTCATCGTCCGCATACAAAGTTAAGCGTCATTTAAAATCTGCATATAGTGTAAAGCGCAATGTAGCAGCGAACCATATTATATCATTAATAGAAACAAGTGAACGAAGTTTAGGGACCGGGATAGTTAATTTACTCCAAGTACGAAACTTGGAAAAATTGAAAAATTTAAAAAAAATCAATCAATATCGTATGTTGAATAGGAACAAATATGGCCCATACAACCATAATGCAAACCGTGTGCAAGGCACTTATGCTGGCGGCGCACACGTAGGAGGCGAATCTGCGAATAGTGCTACGTATGGCGTTGGCGTGCCAGCCCCAGGTGTCCAAATAGCTCAACGTGTTGGTGGTATACAAAACCAATACATACCACCCCCAGGTGGATACAATGCAAAGAGTGTCGTATCCAATCCAAACCCACAATTTGTAAAGCCATTGATTCAACAGCCAGTTGTACAATATGTATCGAATACACGTGGTGGAGTTGGTGGCCATAATGAAGCCTATGGTGGGCCAATTTACCAACGTCCGGGTACAGTGATGACCGCTGGTGGGACTATGGGTATGCCACCTGGTTCTGGGGCAAACCCAACAATGCCACGATTTCAACAATTAAGAGTGAACTTAAATAAAGTGAATATCAATAAGAAGGGTAAAGGAGAAGCCAAGAGTTTTGGCTCACCATGGTTTGCTCCGCCTGTTTTGAGTAAATATCCTGGAAATCCAGCAGTAGCAGTAATCGGGACCGATCAATCTATGCTTGCAGCACCATCACGACAACAATTTACAGGCGATTTTCACCCAGGCAACAAGCCATTGCCTGTACGTGCATATAGTGATGATCATCCATCCTCGTATCAAGCAGCACCAACATGGCCACCAGCGCCTCCTGAACCATTGTTTCCATTAAAGTCACACTCACATTTTTACCCGGCACCATCACGCCCATTACCTGGAAGAGCTGCGGCTAATCCATCACTTCCACCGGCATCGATGGGAGCATATCGCTTATAAAAAATATAATCAATAAATAAAATATAATATAAATAATAATATATTTATTATTTATTGCGTATTGCACCAACGAAGTATACACCCTTCTCGTACTTGCACACAATCATATACCTATCACTTACGAAGTATACACCCTTCTCGTACTTGCACACAATCATATACCTACCACCTACAAAGTATACACCCACATTGTACTTGCACACAATCATATACCTACCACCTACAAAGTATACACTCACATCGTACTTGCACACAATCATATACCTACCACCTACAAAGTATACACCCACCTCGTACTTGCACACATTCATATACCTACCACCCGAAGTATACACTCACATCGTACTTGCACACAATCATATACCTACCACACCTTCCGCCCCTTCCCTATTCCCTTCTTTAGTCACAGCAACTTGCACATTTCATCGTTCCCAATGCTATTCTCCTCCTATATCCCGCCAACCTGTGCCTCATTACTATAGTGAATACGTATTAACTTTTAAATTAAATTAAAAAATAATTAAATAATAATTATTATATAATAATTTTATAAGATCACATAACAACAACTTAAACAACTGTATTAATGTACTGATAAGAAGGCAAAAAAAATGCAAGTGTTGCAAAGTTGTTCACCACGCTCACACCCATGCCACCAATATATATACAACCAACAACAAAGCACACGGATTTGGTAGGATTCAAACTACGCGCATCAATAAGACAGACAATTGTAACGCCATCTTATTACGTATACAACAAATTACAAACAAACACACACACATACGTAATAAATATAATAATAAATTAAACATGGAAGACGATAATGACACTGAGTTGGATTTAAAACCACCGCAAAAAAAAGTAAGTAACCAGTTCATACATACACACACACACACACACACACACACACACACACACAGCATCGATTACTAACGTGTGGTATTTTTACGTTTTCTATCTAGGGATATTTGCAAAAGTTAGGTGGTGCAGAGGGTGGTAGACAAAATTGGAAAAAACGGTTCTTTGTATTGCAAGAAGATTTGCTATATTTTGATAATCAGTCACAATATGAGAAAGGGAAAGAACCAAAAGGCCAGGTTACTCTAGATTGTCATTACACATGCGCTGTTGACGGGCATGCATTTGAATTCGCTGTACATGCATATCCTAGAACTTTACATTGCAAAGCAGAATCTGCTGAAGAAATGCAAGATTGGATTGATATTTTACAAAAACCTATTCATGATGATTAAGTTGATTTTCAGCTTTTTTCATCGCGGCTATTGAGGAGTATATATATACACTCACTCATTATAATTACATAATTTATGTGTGTGTGTTGTACTTATATATATATAAATCTTAAAATGT
>Ga0099797_100997_pt1 | contig 16021 bp, 13 predicted proteins | sample Uncmet_Sort48C_1_FD_89871 | JGI IMG/M metagenome (GOLD analysis project Ga0099797, IMG submission 89871) | Marine eukaryotic communities from CALCOFI LINE 67, Pacific Ocean - C012_Sort48C_1 | ecosystem: Environmental > Aquatic > Marine > Oceanic | place: Pacific Ocean: Monterey Bay | collected...
AATATTTCCAATGACATATATCAATTGAAATTTGATTGTCTAAACACCTCTGTAAACACTTCTATAATAATATCGATGATATATCACTTGAGTAAATTCATTCAGGTACATCGTGAGATAAAATAGATTCCCAATGAGAGCATGATTAAAAGTCTAATTTTGGTATAAAAAGTTACAAACGTTGTTCGATCATGGGTATAATTACTTCCCAAATTTACATAACTTCCAAGATTTTTCAGAATATTTTGATAAATATAGAGAGTCTATTCCAGGTCCTTTCCAGAATCCAAACATGATTTTCCTAAATTAATATATGTCTTGACTTTTTAAAGTTTACCAGTAATAAGCTTTCCATATAAGACTGTTTGATCTATTTCAATTTTTTCCCAATCAATACAGGACTCTTTGATTAAAATACTTCAGCAGCTTAGCTTAATATTCATTGACTAGTAGTAATATTTAAATCATAATCGAAACTTAATTATGGTAAATTTGCCGGTGAAAAAAAATAAGTCTATGGGTGAGAAGAGTGCCAAGGGCAACAAAAAACTTACACCTACTGTAACAGCAGAAACTCCGCAGAATGATGCTGCAGAAGACTCAGAAGAAGACTCTGACCTCTCGACTCCGCAGATTCATGATGCTGCAGAAGACTCAGATTCAGAAGAAGAAGAAGAATCTGCTTCTGAATCTGAAGAAAATTCAGAAGAAGAAGACTCTGATGAGAATGATAGTACAGCATTGGCAACTCTAGCAGGCTCAGCTCGTTCTTGGTCCACTTTCGGCGACCGCTATCTGGACCGGCGGTTGACAAAAGCATTGGAAACAGGGTTGGGTTTAAAGAGGCCTACACAGACGCAATCAAGGGGCATTCCGGTCATATTGAAGGGAAAGGACGTGATGCTCAAGGCGCGCACGGGCAGTGGGAAAACGCTCGCATTTCTGGTTCCGGTGGTGAATAGAATATTAGTGGAAATGGAAGTCTCAGGGACATCTGAATTATCTGCAAATAATTCATCGTCGTCGTCGGAGACTGACGGCGCTACATGTCGTGTTCTAATCTTAGTTCCATCTAAAGAACTGTGTGTGCAGATCAACGACGTGTTGAAGTCCTTGTTGTGTTTTTGTAGTGGACCTGGTAGTACTAGTAGTCATGCAATAACTCACGACTATGTACTGTCGAATCAACCGTTTTCAAAACCCGAACTACCTACGATTTTGGTCGGAACACCATCCTCAGTTTTGGATTTAGTGAAACTCCGCAGTTCGAATCTGAAAAAAGTCTCTTCCGTCATCATCGACGAAGCCGACTTAATTTCGGCGTACGGATATGATGACGCATTGAAAGAGCTAAAAGAACTCTCAATATTGCCCAATCGGTATCAATGTATTCTGGTGTCGGCAACGCTAGCAAACGTCGATTCGGAAGAAGGAAATTCTGAATCTTCGATTTCCTCCCTCAAATCGTTAATGGTAACCCAACTGCACGACCCCATTGTTTTGAACTTAGAAAACGAATCCACCGACGCCATGACCGGTTTGTCCTCCGGAGTTTTGACTCAGTTCTATCTCGGTTTGAGTGGATCTGATAGCAATAGTTTCCAGGACTTTAAAAGACAGCAGTATCTGGTGTTGTACGCTTTTTTAAGACTTAAAATAGTGTCTGGAAAGATTCTCATGTTCACAAAGTCTTTGGATAATGCGTATGGAATTAGGTTGTTTCTGGAGAAATTTGGGATTCAAACTATGGTTTTAAACGCGGAATTGGGATTTGAGAGTAGACAGAATGTGGTGCAGAGTTTCAACCAGGGTCTGGTTAACATCGTGATTGCAACGGATGATGGGATGGAGATTGAAGATCATCTAGATCATTCAGAAGATCATTCAGAAGTTCTTAGTAGTAGAGATAAAAAAAAGAATTTGAAAAGCGTAGCGTCTAAAGCAGCGGCTGTTTCAGACTTATTGGATTACGAGTTTCAGTCTGATTCCGAGGAGAGAAAAGAAGAGGAGAAACAATTTCGGCCCAGTACGTTAAAGACCATCTCGAATTCTGATTTGGGTCCAGTAGAAATAGGCAGGAAAAAAGTACATAGCGAGGAAATTATGAAGTTAAAGGATTTGAATGAAAGGAAAAAGAAACAAGCTTTGAAAAGAATGGAAGCAGAAAGACAAAGGAAAAGAGAAGAAGAGAATGATGAGGGAAGTGATGATGATGAGGAGATGGGAAATTCTGATGAGTCTGGAGAGGAAGATAATTCAGAAGAAGAAGAGGAGGATGATGATGATGATGAGAAAATGTCAAAATCTGAAGGAGGATCAGATTCAGAAGAAGATAATTCAGATAAAGAATCTGATGATTTCGGCGAAGAATTTTCGGATATGGAAGCCGAATCAGGAGATGATTCAGAAGAAGAGAAATTGAAGAAAATGGGACAAGAAATGAGTTCGGAATCAGAATCAGATGAGGAGGGTGATGAAGAAGAAGAGTCCGAAGATAATAATAAGTCTACTAGTACTAAAAAAGAGTCTAAGAGTAAGACTAAGGAGTCTTTATCAAGAAAAGATCTCTTCCAACAAAAGAATACGTCCAAACAGCAGTTCTCAGTAACAAGAGGATTGGATTTCCAAAATGTGGGGGCGGTGATCAACGCTGATATGCCGAGAACAATAAAAGCTTATATCCACAGAGTGGGTCGGACGGCTAGAGGAGGAGAAGACGGAACTGCGTTGAGTTTAGTCGATTTGGGTGATGAAAGACAGACAGAAATGATGGAACATATCGTGAAGTTTAAGAAGGTATTGTTCGGGAAGAAAAAGAAAAAGTCTAATAAAAAGTCAAAGAAAGAGGTAGAAGAAGATGAGGATGAGGATGATGTTTCCATTCAGCCTCTCCCCTTCGATATTAAATCCTTAGATCATTTGAAATACCGTGTAGAGGATGTGCAAAACGGGGTCACTAAAAAAGCAATCCGAAACTTAAGACAGAGAGAATTACAGACTGAAGCCATGAATTGCACAAAGTTGAGGTCTCATTTCGCCGAAAATCCGCTGGACAGAATAGCGTTGCAGAGATCACAGAGAGTGTTGAAAAGTAGAGGAGCAGCATCCAGTGGCGCCAAAGGTGGTTCAGGGTCCAGTAAAAAACATCTGGAATATTTACCAGCTTATTTGATTCCGACTTCATGTGTTGGCGGAGCGGCGGCGTCACTGAGCGTTGGAACGGACGTTGTTGGGACGAGTGCAGGGAATAAAAATCCGTCAAAACAAGCGATTTTGGAGGCGAAAATGAACGGAGAACTTAGTCTAAATAGTGGAAGACCTGGTGGAAATAATAGTAATGTTAATATGCCATCTATGGTCCAGACCAACGAACGAGTTCACGCAGTGCTCAACCCGAAGTCATTGAGATCTGTGCATACAGACGCGTCGAAGGGTAAGACGAGGAAAGGCGGTAAACCAGCGATAACTGTGGAGCAAATGGAAAGAATAGCGAGGAGAAATGAAGGTTCTTCTGGTACTGACGCCGGTGGTATGGCAGATCCGGAAACTCTTGTTCCTCTTTCAGGAAGAAAGATCTGGAAGATGAACCATGGAAAGAGATTGAAGAAGAAGGATAAGAGTTCATTTTGTTTCGGTGGAAGGAAGATGGGAAGAGGAGCAAGGAAAAGAGCGAAAATATTTCCGGGATTGAATAAGAAAAGATGAATTTATTAATATTGGGGAGTGTTGTGTTGAAGAGGAGGAGACTTATGGGGGATAATCATAATTTACATGAAGATTTATTAACTTTTAGAGAAACGACTAGCAATTTTTAGAATCATGTATGTAGCCGGTATTAATAGAAAATGATTTGATATTAATGGACTGGTAGACACATTGTCTACTACTGTCTCATGCTAATTTATTTCCATTGAATCGACTTGCTAGCTTTAGTAGGGCTAAATTTCACTAGATCAAAATCAGATCAAAGCTTTGGACCAGTATACTAAGTACTATTACTGTTTACGTGTGCGACTACTAATTAAGACAAAACGAACTTTAAAAAATTCAAACGCCTACCTTTTTTTTTCTTCCATTAGTACTAATGTACGTGTTCAGAATCAGAATCACAATTCTCTTTAAGTTCGAGGAGGGAGAGGAGTCTGTTGAGTTTAGTGAGGATTTGAATTATCCGAGTTGGGGCTTAAAAAAGTACTGGTACGTTGTCATGGTCAGAGTTACTAGACTTCACTATTTTGATTCCGACCTTGCGAACTTGCAACTATGACTACTGCGTGATTATTCTTCTAGGCACTGTACTTAATAATAAATTGAATATTATTTATACTAACTGTATTTTTATAGAGACTTAGTAAATTTCAAAATTCATTTTATATAAGTCTACGAGTTCTATATGCAATTTAATTCTAATCCCCCTAATTCAAAATTCCGGTAAATTTAGGCAAAGCCCCGCCCCCGCCGAGCGGAAGCTCTGGTAACAGCACCACAAATAAAAGCGTTCCAAGTAAGGTTCCAATAGCCAGCACAAGTTATAATACCGGTGCTGGTGCGAGTAGTAGTAGCAGTAGTAGTTCAAGCAGCGTGCCAAATAATACTCTAGTAAGTAATAGTATGGGGCCTAATAGCCCGGGCGGGAAAGTTACTAGCCTTCCAGGCTCTTCCGCTTCCTCCCAACTGAACAACAAGGCTCCCGAGAAACGCGGCTTCCTGCTCAACGACCAATCGGGCCGCAAAGAGTTCTTCGTGCTCAGAGCGGGGATACTACGGTCCTACCGTTCCGAGAAAACCTCGTGTGAATTATTAAATCAAATACATCTGGCGCATTCGGGAGAGGTTAATTTATTGCATGACGGGGTTTTGGAGATAAAGTCACATAGTCCATTTACGTGGGAATATACGTTGGTGGCGAGTAGTGAAGAGGAGGCGGAAGCATGGTATTTAGATTGTTTCTAAGTTTGTAGAATAGTTTAATATAATTGGTACGTGATCATGGTATTATTTATTCTGATTTGTATTTTTTCAAAATAATTTTCGAACCCACTAATAAATTTAATTTATAGGTATGACATGTTCCAGCAGTGCATCATCGATGCTCAGCGAAAAATACAGTCATCAATAGAACTGCTCAAGTCCGGTGCCCAGCTCGTTAAGTACAATTACTCCAACTACAAACGAACCCGGCGCTTGTTCTGGATTTCCGAAAACGGTGACGAACTTCGTTGGGGGAAATCAAAAGCCGCAGCAGACTATTCCAAAGTGTCGTTAGCTGACGCGATAGGAATAATATACGGGCCGGTTACCACTACATTTGTTAGGTGCGATAAAACCACGGAACAAAACATAGATCCTAGTTATTGTTGTTTCTCTCTGTTGTTCATGGGCCGGACTCTGGATTTAGCGTGTTATGGGGATATGATCAACATCTGGTTTCTTGGATTGCAATACCTAATTTCAAGGTACGGTAGCGGAGGAAGTAGTATGCCAATATTATCTGACAGTCAGTTTACGGTGAAAAAACTGCAATATAAGATAGGAGAGCGAGCACATTTGGAGAGTTTGATATATAATCGATATTTAGTACGTCGGGTAAGAGAAATGGGCGAGGTCTATCGGAAGAATCGGAATGATTTTTGGAATTTGTCAATAGGAAATTATGTTTATAAACCGGGTAGTCGGGGTTTAGGAGGTTCACAAGGGCCAACGAGTCCTTTTCCTGGAAGACCGAGTCAGAACATAAAACCACCAAGACCTAGTTTACCTAATGGACCCGGCAGTAATAATGTTATGTCAAACACAATGAGTATAAACAACAATAATAACTCAACAACTGTGCTTTTAGACGACCAATCCAAACAACGCATCCTAGACTTAGAGGATAAAGTCCGTAAAATGGAGATGATTTCCGCTGCCGGTCTCCAGAATTCCCAAAACGCGTAGCAACAGGTGGATAAACTCACCGCAGAATCCGCAGCTATTCGATATATGGAATCTAGATGCAAAGACCTAGAGAGTCAGGTTATACAGATGCAAGAACAGATCAAGGTGAAGGACATGAAAGAGAAACAAGACGACAAGAAGAAGGAGTTAACAACCGAATCTCTAGGGAAGATGGATCAGAGAAACGAGAAGTTGAATGACGAGATAGGTCGGTTGCGGGGATTATTGAGTGCGGAAGAGAAGACTAGCGAGAAGTTGAAGGAAGATAATGGTCGGTTGGAATCTCAGGTCAAAGGGTTAGAGAATGAATTGAAGACGGAGAGAAGTAGTAGTGGGAAGAAATCGGATGAAAAACTGGGAATGTTGGAGAAGACAAATAGAGAATTACAAAAACAGATAGAAGATTTGAATGCGCGGTTAGGGAAAAAACAAGGAGAGTTAGATAATAAGATAAAAGAGGTGAAACAATTGGAGAAATTTCGGTTGAATCAAACTGATAGTCAACAGAAACTGAAAGCTGGATACACTAAACTAAAGAAACAGTTAAATGAGATTAAGCAACAGCAGACCGAATTAAAGAGTTCAGTTTCAGTTGATTTGAGATCTTTTTCCGATACGTTTATGCTCCCTCTCCGCAAACACGTGGGACAAATAGCCGGCAATATGGCGACGATGTTGGACTCCTTCAAGCAAATACAAGTGGAGAGACGGCGTTTACACAATCTAGTTCTCGAATTGAAGGGGAACATCCGTGTTTTCGCCAGGATACGGCCGATATCGGAGAATGAATTACATGATGAACCGAAGAAAGCTGGGACGAAAACCGTCACTTATTCAGAAGAAACAAAGGTGGCTATCTTTAACGATTACGATTCGCGGAAGAAATGGTTCGAATTCGATAAGGTGTTTTGGCCGAGTAGTACACAAGTCGAGGTGTTTGAGGAAGCTGAACCGTTAGCTACGAGTGTATTGGATGGGTTTAACGTCTGTATTTTCGCTTACGGTCAGACCGGTTCTGGAAAAACCTTTACTATGCGAGGCCCAAGAGAGGATCCCGGGTTATACAGTAGAGTTATGGCAGCTCTTTTCAAACTAAGGGAGGAGAAAAGAACCACGAATAAAATAAGAATCTCAGTAGTCATTACTGAAATATACAACGAACAATTAAGGGATTTGTTAAGTGATGCTGGAGGTAGTGCTAGTAACAACCGAGCGTCAATTAATGCCGCGAAAGACGCCGGTAAATTAGACATAAAGCTCCAACCCGACGGGTCCGTCGTAATACCCGGCGTCGAGGAATTAGAAGTAAGATCCGTCGGCGAAGTCGTTCAAGCCATGAACAAAGCGGATAAGAACAGAGCTACCGCGAGCACAGATATGAACGAACATTCATCGCGGTCGCATCAAATCGTAACCTTAAGAACCGAAAATGAATCAATGGAGACGGGGAATATTTATTACGGTAAAATCCACTTGATCGATCTTGCTGGTTCAGAAAACGTAGGGAAATCGGGGGCCACAGGAACCACATTGAAAGAAGCCCAAAACATTAATAAGTCATTGTCAGCATTGGGAGATGTTATTCAGGCATTACAGAACAATAAGAATGGACATATACCGTATAGGAATAGTAAACTCACGATGATGTTGAAAGATAGTTTGGGAGGAGATAGTAAGATGCTGATGATCGTCCAGTGTAGTCCGGCGCAGTGTAACGTGACGGAAACTTTGTCTACTTTGACTTTTGCGAGCAGAGCACGACAGGTGGAGTTAGGGAAAGCGAAAAGGAATGTGAAGAATACAGATTAGTAGTAGCAGTGGTATGGGTAGCCCCAGGTTGTGGATTTTAATTTTGTTTAATTTAGGATTTGATTAGATTATTAATTACGGATACTACTAAAAAAAAGTATCACAACAATGTTAACACCGAAAGCAATAGTTGAAAACGAAATAGGGCTACATTAAGTCAAGTCAAAAATTTCATCGGAAAGCTATTTATTATATTATGTTGAATTTGAGTTTAAATTCCCTAGCTATTAGACTAATAGTATGTTGATCCCTTTTTATTCTCCTATTCGAGGCCCTGGCCTTCAATTTTTTTACAAAACACGGTCAAATTTCGTTATCAAGAAATAAGCTACAGCCTTAAAAGTTAATAATACTACAGATAATACAACTAGCTAGCACATTGTCATATAAGTTCACTTAATATCTCAAACATTAGTTACAGACGTTATAAAGCACTAACTATCATCTTGTAATTTACCCCAAATTCATGATACTCATGTTAAACTTACATCCCCTCGGTAAAAACTGTAAAGTTTTTGTTTATTCTAGTGCTTGGGCTCCACTGATTATTAAACTGTTGAAAAACCCTCAATATATTTTCTATATAATTCTTGTGACGTCAGATTCAAAGGTGTTAACAGTTAATTATACAAAGTTTGTAGTAGTTTTAGCCTGGTAAATTTTTGAGAAATCGCGGTAAGAGGCATTATGTTTGATGGAAGAGCTTGAGTTATCGTTAATTTCCATACAGTGGGATTCCATGAAACGGAAAAAACTCGTCGGTTTCTAAATAATATTAAGCCTAGCCATGTTTTTTTTCAAAAAAGATTCCAGTCTATCTCGATGTACCTCAATTTTTATTATCAATAAGTTCATTGTATCAGTATTCTTGTCACAGTACTTTTTAGCTTCGGAAATTTCAATTTCACCATATGCTTTCCGTCTACGAACTCGGGAATTAGCTGAATTAGCGGAACATGACAATTATGACAATGTAACAGAATCCAAATTGACAGATCATAATTCTGATCTAGAGGACTCACCAGATCATGATTTTGACTCGGGTCATGATTATGATTCGGATGTAAATAGTAGTATAATTCATGTGAAACCTGTAGCAGTTACAGTGGACTTGCAAAAAAAATCTTCTGATTTTCAAGAACCGTCAAACCTAGTAGTAAATGACACTACCGTTACGAATGCCACACTAAGTATCAATCTGAACGAAGTCGGAACCAAGGCTATAATAACTGAGTCTCAGGGCCTAATAAAATGTAATAGTACTTCTAATACTGAGCCGCTGCCTACGTCTAAATCCGAAATTTCCCATTCAGATGTCACTACTACACTCATTGACAATAATGATCAGAAGAGGAGTGATCAGATTCAGAAGACGTTTAATGCTTCCAGTATCATCCATCAGCATGAACATCAACATGAACATGAACAGTCGTTCGCTCTCGTCAACGTCAGCAACGATGCCAACGACCCCCATAATCGGCGTCGCGATGGTACCTACCATCGTGATCCCCTGTTTTACGGCCAGGGCAAGCGTTGGCAGCGCAACCAGGATCAGGTTAAGAAGGATTACGAGAAGAACAATACCAAAGCTAAGTTTTGGAACCCTTTTACTTGGCCAATGCCGATTCGTTTGGCTTGTCTGTGTTGTTGTTGTGGCCTGGTTTGTGTGTGTTTGTCGCGGTATAATAAAAGAGACAATGGAGAGGTGGAAACAAATGAATATGCGTGGTGAAGTTGTTGTTGGGTGTTTGGATCATTGTCAAGTCTAGGGTTTATTTAAAAATTAATATTAGTATACTGTATGGTAGTGCGTCGTTAGAATTCTCAATTGTAAAATCATTAAGACAGAGGAGGTGAACTAAACTCGAATAATTTTCTCTTTCAAAATCAACTTTAATTAAATGATTGTACTAAATAATTTCTTTAATTAAAAATTTATGTCAAAGACTACTTCATTCTCATTTCAAACTAGAAGACAGACGTTTTCTTGCTCTCAATATTACCCTAGCCAGGCCCACCAACTTACAACTACAGTGTAACTATATTATTGACTAAATTTCATCATTGACATGCTGTTTTCTATTACTAAACTCTTGTTTTCATCCTACATTCTCAGGACGAAGTCTGCAGCTGCCGCTGGCTCAAATTTCCAAGTCACAACAACATCAACATGCTCAGGTAAATTCAGTCCGGCGTTAGATCCTAATTCAGGTTCACCCATTGTATTCGAGTTTCAAAACTTTCCTGCAACCATGTCTGTTATGGATGCTTGGGACGCTGTAGCAGTAACTGTCGATCGTCGGATTGGCTCCCACTCCACCATTTGCTCGTGAATATAGTTGATGGTAATTAACTCCCCGTCGGTACAATCATTGAGGATGAAGATATTAGCAGACTTCTGGAGAACGAAATGGATTACAACACACTTAATGACATCGACGGTCGAATTTCTAGTGAATCTGGTAGTACTCCTAGAACTGCAACTAGTTTAATGAATCGCATTCTAGATGTGATTGAGTACCAAAATCTGAGACTTGAAAGGGCATTGGAACGAATTGAATCTGGGGGTCTTACAGAAGAAGAAGCTAATGATTTTGCGGTGTTTGCTGAGCATCAAAGCGAACTGAGTCATGAAATATTATTGGATTTATATGAATCAAGCGGTCGTATGGACCTATTAGGAAAGTTATTGCCTATTCGTGAAATGAATGATGTATTTTTTAAGATTGTGAAGAGATACCGATCGAGTGAAGGCGGGTTGACGCTTCATGTATCTGCATATTTACCAGAGCATAATCATGGACTTACTAACCGTTGGAAGTTTAGTATATTTAAGGCGACGATCGATATCCGAATTTACTACATCCGAGAACGATTTTTCATAGAACTTAAGTTGGTAGAAGCGGATCAATTTAACTATTCCTATGGTATGAAAGATTTTGTTGCCAGACAATTTTTTCTTGCGGTTTTTCATCATTCTCGTGATTTATCAGCACTAGATCCGCCACTCAGTGACAGGACTTTTAAGTTTTGGTTAGTATAAGGAGGGGCACTAAAATTTCATGCTATTCAGATTATCATTCTAGTCAGTGTTTTTAAATTTTGGGGTCGGGTCGCTATGTGGACGCGTTCGGGTCGGGTCGGTTCGGGTCGGGATTGAAAAACCGACCCGTCCCGACCCGACCCGACTCGAGACTGGTCAGGTCGGGTCGGGTCGGGTCGGGTCGGTTTTTCGGGTCGGTTTTTTTGTTCTGGTCGGGTTGGGTCGGCCTCTTGCTCCACCCGCTCTTCGCGGCGTACTTTCTGGAAAATTCTTGTCTCTCTCGGCCGCGGGGGGCAGCGGGCCTTTGGATAGGAGCGGCGAATTCTCTCTGCATCTTAATGCGCAGAAGCGGATGATTTTGTTCCGTCATAGCACTCAAACCTCACATTCCCTATTTTAAAGAAAGAACAAAACCAAGTCCTCACCTAGCTCTGGGAGAGTCTATTACTGCCCGCGTGCTACAAAATTCTTTTTCTCCAGCTATATGTGGAGGCTTCGTGCAATCAATACATTCTACTAGTGCCTGACCTGTAATACGTAGGCACATTTAGTTTAATTGCAAAGCTAGAAAGATTTTGAGGAATTTGTATATCAACTACTGTCTAGAATAATAGCACGGGGGAGCTTAGTATGCTCTTAAAAACTAATTAAGATCTGCTCTCGCAGAATGCACTGAGATATAGTCAACATTAAATTTAATCCGCCAAGCTCAAAATTGTGTCCTTCATCCCACGCCTGGTTTGTCGGGTCCCTCCTCCGCCTAGGCGTCGTTTTGTGTCCCCCGAGTGCTACTTCGCTGCCCTGAGAGCCAGTCACAGGCCTCCCCGCGCTCGATCAGCTCGTTGGTGAAGGAAAAAACCATGTCTGCGTGCCACAAAAATCTGAATTTGGTCATCTCCACGACACTTCTAGCGTGTCCGTGCCAGTTGCTCATGACGCTTTCTGCTCGGCTATCGTTGAGCTTCGTCTCCTCCCACTCCTTATATTTCGGACAGCAGAACGTCGCACAGTACACCCCAGTATGATTGCGGTAGTGTAACCGATCTACTCTGTAGTCCAGTTGTTTCATGCGGTGGCTCCCGTGTCGGTTGGCCTGGTTCTGGGCAAAGACATATCGTCTTAGACTACATGCGTCATCATGGATTATCTGCCTGCAGTCACTGCCGAGACGCTCGCTTATGCTGGAGATAAAGTCGTACCTAAGCGGCAGTGTCTCACCATCGATCATCTCCTCATAATCCAATACCTGGCCATTTATAGTCACGGCCAGCAGGAAGCCAGCAGTGCGCTGCACAAGCCCCGGACGAAACTTGTCCTTACAAACAGCGCAATCGAACTGGTCATCCTCGACAGTGACTTTAAGAGCTGTTCTCCTTGCCCCCGATCGGTAAAGATCAAGTAGTGGTTGTGGCATGCTTTCACTCGGGATTTTTCGGCGGAAAATCTCCTCTTTCAGCTGCACGATGTAAGCGCCGCTGTCCATTTTTCCCATCACACGGCTGACCCTGCTCGCCCAGTCCTCTGGAAGAGGTGGAATATCCATATCGTGCGTCTCACAAAACTGCCCACCCGACTTAGACCCCTGGCTGACACCTCCCGCACATCCAGCAGCACAGCATCTTTTGCGGTGGTTTTTGAATCCACCGTCGAACACTACAGTGGATTGGTCCTCCTTCTTCAAGTGGCACCATTTCTCCAGGAATGTCTCCTTCAGCCTTGGATAAAATCTACCCAGCTCACCATCGATGGAGGCCTCGTGCAAATCGACAACTTCGCTCGAGCCGGAGGACTGCAGAAATTTCATCAGCCGCCAGCTCCAGAATCCCTGTCTTATTAACTTTCCCATTCGTTTTAGCTCGTGGGAGGTCTCCCCGGAGCCCGTCAATAGTTGGAGCATGGATAACGAATTAACCTCCGCGTGGACATTCCATTTCCCCACAACCACCCTGCACAACAGCATTCTGAGATATCTAATGCAGAGTCCGAATTGCGAATTGACAAGGATTACACCGGCATCACCCAGCCAATCAGCGCGACAAAGCTTCTTGGTAGCGGTATCGTCTTCATCCCCGTCCTCGGCGGTTTCCCCGGCCTGACTGTCTAATTTTTCTTCATCGAGAGTTGTTGCTTTCTCCTGCGTTTTCTCCGTGCTCCGTGTGGAGCCCGACACAGCACGGGTGGGTTCTTTATAAAAGCTAGGGTAGTTCCAGGACCTGCAGTCCCTATGACCGCACCGGAGACGATGATATCTCATTCTTCGAATTCCATCTCTGGTTATTACCTGGCATGTCTTTTGGTCCCTTCCGCTGAGTTTGAGCTTCTTACCGCAGGATCCGCAGGCCGGTCTAGACTGGATCCAATCAGATTCTATTTCAGCAGTCATATCTGCTGCGGCGCTGGTGGTGGTCATATTTTATCAAGATGTACTGGATTGAAAAAGATGGAAGTGATTTTAATACCTCTAACTAGGATACTACCTTTCCGATAGGAGCTTTCACTGTGAGATGGGAGATTTGAGAAATTATTTAGCTAGATTACACGCGCGTACTCATGGGCAGAGTGGAACATGAAAAATCTTTGCGGAATGGAAGAATTTGGATGACAGGAGAACAGGTAATATTTGTTATTTGGATTTGACTGCCTAAGCACTGGATTTAGATGAGAACAACAATAAGAATAATTATGATACCCATTCTTTCTTACAACACGGTGTGTGGATTCGGAGTGCCCCGAGGGGTATTTCTTCACCCGAATCTTAATTAATAAATTAAATGTGCACTTCTAAATTGTCATCCCTAAATTATTATCAGAAATTACAAAGCAGGACTTCTGAGAGTTTATTCCAATTCAATGTCTCAAATCACGCCTGTAACTAAAATACTATCTGTTAATTCTTAATTGTAGTTTCTAATAGTTATGGATTCCAACCAGCTACTGCTCCCCAAATGTCACCACACGACTCTTTCACAAATCAGTACTAGAACTACTGCTTTTCGTAGGCTCAGCGGCACCAGCATTCGCGGCGCCTGCCCCCGCATCACCCTCCTTCGTAGCGTCTTCTGTTGTTTTGGTGCTGTCCATCTTCTCCAGAAGCTTTCGTCCGGCATCAGCAGCCTCAGTCATGTGCTTAATCGATTTGAACTGCATATCAGATGTTGAGTGTCTTCGCAAGAGAGACTTCGCCTGTTTGTGGCTCGCAGAGAAGACGGCCACTGTCTCGGGTTTACTAAGATTAGTTTTGACATCAGTCACTGTGAAGAGTTTGGACTCGCTGAGGGCGGAGTGAATTTTCTCGTACTCCTTCATTTGAAACTTGAGATTGGATTTTGCCTTGCTGAATGGAAGGTGTCCTGTTTCCCCGAAGGATCTTGAGTTGATAACCCTGGCCAGATTTTTCTTTGTATTCGGTGACGTGCCGAGCCCCAGTTCCTCCACATCTTCATCCTCCTCACTCTCGTTCCCATGCCCTTTATTTTGGGCACCGCTAGCTCCACCCGCCTCGGACCGAGGCGCGTCGTTTGCTATCTTCAAGATAAAATTGGTATTCCTCCGCACCGTCTCCCACGCCCACTCCACCGCTGTCTCGAGCCAACCTTGATCCATAAGAAAGGCGTCTCTGGTCGAATCCAGGGAAACCTGGGCCATCCACGCCGCCGCAAGGAGACGCGACATTTGGGTAGGCATTTTACCTGATTTAATTATTTTCAAATTGGCTAGGTGGCTCTATGGTGAATTGGTGGCAAATCTCAATTGATATGTATGTGAATAATGAACTCCGGGAACCCAAGATAATATTTAACAAAGACGCAATTAAACTATACCTGCAAGGGCCTCAACCTCCTCCTTCCCTTTGTACTCCTTTATCTGCTCGACCGTTGTACTCCAGACGGGATTATCAAGAATAAAAAAAGTCCGCCTACCTGCCTCCCGTTCGCGCATGATCCTGGCCAGCACTCCCCGGGCGCCTATGATGAACCTCTGCAGCAGTGATGTCGTAGCAGAAGGCTGGTCTCTGGCCGCAGTGGAAGAGGAGGAGTTGTTTTGTAGCGGGTCCGACTGACTTCGTTTTCGCACCGGTTCCGGGGCCGGCGCCGACTTTACTACGACGTCCCACACGCGAAGAGTGGGCTTTTTCTCAGATTCAGATTTTCTTGATGGGTTTTTTGGTGGTTGCAATACGAGCTTCGTGAGATCGATTGGATCCTCCTTCCTCGCCGCAGCGAGCGACTCTTTAGTGTAGTTGCCCCAGGCTAATGTCATGTAATACCTGATGCATGCGTCGGCACTCTCAAAGCCCAAATTCCTGTAATCCAGATCCCACCAATTCTCCACCGCAACCTCTGTAACAGATGTCACCCGAAACTGTGCCTCCCTCATCCCAGTGTATAGCTCCAGAGTATCTCCCGGCCCGATTCTTGCGGTCTCCTGGGATCGCATGCGCCCCTCCTTGGTCTTCTCCCCGCTGAGCAGTAGATTCAGAAATTTCTCATCTATTTTTCTCCTTAGAGGCGGCTGCCCCCCTCCTTTCGTCTCATACAAGGGAGAAAAGCTATCTTCTTCGGAATTCCCCTGAGGCTGCGAGCCCATAGACTCCACTCCAGCGGCAAAGAGGTCTGTCGTGGTTGCAGCTGACGACGAGGAGTTAATCCCGGCGGCGGTGCTAATCGGTGGATGCTGCGACACATGCCTCCTCTCAACTTTTATGGGGCTCAAGAAGAGACTCTTTTCGATTATGCCTGACGGATCACAGCTGCGGTTTCTGAGTACCTGATGTGTAATGTCAATTCAACGATGATACCGATGTCTTTATACAGAATATGAGACTAGCCACACTACCACAAGGATGCTCATTAAATTCAAATGGATAATACATATACCTGGTTTGTATAATCCGGGTGCACCGCTGCCACAATGGCGAATGAGCATTGTATCTTATAATTATATCGACTTCCCCCCGCTTGGTCTTTACTGTAATCTGCGATGGACCAGACCTGACTGAGAATCTCCCGGGTATCAGCACCTGTGAAAAGTAGAGAGATTGGATAGCTTGTGCCATCAGCACATTCTAAGATAGAACCTATTCAATAGAGGCATACAGGGATTAAATTCCATCTAGATAGGATAAATTCAATATTGACTAGCTATACCTGAGAAAATCGAATCCCACAACATTCTCCCCTCATCGAGCGCGACCAGCGCACTTCTTTTTTTCAATTCACTGAGAACCATCTG
>Ga0099797_100998_pt1 | contig 16017 bp, 12 predicted proteins | sample Uncmet_Sort48C_1_FD_89871 | JGI IMG/M metagenome (GOLD analysis project Ga0099797, IMG submission 89871) | Marine eukaryotic communities from CALCOFI LINE 67, Pacific Ocean - C012_Sort48C_1 | ecosystem: Environmental > Aquatic > Marine > Oceanic | place: Pacific Ocean: Monterey Bay | collected...
AGCAAAGGTGGCACGTGCGTGGTGGAAGAAGCGCCCGAAGAAGTAGTGAGCACAGACGAGTTACAGGAACCTTTTGATCACGATCTTGAGGTCGGAAGCCCGTTGCTCAAGAGTGAAAGCCGATCCAGGCTCTGCTTGAGGTCGGACGCGCCTCGGGCTGAGTGTCGTCCGGCTCGGATGTCCCTTTCCCATGGGATGCGCGGTTGTTCAGAGAGTGGGTCCCGTGCCACCAGCGACTTGAGCGAAACGCCAGACGCTGCAGACGGACCGATGTACACAGGGCAGTTCGTGAAAGGCACCCACATCCCGCACGGCGTAGGGACGTACCAGGGAAGCGCCTGGGAATATTCTGGAGAATGGAGCTACGGCAACTACCACGGCCAAGGAAGGCTAACGGGGAAAACCGGCGAGTTTCGGGACGACCACTATGAGGGCGAGTTTCGGGACCATGCTAAGCACGGTGTAGGCACGTATGTGTGGGCGAATGGTGATCGATTTCAAGGGGAGTGGTTGCATGACGCGCAGCACGGTAGAGGAGCAGCGACCTGGGGGAGTGGGAGCAGCTATACCGGAGAGTTTCGTCATGACGATTTCCATGGTACAGGCACGTATATCTGGCCGGGCGGCGATCGTTTTGTCGGGCAATTTCGGAACGGGAAAATGCACGGGGACGGAAGTTGGACGGGGGCGAGTGGGCATCGCTATGATGGACAGTGGAGCCACAGCGCACGGCACGGCAGGGGAACTTGGGTGGCGCCAGATACGACGCCAGATGGAGAGGCCAGGTATGATGGAGAGTGGGCGTGCGACGAACCACACGGCAAGGGGACTTGGACGTTTGCTCATGGGACCCACGATGCGCAGCGATATGATGGAGAATACGTGAATGGCGGGTCGCGCGGAGACTGGGTAGAGAGAATTTGAGGGCGTCCTGGGACCCATGATGGAGCATACGTGGATGGCGGTTCGCGCGGGGAGTGTGCAGAGAAATCTTGAATTTAAATTGCGCCCTGTGAATCTGTATGAGAGGAGAAAACCAGGCTGTTAGATTAAACGTGAAAACCAGAAAAGATACCTAGAATTAAGCTGACCTTACTTTGATATAAGAGCCACTAGTCCATGTGTTGGAACTTTCTTGTGTTGGAAATCTCTAGTGGGAAATGTCTTGTGTTGGAAATACTAAGTTGGAAATTTGTGAAGAGGTCCCAGCTATGTGGTTTTAGCCTCCCACATAATTGGTTTCTCTTTTCTAACGAATCATGCAAGCGTACAAATGTGTAATTGAGTGCCTGGGGCAAAAAGTTATTATTGATCATTACATCTAGAGATGATTGCAGGTGGATCGCGGCCCGAAATAGTTCTTGTAAGTTGCATCAAACGGAAACAGTTGGTGTTTTCTTGTGTAGGCTTCATCGAACTAGGAGGCTGGCTCTTTTTTGAAAAAGTTGACATGTCACAAAAGATCGAATCCTCAAAAATGAATTTCGGAAAGTCGTTGCCCAGTTTCTTGAATTCTAATGTGATCTTTCTGCGAAGAGAATTCGTATGTATAAACTATAAACTATAAAGACCCTGCTGACGAGTTGAAAAAAATTTGAAGTACATTCGCCTCCCTTTTTTTCGTAACAGTACTACTTTGTCTTTGCCTTTTTTCCCGATTAAGTTAGGCTGTAAGGATGGTTTTGTCTCTCGGTTTTTATCTGTATTTGTTTAGTGTGGATGCTGTGCATTCGAGCCTTGTTCTGAGCGCGAAGCCGGGGGAGACACAGAAGGCAGACGTACTTAAGCTGCCAAAGACTCTCGAGACTCTGGCATCGAAGTCAGCCGTACGCAAAAGTAAAGGGCGTCAGGCACAGCGAGTAGCGCAGACTTCTCAGGTGGTGTGCGCAGAAGACGAAGACCTATTGCCAGGCTGCGAAGCGGGCCCGGCAATGGAGTCGAGTGAAGACCACTCCGCTGCTTGTGGAAGTAGTGAAGCGCTCGCAAAGTTCACTCTGATAAGTCCTAGCGGACCTCTTCATAGTGGCGGTTTGTCCGAGAGTGCAGCCACCGAAGGCTCCAGCGATGCTCCCAGTACTTTAGACTTCGAAAACGGAGGAACATACACAGGTGTCGAAAACGAAAACGGAAAAACATACAAAAAAGGCAGCGAAGTGCCACATGGCACAGGCACGTATACCTGGCCGAATGGAGATCGCTATGAGGGGGAGTGGCGCTACGGCAAACGGCACGGGAGAGGTACGTTTACCAGAGCGAGTGGAGAGCGCTATGATGGAGAGTGGAGAAACGGAAAACCGCACGGCCAAGGGAAGAAAACAGAGGCAAATGGCGAAGAGTATGTTGGCGAGTTTCGCGACGGCGAAATGCGTGGTGTAGGCACGTATACCTGTCCGACTGGAGATCGCTATGAGGGGGAGTGGCGCGACTGCAAATGGCACGGGAAAGGTACATATACCATTGCGATTGGAGCGTGTTATGATGGAGAGTGGAGAAACGGAGAACCGCACGGCCAAGGGAAGGAAACAGAGGCAAATGGCAATGAGTATGAGGGGGAGTGGCGCGACGGCAAACGGCACGGGAAAGGTACGTATACCATTGCGAGCGGAGAGTGCTATGATGGAGAGTGGAGAAACGGAGAACCGCACGGCCAAGGGAAGAAAACAGAGGCAAATGGCGAAGGGTATGAGGGGGAGTGGCGCGACGGAAAACGGCACGGGAGAGGTACGTATACCAGTGCGAGTGGAGAGGGCTATGATGGAGAGTGGCGCGACGGGAAACGGCACGGCCAAGGGAAATGCACAAAGGGAAATGGGGGCGAGTATGTTGGCGAGTTTCGCGACGACGAAATTCGTGGTGTAGGCACGTATACCTGTCCGACTGGAGATCGCTATGAGGGGGAGTGGCGCGACGGAAAACGGCACGGGAGAGGGACGTATACCAGTGCGAGTGGAGAGCGCTATGATGGAGAGTGGAGAAGCGGAGAACCGCACGGCCAAGGGAAGTACACAGAGGCAAGTTGCGAAGAGTATGTTGGCGAGTTTCGCGACGGCGAAATGCGTGGTGTATGCACGTATACCTGGCCGACTGGAGATCGCTATGAGGGGGAGTGGCGCGACGGACAACGGCACGGGGACGGGAATATGACCTGGGCGAATGGAGATTGCTGGAAAGGAAATTGGCGGAACGGAAAGCAGGACGGGTGCGGGAACCTGACTCGGGCGAATGGAGATCGGCACGTGGGATATTGGCGGGACGGCAAACAGGACGGAAAAGGCACGATTATCATGGCCAGCGGGGATCGCTATCATGGAAAATGGGCCCTCGGAAATCAGCTATGGCTGGCAAAGCAGAAGAAACGTTCGCCACAAAAAGCAAACAAAGGGCGGAAACCATGAGGACGGCCACAACGTACAGGCAGCTCCGGAACAGTGGTAGTACTTTGATATATATTGGAGAAAAGTTTGTGTGAAGTTGTTTTAAGCTCTTAAGAAATCATCCGCGGTATCAAGCGTAGTTTCATTTCAATTCTGGATGGTCCGAGGGCGTCATAGGGTGTCATCCAAATTTTGGATCCAGACTGAATAAGATTGACTCAGCAACAGTCCATTACGTGGATCAACGTATTTTTCTACATATATCCTTAAGCCTTGAAATTGCATAACAAGTCATTAACTGATAATCTTGTGTCGTCAAGTCTCCTAGACATGTGGTTAAGAGTCCCACATATCTGGTTTATACTTCCACTTACATCTCTGCCTTCTGAAAAAGTTATTCTGTTCGTACGAAGTTCGATGTTTTCTTGTCTTTGCTTTGTGGAGCAAAAACGGATCTATTGGTTTTTGGCAGGTGGAAAAAAGATCGAATCTTGACAAATGAATTGGAAATGGTCTGAGCGAATTTGAAGTCGACTTGTTATCAAATGCGTGCTCCCTTGTTATCAAATGCAGTGCAATTTTTCACAAATCAGGATCTGCATTGATGCGTTATCGCTCTCACATTTCGAAAACTTTGAAATACAGTGGTAGTAAAATGATCTCGTGACAATCGTTTTCCATGTGCTAGCTAGTTGGATTTTTTTCTCAGATTGTATTGATTTTTTTCTCTCTTCCGAAGAGAAAGTGTGAGAATGGTTTTCTTTCTCGTCTTGTATACGTGTTTTGTTTATGTCGTCCGGTCAAGCCTCGTTTCGCCATGTTCGTCTGCAGCCTCGGCATTTGTTCAGGAAAAGATGGGCAGCAAAGCTCTGAGCAAGAGCACGGAAAAAGAGACTGGAGCACGGAGGAGGCGTAATACTAATGCTAGCAAGTCAGGCCCAAGCCGCGGTAGTGATACCCTGGGTCGCGAAAGACCCCAAAGGGTCGTCGAAGACGACTACTCTCCTAGTGAAGACTCTGAAGGGGTCTGTTGTCGTGGCCGTGGGCTGGAAGAAGTGGACATGGAAAACAGAGGGCGCTGTGAAGAACCCCCCCCATTCAAGACCGAGTGAAAACCGGTCTACTGCTAGTGAAAGTCCACATCTAAAAGCAAGCGCCCCAGGCATGCCGCTTGGTCCAACACAGTTTGAACACAGTCCTAGGCCTGGAGCTTTTCTAAGAGGCGGCTCGGAGGACACATCCTTCACGTCAGACGTGGTGCAGGTCTCTGTCTGCAATGAGGAGCAGATGTATACTGGGGACGTCTTAAAAGGTAGCGAAACAGGTGGTATACTGGGAATTATACCGCACGGCGTAGGGACTTACAGGTGGCTATATAGGGGCTACCCAGATGCTTACGACGAGTATGTTGGCGAATTTCGCGACGGAGACAGGCGTGGCACAGGCACGTATACTTATGCGGATGGCGCGCGATTCATAGGGCAATGGGACCAGGACGCGCGGAACGGTAAAGGAACGATGACCTGGCCGCACGGCGTCAGCTATAGTGGAGAATATTTGAATGACGCAATGCATGGGAGAGGCATTATGACGTGGGCCAGCGGACTTCGATACGACGGAGAATGGAGCGACAGCAAACAACACGGGAGAGGGAAGCTTTTCTTACCGAATGGCGATACCTGCTCTGATGGGGAGTGGATCCAACGCAAATATCAGAGGAGTGGAAAGGCAACTAAAAAAGCAAAGAAAAACGCTGCAGCAAAAAACAAGGGAGCGACTAAGCCCCTTTCCACATAAGCCCTTCTCCAAGGCATTCTGGCGGTCTCGATCGTGTTTTCACTCTAGTTTAACTTCTGTATGTGCTACACGGGTCCGGCATCGAAATGTTGGTCCAAGTTGTCCATTGTCAATCAGCTATATCACGCTTGATAGTTGATTTATTCCCACATGTGGCTCTCAAAATCCGAGACTAGCAATATTATCTCAAAATCCAAGACAGAATCTATGATCTCGAAATCCAACAGACTTGCAATGTAGCTGAATGTCTTTGAAGTTGAGAACAAAATAGTAAATACTAAATACAGAACATTCGGCGTTGTAGAGGCTCAAGCTCCAGCGCTCCCAACAATGTGGTTCAGCCTCCCACATAATTGGTTTCTCTTTTCTAACGAATCATGCAAGCGTACAAATGTGTAATGTAGTTCTGAATTTTATTGACTGGGGCAAAATGTTATTATTTATTAATGCTCCTTACATCTAGTCAGAGGTGACTGCAGGCGAATCGCGGTCGGGCGAAGTTCTTTTAGGTAGCCTGAAGCGGAACAACATTTTGAGAAACGGGTGGTTTTTTCTTGTGTAGGCTTCATCGAACAAGGAGGCTGGCTCTTATTTGAAAAAGTTGACATGTCACAAAAGATCGAATCCTCAAAAATGAATTTCGGAAAGTCGGTGTCCAGTTTCGTGAATTCTAATGTCATCTTTCTGCGAGGAGAATTCGTATTCAAAAAGACCATGCTGACAAGTTGAGAAAAAATTGGAAATACATTCGCCCCCCTTTTTCCTTCATAGTACTACTTTGTCTTCGCCTTTTTTCCCGATTAAGTTAGGCTGTAAGGATGGTTTTGTCTCTCGGTTTTTATCTGTATTTGTTTAGTGTGGATGCTGTGCATTCGAGCCTTGTTCTGAGTGCGAAGCCGGGGGAGACACAGAAGGCAGACGTACTTAAGCTGCCAAAGACTCTCGAGACTCTGGCATCGAAGTCAGCCGTACGCAAAAGTAAAGGGCGTCAGGCACAGCGAGTAGCGCAGACTTCTCAGGTGGTGTGCGCAGAAGACGAAGACCTATTGCCAGGCTGCGAAGCGGGCCCGGCAATGGAGTCGAGTGAAGATCAGTCCACTGCGCTCGCACTGTTTCGCCCCGCTCAGGTAAGTCCTAGCGGACCTCTTCATAGTGGCGGTTTGTCCGAGAGTGCAGCCACCGAAGGCTCCAGCGATGCCCGCCTAAAGTACTGGGCCAGTACTTTAGACTTCGAAAACGGAGAAACATACACAGGGGAGTTTTTTGAAGGCAGCGACTTGCCACATGGCACAGGCACGTATACCTGGCCGAATGGAGATCGCTATGAGGGGGAGTGGCGCTACGGCAAACGGCACGGGCGAGGTACGTTTACCAGAGCGAGTGGAGAGCGCTATGATGGAGAGTGGAGAAACGGAGACCGGCACGGCCGAGGGAAGTACACAAAGGCAGTATGTGAGGCGAGTATGTTGGCGAGTATAATGACGAGTTCCCCTGCCGTTGGGGGCGAGTATGTTGGCGAGTTTCGCGACGACGCAATGCGTGGTGTAGGCACGTATACCTGGCCGAATGGAGATCGCTATGAGGGGGAGTGGAAATTCGAACAGCATGGGAGAGGGGTTTTTACTAGGGCAAACGGCGATAGTCACGAGGGCCAGTGGTGCTACGGCAGCATCATCATAGGAAAAGGTACCTGTATCACGGCGAGTGGAGTGCGCTATGATGCGTACACAGGGCAGGTTATAGAGAGTCAGGGCACCGAAACGCCACATGGCATAGGCACGTACATATGGCCGAATGGAGATCGCTATGAGGGGGAGTGGAGCTACGGCAAACAGCACGGGAGAGGGGTTTTTACTGGGGCAGACGGCGAGAGTTACGATGGGGAGTGGAGCAACGGAGACTGGCACGGGAGCGGTACGTGGTGTGCTCGTGGTGATCGCTATGATGGAGAGTGGCGCAGCGGTAGGCGGCACGGCCAAGGGACGTACACCTTGGCAAATGGGGACGAGTACGTTGGAGAGTTTCGCGAAGACCGAATGCATGGTGCAGGCACGTATAAGTGGGCCAAGGCTGATGAGCCTGTAAGAGGAGATCTTCGACAGTCACGGCAACGTAGAGAAACGATAACCTGGGCAGAAGGGGGCAAAAAAGGCTATGACGGGGATTGCTATCATGGCAGCTTTTTCCAAGGCCAACCTCACGGGCAAGGCACCTGGACAGGCTCCGACGGAGATGAATACGACGGAAAATGGATATACGGGATAGAGGGCATAGGCTACGGCACGCGGACTTGGGCGAATGGAGATCGGTACGAGGGATATTGGAAGGCCGGAAAACGGCACGGGGGCGGGAAAATGACTTGGGCGAATGGAAATGGCTGGGAAGGAAATTGGCAGGACGGAAAACAGCACGGAAAAGGCACGATTATCATGGCCAGCGGGGATCGCTATCATGGAGAATGGGCCCTCGGAAATCAGCTATGGCTGGCAGAGCAGAAGAAAAGTTTACCAAGAAACAAAGGGCGGAAACCAAGAGGACGGCCACAACGTACAGGCAGCAGCTCCGGAACAGTGGTAGTACTTTGATATATTTGGAGAAAAGTTTGTGTGAAGTTGTTTTAAGCTCTTAAGAAATCATCCGCGGTATCAAGCGTAGTTTCATTTCAATTCTGGATGGTCCGTGGGCGTCATCCAAATTTTGGATCCAGACTGAATAAGATTGACTCAGCAACGGTCCATTATGTGGATCAACATATTTTTCTACACATTTTCTAAACCTTGAAATTGCAGAACAAGTCATTAACTGATAATCTTTTGTGGTGAATTCTGAGGTTCCTAGACACGTGGTTAAGCGTCCCACATATCTGGTTTATACTCCCACTTACTTCTCTGCCTTCTGAAGTTATTCTCGTCGTACGAAGTTCGATGTTTTCTTGGGGAGCAAAAAAAGCAGTTATGGAAATCCGTGGTCCAAATCTATTTTTGATCGTCTGAACCTCTTTCTCATGAATGCTCTTTGAAACCCGACTCGAATCTGATGTCTGCGAATTAATGACCGACACGAAATTTTTCTCGAAATAAATCGCAGTGGAGACGACATACCCTTGTTGAGTATCTGCAATTCTTGAGTGAGTTTTTTTGTATCCCCTGGAATTCTTTGTTTGCATTTTTTCTGACATCTCGCCTTAAACCCCGTTCAGCATCGGTAGCCCACGGTTGAAATAGACCATGAACTTTCTTATTCGGGTAGCGATCATAATCGGCAGCATTGAAACAGCTGTATTCGGCATTTTCACCGGCTGTTTCTCATTTCTCGATCCGCGGTTTCGGTCACATGGTGCGGGAAACAGGCGAGCGCGTGAAGAGGTGACAGCGGAGCGAGCGCTACTGGAGTTCCGCACAGATGCTCAGCGGCGTGACGAAAGCCTAGTAGAAGCGGCGATCACAGCAGACACAAGAAACTTGAAATATGCCAGATTTGATGATCATTTGAGAAGAAGTGCGCGGCAGGTGAAAAACGGAGTTAGAGATCTGCTTGCCACGCCGTGGATTGCTTTGCTATTGGGTTTGCTGAGGAGGAGGATACTTAAATGCCTACCGTTCTGCATCTTTGTCTTGATTCAGGTGCTTCCGGTTTTGTCAATCGGGCACAGCCTACTTGTTTCTGTTGTTCTTAGCCTTTTTGAACTTTTTTGAACTGATGTCCTGAGTTGACGGTTCAGGCCCACTAACATCGAAAAGTCGTATACCGAGCGAGAAAAAAGAGGAAGCGCAAAGACACTCAGAAACGGGGGATTGGTTCTTGCGAAGGCACTACAAGAAGACATATTTTTTACCATTTTCGGATGGTTTTTTTGAAATTTCCAGGCTAATACGCCCATTCAAAACAAAATTAAAAACATAGACAGCTTCTGATACTTATCGCAGCTTTTCTCCTCAACCCAACCCGCTGCTCATAGCCCGCGTACTGTGTCAACCCGTGAAATCAGTAGGCGACTCATCTTAAAATCTACAGAGAGACAACATCACTTGTCACAAAATCTGCGTGAATTCGAATCGGCAACGTGGCCGGGCGTGATAGAAAGTCCCACATATGTGGTTCCAATATTCAACAATGCTAAAACCTGCTCATGAAGCTGAACAATTTTTTTTGAACCGGAACCTTGCTTTTCCGACCAGCTGGACTATTGGTCCGAGAAGCTTTTTTTTTGAGGAGTTATTGGTGTTCCGAGCAGCAGTTCTTGAATGGAATTCCGTCGTCCAAATCGATTTCTCATGAATGCTCTTTGAAACCCGACTCGAATCTGATGTCTGGGAATTAATGACCGACACGAAATTTTTCTCGAAATAAATCGCAGTGGAGACGACATACCCTTGTTGAGTATCTGCAATTCTTGAGTGAGTTTTTTTGTATCCCCTGGAATTCTTTGTTTGCATTTTTTCTGACATCTCGCCTTAAACCCCGTTCAGCATCGGTAGACCACGGTTGAAATAGACCATGAACTTTCTTATTCGGGTAGCGATCATAATCGGCAGCATTGAAAGAGCTGTATTCGGCATTTTCACCGGCTGTTTCTCATTTCTCGATCCGCTGCTGTGGAGATCTGCGCGGCCCCGGAGAGTGGGTCGTATAACGGATGAAGTCATGAACCAGCGGGATGGAGTTCGAGCACATTTGCTGGGTTTTCTCCCCGTTGATGAGCGGGTTAGCACCCGCCGAAGAAGCGCAGTTGACCTCGTGTGCCAGGGGTTTGTACCGGAGGTGCAGAGGGGGAGAGATAGAGACCAAATCATGCGGTTTCGGTCACATGGTGCGGGAGACATGGAGCGAGCGCTTGCAGCGGTGGCAGCGGAGCCAGGGCTACTGGAGTTCCGCACAGATGCTCAGCGGCGTGACGAAAGCCTACTAGAAGCGGCGATCACAGCGGACGCAAGAAACTTGAAATATGCCAGATTTTATCAAATTTTGAAGTGGCAATGGAGAAGAATTGCACGGCGAGTTAGGGACTTACTGTCCGCACCTGCTGTGGATTGTGTGCGGAGGGGCATTCTCCAAATACTTTGGGTCGGATGGCTGGTCTTCTTCGGTGTTTACATGTGTGTTTTCATTTCTATCGCTGCGCAAATGCTGAGCGTAAAGAGCGTGTTAGCTTGGCTAATAGTCAGTCTTCTTGACTTGATGCTCTGAGTTGACTGTTCAAGCTCACTAGAATTGAAAAATCAGGTTCATTTCTCCTCAACCTAACTTACTCCTCAGGCCTCGAGTACTTCCTAAACCCAGCATCAGTAGATTACTTACTACGAAATCTACATGGAGACTGAATATCACTTGTCTCAAAATCTGCATGAATTCGAGTCCGCAACGTGGCTGGTCGTCATCGAAAGTCCCACATTTATGGTTGCAACATTTATGCTGTCCAAGAGATAATATCTGAATACGGTCCAAGACATCATATCTGATTAAATCGCATCGCGTGATTGAGCAAAAGTCGTATAGATGGTAATCCACACTTCGTTATCAGTGTATTCGAAAGTGTTCTTCGATGCTGGTTTTGAACTACCTAGCACTGAGAGAGTAGAGAAGAAATGGGCTCGAAAAAATGGGCTCGAAAAAATCTAGTAAAAACGGAGTAAGAGGACATCTCTGGAAAAATGAGCTCGTCACAGCAGTCGCGGAATGTGGTCACTGGTCTGCAGGAGCTGCTGGGGCAGCACCGGTATTTCCAGTTTTGCTTTAAGTGCTCATCCGCAATTCTTCATCCACTATGACAGCCAGCAGCTATCGGACTGGAAAAACACGCTGAAGAAGTCTACCGAAGACTCGCATTGGAAACCTTCTCAAGGAATGAACAGTTTCAACAAGTATCAGGCGTCCGGCCCAGGGTATGTTTGGGACCCACTACTACTTTGGGACCCCCCCCCTTTTTCCGATTTTCTCATTTTCTTGAGAACTGCTTAATTTCTTTGAACAACAAAAAAGCGATGCCTGGGACCCCGACCCAAACGGGTTTCCGTCTCCCACCCGCAGAGCAACTGAGGAGCACCGCCGGCTGGTGCACGAACTGGAGGACCGGCGGAATCAGACGCTGCGGCAGTTCAACAGCGTCGAGCCGCCAGAGCAACGGTCTGCAAAGTTTACACTTATATTCCTTACACTATTGTATGCTGTAGAGCGGAGAAGCTGCTCGGGGATCTGGAGGCGCAGCTGGAACGAGTGATCGAACTGAAATCCCGGGGCGAGAGGGAAGAGCGCCGGGCATGGGAAAAGGAGTTTTTTGCTAAGAGTTTTTTGGCTCGGAACAACTGCCCTGAATAAAAAACTAACAGCGTGAGCGTTACCTTCGGCAAGAGCGCGGAGGCACAGGCACTGGAACGCATGCTGGGCGAGGTAATGAATTAATCGGCTTGGGGCCTGGATTTGTCAATATATAGGTGCAGAGAGCGAGTCAAGAGTTGGTAGCTAGTTTGCAAATGGAGCCGCCGGCGCTGCCAGTGGGATTCGTCGAAGATGTCGAGACGCTGATCCGCCAGAATATCACCTTAAAGAAGGCAATCTTTCCACTTACTTTCCACTTACTTTTAGTCCCATTTTCCACTTTAGGAAGCAGAAAGGGTGGCTGTGGACGTGCTGCAGATTCAAGACGAGGTCTGTAGATTACGCGCTGACGCGGAAAGCAACTCAGCTTCATGTAAGGGGGGCTCAATGTTTATAAATCGTTTCCTGTACTTTCCAAAATTTAGACAACGCATTGACCCGTCGGCTGCAAGATATGACGAAGGAGCGCAATGACTTGAGTGCGCAAGTGCGGCATGGCGTTAGCGCGCAAGAAAAGGACGAGTACGCGAAAGAAATCCAAAGACTTACACGGATCAAGAAGCAGTAATTTTGTCGACGAGAGAACGAAATTTCGTTTCGAATAAAACACAATCTAAGACTCACGCAGAAGATCGGACAACTCACTGACGAAGCAGCAGACGATAAAGAACGGATAGTGGCGTTAGAAAAGGAGGTTGTATTCTCTCGCGCAATGACTATTTGGCATTCTGGGATGAAATTGATTAATCTAGGTGGAAAAACTGAAGAAAGTGAACGTGGCGCAGGAAGAGGAATTCCGGTCACAAGTTGCCAAGGTAGAGGGTTTTTTTTTCCTCGGTTTCATCTTTTGTCCGAAAAAAGCTGATCCGAGACAAGAAAGACCTGGTGTCGCGCAACGATAAGATGGAGAAGAAGGTCCTCAAAGCGAGCCTTTCTTAAGTGCTGCCATACGAGAACACGTTATTGATTCAGTTTGTATACGGATTGCATCATAAAGCCTCGATGAGGCAAACATGCGGAAGGTTTCATTTTGCCTTTGTACAATAACAATCAAAAATCCTGTTTTTCCATCCGAAATTGTGTTCTCCTTGACAGTATGTGCTGTTCGGGTTTCGACAAAAAAGAACACGCGCAAAAGTGCTCTTCTGTTTCTAAAAAAATGGGCGCTTTGAATTCGTTGAGTAAATTAGTTTGACACTAAGATTGCTTTCAAATTAAAAACTATGCAGGGGGCGTTTTGAACTCTACTGGCCCCATTCCCGCTCCCTCAGATTCATGGCCCACCGGGGACCGGGAGGTCGAAAACTACGGCGGAAGTCGTCCACGAGCAATGGCGCATGGATCGTCGAGAGGGATGTCGAGAGGGGTCGGCCGAAGATCCGTTGTGCTTCATGTGCGACCCCGACGGCCCTCGGGAGCTCCCACAGGATGCGTTCATCGGACCGGCGACGGGACTTTCCTCGGCGTAGTTGTAAAGGGCATACCAGCGCAGGAACGCTCTCCGCCCGAGATCCAAACGAGCTGAGGGCCCATTTCCTGGCAGATATTCCGCGGCGGCTTCGCCGGCGATTGGCTTCCGACTAGTTGTGTCTTAGCTGTTTGCGCGTACTTCTACTGTAGTTGTGTGCGCGGGCGATGCGCTTCAGTTTTGTGCCTCCCGGATTGCTGGCCCACATCGTGCAGGCGACTGGAGCCCAGAGGAGGTTACAGCTCGCGGCATCGTTTCAGGACTGGCGAAAGACGACGACAGCTGCGTCGCGCCTATCATGCCGGGCACGGAGCTAGAAGCGGACGAGATATCCAGGCACCCCTCTCCCCACTATTCGCAGAACGCTGTTGAGCGTCGCCAATTCGAGTAACTATAGCGCGGAGCAGTGGGGCAGTAGGCGACGGCGAAGACAATGCCGAGACCCATAGGACGACGAGTCCGGCGCCCGGATTTTAGGAGCACACGCCCGCGGTCAGGGGCCTATTCGCGCTGCATCGTTCGCGCATACGGGATCGCGGCTGGCACTAGTGCCGCCAGCGGGGAGACGCGGGACTTCGTTTAAGCGACGGACCCCGTCGGACGTGTGGTGCGCAGAAATCCTGTCACTGGACTTGCGTTGCATTGCTCTTGCGCGCGTTCGTCCGCTGTTGTAGCTGTTTTAGAGACAGCGTCCAGCTACTTGGCCCAGCTAGAACCTTGATCTCTGTCTTTTTCAGGCATTAGTGTGCAAAGGTGTTCGAAAAGTTTTTTGCATGGGTCTTCCAGGGTTTGTTGTTTTGCGGAGCAAAAATATTTTTCGGTCAATACATATCTTGTCGGAAATCTCTTTCGCGGTGTGTCAGCGTTCTCTGTATTCATTCACATGGAATTTGAAAAATGACGAAATTGCAACGAGTAGGGGCGTTGTGCTGTTCAGTATTTCGACGCAGAGGAGGCGGAAGCTGGGAAGGGGGGGAGGAAGGGGAACGGAAAGAAACGGGGACGACGCGGGACATCACTGGACCAAGCGGCCGGGAACGACGTGGGGCATCACGAACTGCAGAGGCGCCCACAACATATTGCGCCAGCGGTACGACGTGAAGCCGGGCTTCCCGTCTCTTTGCGGAGGGAGAAGCGCCAAAACGTCCGTCCAGATGTGGAAGAATCCGGATAGCGATGGCTGATCCATATGCCACCACACGTGGCAGACTAATGTGCTCGGATGGCCCTGTGTCGCTCGGTTCAGATAATAGTGGCAGCGGGGCTCACTGTAAGCAAGTTCTCAAAGTGTCAGCGAGGGAGCGGTTCCTTCATTGGGGGTCTATGTGCATTAATCCGGGTTTTTCGGAGTTGTGTTCAGGGCATGCTCTAGGCATTCTTGTATTAAGTGGGGCATCATCCTCGAAGGGTCTCAAATCTCAATGCATTCTTGGGTATCGTCGTTGAATCTGGGTCTCTTGGGTCTATGTCTAGAGACGTCTCCATGAGTGGGTCGACCCCATGACTTTGTTCCACACAAAAGAAATTGAAACAGCTGAGCGAGAAAAAACTAGTCATTCCCATTTCGACCTAAGTCAGGAGTCGCAGCTTTTTTAGCAGCCAGCTCTTGCCAAGCATAGAGATGAGAACTGCTCTTTGTATCACGTTTGCAGTGTTTGGTACCTAATGGCTAATTCTCGTTTTTATTTTTTGGTTGTTGCGCAGTGCACTATGTCAGCAAAAAAACAGAGGCTGTACGAGCCGATGAAAGCGGAAGCGAAAGCTGGAGCGAATCTTCGGATCAAGGTTCTGAACTGTTTTTTGGCCCTGGGCGTCTGGTTGATCATTGTTAGCCAAGCGTGGTCAGGCGCGGTTGTGTGGAAACAGGAAAGATTCTATTGTGTCCTTGTCTGAACTGGCCTTCTTACAAGGGGCCCCCCTCCCAATTGTGGCACAAATTAGGTGTCGATTTTTGTGGCTATGCCACGAATGCATCAAGCTGCCATGTCGTGGTAGTCCCGAGCACGACGCAGCTCTGTTGTGATTGGAACGGAACTCACTGTGGGGCGAATACTATTGTCGATGAACCGAGTGCGTGTGTACCAGCGGTGAGATTTTTTTCTTCACAAGCCTGCCGCCGGGGTCCCCATTAATAAAGGGCCCGGCTGGAATGCCATTCCAGCCGTTTCTGGCCCCCGCCAGAGAAAGCAGCGGGGAGCTGTAGAGGTAGTTTGGCAGCTGTTCCAGAGAACGGCTCACAGCTGTTCCAGAGAAGGGCCAGCTTGCTAAGACCCGGCGGTCGGCGCGTAGGGGACCTGCGGGTTTGCGCATCGCTTGGCAGTTTCGACAAAAATTGTCGGAAGCGGTGGTGAGCCAGCCGCTTTTGGGCTGGCGCCCCGCTGAAAGAAAATCTTTGGCTGAAAGAAAGCCAATTTATAGTAAGATGGGGGGGGGTTTTTTAGAGGGGCCCATAAGGAACAAGCCCATTCGAAAAGGGTTTTGTTTTGGGTGCATGTCATGAAAGCCTCGTCGACGATGGCAACATCGTGCAAGATATCGGGCCAGTTGGAGAAGTGCCAACTGCATTTCATCATCGTGTAAGGCTGGGAAATACTCAACATATAACGGAAACTTCAGTAAGCCTTTCTGCCGAAGCTCCGGCAAGTATTGGTTCCGTGGCGAGTGCCGAAATCTTCACCGATGAACAAGAGTCTGAGTATGCAGCCTTCGTGCGAAGTTTGGCTCCGAACATTTCTGCGCTCAATAACACTGGCGCCGATGCTTTGACGGAAGCCGATTGTGCCGACCTGTGCATGGCTAATAATCTGTGCAGAGCCTATCGCATTGACCCGTTTCAAAATCATTGCTGGCATCACATCGACGACGGTATAAATTCATCCATTTTTTTTTCCGGTACGAAACAGCTGGAGAAAATCTTGACAGGCACCAGAGTCACGAAGGCTCCTTGCAAGGTCTGTCTGGACCGAGGAGAGTATCAAGAAGGAAGTAGCACTTGTGGGCCTGGATCGTCGAATGGACAGGCAGAGGAAAACATGGTGGAGCGTGAGTGTTTGTATGCGGAAG
>Ga0099797_100999_pt1 | contig 16017 bp, 16 predicted proteins | sample Uncmet_Sort48C_1_FD_89871 | JGI IMG/M metagenome (GOLD analysis project Ga0099797, IMG submission 89871) | Marine eukaryotic communities from CALCOFI LINE 67, Pacific Ocean - C012_Sort48C_1 | ecosystem: Environmental > Aquatic > Marine > Oceanic | place: Pacific Ocean: Monterey Bay | collected...
CGGGCGAGCGTGGCGGTAGGCGGAGCGGATTACCAGTGATCAAGATCATGGAGTATAAGATCATTCGAGGGAAGTTAGTTGGAATGAGCAGGTGAAGTGACTTCACGCTCGAAAGGGCGCACCAGCGAGCTACGCCGCGCCAGCGCAGCCGCATCCCTTAGCTGCGAAGGAGTGAGGATGGAGCAGTGAGGGCGAGAGCAGTGAGAGCAGCGAGGAGGGTGATTCGAGTTCCACCGTGGCCGCGCCACCGTGACCTTGACCAAAGCCGTAACCGTAACCGTGACCTGAGCCCGCGCTCCCGGAACCTGAGGCAACGTAGGAATCGTAGAAAGTGGAAGACGCAATACCGCCTCCCGCTCAGCCAGTTGAAACCACTGCACCTACTTCGAGTTCAAGTACAACAACGTCGAGTACAACACCAGCTGAGAGCCTGCTGGCGAAGTCACTTGACAGAATAGACAAATTCAAAAAGAAGAAGTTCGATGCTTTCTGGCAGCCTAGGCCCGGGGATGAATGGGCCGCGAAATGTGCTTTAGAGATCCGCAAGCCGGGCGTAGTACCTTGCACCAAGTACAACGGCGGGTCGGTGAAGCTGGTCATCAACAGCTGAGTCAATAGGCAGTGAGAGCTGAATTTGTTGTTTTAGAGCATGCACCGGGCGGGTTTCGAGCGGTGGCAAGACGTGATCGTCGTGCGCGGGAACTCGGGGAACCAGGAGGCGTCGACGGGGCCGTATCATCCCGATAATTGTTACGGCTAGCTTGGCGTCACCTACATCGACATGCGGCTGATGAACTACGACCTGCACGGGTTTTGAGCGCTGTACCGCCACCGCCAGAGCAAGTGCCTGCGGCGGAGCATGCCTTAGAGCGTGGCACGATCTTTGAACGCGATGCAGCCCAACCCGGGAAAACGTAGGATGCAGGCCAACGCGCTGCTGTGGCGGAAGCAGAAAGGGAAGACGTTCGCACAGGACTGGGCGGCTCGGAAGTCTGCGACTGGGGGGCTGACAGTAAAGTCGAGCGCGAAGCTGCAGACGAAGAACATGAACGCGATCGAGGCACTGCGCAAAAAATGGTCGCAGAAGAACGACCAAGCATTTGAGAACGGGGTCGACAAGGCGACCTCGCAGGAGCGGTGACTGAAGTACGCTACGCGTTCCGCGGGCCTCGCATGAGAGCGGAGCGACATGCACGACGCGCGCGTCTACTCGGCGTAGAACCCGGAGCCGCTGCCGCTGTCTTAGGGTGAAGGGACTAAGCAGATCTACTTTTACATCCACGACACAAGCACGGTGGAAAAGGCGACGTTCAACGACATTTTCAGGTGATACTGAGTGGCAAACGAGCCGGTGGTCTGAAGGTAGGAAAGGTGGGTTGCGGAATATGGGCTGCCGGGGGACTTTGGGTTGCCGTAGAGTGGTGATGGCTGAGCGAGCTCGTACAAGGGCTTGGGTGAGGAGGTGCATGCCAGCACAAGTATGGTGCAGCTCGTGAACAAAACCACAGTTCAGTGGACGTTCGGCAAGGGCAAGAAGTCGTAGGCAAAGTTTGGGAGGTTGAAGACGCAGAGCTTTGAGATATCAAGGAATGATTCAGCCTAAGTTTGGAGCCCGTATGTCAGAGGCCGTATGTCAGCGACGTACGGCCTCGCGACATACGGACTCCATCCGGGTTTCACGAGCATCAAAAAACAGTTCGAAATCATGAGCAAAATGTTAGTGAAACTGGATAGCTTCGTTCTGTCATGTGTGGAGCCAAAGTAGTGGTTTAAAGGGGCGCTGTACACCAGGTATGCTGAGTCTTGCTGAAGAGCAAGCTGGCAATGAAATATGTGAATAATTCGTTATTCAAATGGGCGCCAGTGATTTAAAACTGTTAGGATGTCATCTCAGTTGGAAAGCATCAACTTAGCACAACTAAGTAATTACCGGTGCCCCTTTGTTCTAAGGTTTTTCCAGTGAATTTGGCTGTCAAACAAAGAGTTTGAGCTTATTTGCCAGTCCCTTCCTGTAACGCCCCTTTAATTTGCATTTCTTGGCGCAACTAGCGAGAACCAGTGATACTCAGATTTACTAACACTTTGCTCAAGATTTTGAATTGTTTTTTGATGCTCGTGGAAACCCGGATGGAGTCCGTATGTCGCGAGGCCGTATGTCGCTGACATACGGCCTCTGACATACGGGCTCTAAACTGACGCTAGAAATGAGGTACGGTGGGGCACCCCATATCACGCGAACATCTGTCTGCTGGGGGACGGAGTGGTTGATGCTTACAAGACGGTTTACGAAGGGTTCCTGACGAAGACGCAGCAGATCATGGTCGAAGCCGGGTCGCGGCAGGGCTGGTTATCCGGTTTGAATTCGTTTCCGAAGTTCTCATTTGTGGGATTTGGCCGGGTCCTTTCTGGCTGTATTTACGTGTCCAGAAGTCCATTTAGCTGGAAAACTTTGTTGATTCAGCTGAGCCTTGCACCCGAGGAAACACCCTGTAGTAAACGACCCGAGAATTTATGTCTGCACGGAGGGTCTCGTAGCCTTGTGGTTTTTACATAGAAAGTCGCTTACATCCTGCTTCACATCATTGATAAAATTTGCGTGTGACACTTAGGCCAGTGGAATTCGTGTATACCGTCGTGTAGCGATAACGGGACTGAAACAGAATTTCACCTTGCAACTTTGCGCCAGTGACACCGTGATTTGTCACTACAAAATAGCTCCTTGACAAGCAGTTGTGAAGCCGGCTGCAAGGCTCGTTCCTGGATCGTTGAATTCGCGTCCATACACCGAATTTCAATTTGTGTTCCGAGCTAACGAAAAAGGTCTTTCGAAGTAGCCCCAAGTTGCTCTTACAACATCTTTTAGAGACCCTGCCAATGGATAAAATGTGGACCTCGGAAACGAATCCAAAACCGGATACCAAGGCAGGGCAGGCAGGGCGCGGGGCACCCGAAGTACTTTGCGAGGAAGGTGACGACGTACTCGCTAAAAAGGGACCATGTCAACGAGAAGACGCCGTATGTTTATGCGGGGCGCACCGTAACGAAGTACGACGACCTCGGGCTTACAAAGTACTACAAGTACTTCCCGGCGTCGAGCTACGGCAAAAAAGGTAACAAGAAGCCGAAGGCGGAAGTCGACGACGGGCACGTGGGCTGGGCGCCGCCGCAGTGCCTGGCCGCGCTGCGGAAGCGGTCGTGGTGTGGGGGAGAAACAACGAGCAAGAAAGTCGGGGGAGTAAGTAAAGTCAAAGAAAAAAAAAAGTTTCTTATACGTTAACCTGAACTTTCAAAGATATGTGATCTTGAAAAACTAATTGTCGCGTGTGTCGTGTAGCTGCAGCTAATTGTATTAAAACCCCAAACCCCAAACCCCACTGTGCTAGTTTCGTTTGTGCTGTCCTCAAAAACAAAATGTCTGTCAAGTTTGTGCTCAGCAGCGTCACCAAAGTGAAGGGCGCTGGCGCCATCATCAATCTCATAAATCCACCAAAAAATAAAGGGAAGTAAACTGAAAATAAAATGCATATGTATATGATATTGATAAACTCTAACTTTTTTTTGATCCCGTCTTTGACTATTTGCTCCTTTTTTTCTATACTTTTTGCTAAGTTAATTGAAGGTGTGTTGCTAAGATTTGTTCTTTAAAAGTGTGATGAAGGAGTACGAGTAGGATTAGGAGTTTAAAAGGGTTTTTTAAGTCAGTAGCGCAAGCCCGAGTGCAAAGGGTACAAATTTTATTTTAGATTTAGAAAATTTGTTTAGAACTTAAAAGAATACATCACCTACTTCGTTGTATAAATTAACTGTATTTAGGACAGAAGCGCGAGTGAGTCTGAGATGGTGAACTTCAAGCGCCTAAGGCTAAGTTTAGCAGTAATAGCCGTTGGGCCGCAAATTGTAAGCGTAGCTGCACAACTCCGACTTCGTGACTGATGGCTGGGTCATTGTTGAATAGATAACTGAGGCAACGCGGCGTACCAATCGAGTTGCTTTTATGGAAATGGTGGTCGAATATGGTGCCAATGCTATTCATGCGGTTGAGTCTGTGGAACTGGCTACTCGGAGACGGCGTAGTGCTATGAGGGCACTTAGGATTTGAACGGTGCACTCGCGTCACAGAATGGATATCCACGCCAGTGCACGTGGGATTGCATCTCTAATCCCGGTGGTGACACCTACGAATAGTCTTCGTGCAACGAGGGGTAGGGTAGACGCGGTGAATATAGGCAGTGTACGACATGTAGCTATGGGTACTACACCTGAACTGCCTGCGGGAGTAACACAGACACTGACTGTCAACCTTGCCGCGGCAGTGGTGGGGGTGACGTGTACAGATATAGGAACTGCGACAGGGGGAGTGCTATGAGCGTAGGCCAGCCGAATTTTTTTGCATCGTGCTCCCCGGGATGTGACGCAGCGGGATTGAGCTGCAATGCAGGGTACGCGCTGAACGGTTGCGCAGACGGGCACTACGAAACGCGCCATTGTGCAAGCTGTTGGCCGAGTACTGGCACCTGCACCGGCGCCCAAAGCAGGGAGTGCACGCAGTGCACTGGAGGATCCGTGACCGACTGGGGCAGCGGCACGACGCGATATACAGGTAGGTACGTAATAAGCATGTGCGTCGCGAGCGGGACCGACTCGAACACGTGACCTTGTACCACATTCAACGATGCGGGCGGGGGCGACCGCTACCGGTCACAGATCTGTTTAGCTGGCGCGTGGAACTCACTTGGGCAAGACAACGTGTTCTCACCATGCTCTCAAGGTTGCACTCATGATCACTTCGGCCACGGTCTGAGTCCGGTTTCGAAAGTCCGGTATCGATACTGGGTTATTCGATACCGGGTTCCTGAAATGACATCGATTGATGAGATCCAGTGATGAAATTTGCCTATCTGTTCGTCTACTTTGCGCTCTTGCGATTCTGACCCCTTCGAGATTACCTTGATTGATTAAATTGCTTCCTCGAAGCCGGCCTCGAAGACCCTTTAAATCACTCCGCAAGGGAGTCAATGCCCTGGCGTTTTGTTGCACAGGTCGATGGAGCCCATTTGGAAGTAACTTGAGATCGTCTTTGCCAGGTGTATGAGTCGCTTATGTTAGCTCGTTCTGTGTTATGAAACATGCACTTCAAATATCTGGCATATTTAAGCTTTTAAAGGGTCAGTAAACAAGCTTTTGGTACCCGCACTGAGGCGCATTAATTTAGGCTATGTATGGAGCAGATCCGTCAGATTTGGCATATTCAAAATTTATTTATAGGAATACGTATTTCATGGTCCGGTTTCATCATTTAATCATGTCATTCAGAAACCCGGTATCGAATGACTCGGTATCGATACCGGATTCTCGATACCGGACTCAAACCGCCGCTAGAATCACGACGTGTTCGGATGCGCCACCGGGTACACGCCTGGCTAGTGCCGTCGGGACTGAGCCTAGAATGTGGACTACTACGAGGCGGTGCGGTGCTCAGAGGCGTGACCGCGAACGTGCACGGCCTGCCAAACTTGTGGGAGCGACTTTTTCGCCTCGGTTGACTGTAGCCCAACGAGCAGCACGTAACGCGTGTGCCAGCGATGCAGGACGGTTGCGGACGGGCACTATGTGATCAGGAACTGCCCGGATGGAACCACCGGGTACGGAACAGCGTTATTGGACCGGGATTTCGCGCAGTGTCGGACGTGCGAGGGAGACACGTATGAGTGAGCGGGTGGACACTGTGGATGGGGTGGCGACGAACAAGGCGACGGCGGTAATAACAGGAACTGCGTCGCCTGCCTGCATTGCGGAGATGAGGAAATAAAAACTCGGGACTGTGGGGACGGGCGCTCAACGCACTCGAACGGGTAGCAGAACTACGGCGGATCCGATAGGCAGTGTTCCGCCTGTACCAGGTGCCCGTACGAATTGGCGGTGCTGACGCATTGTGGGAACGTGGATGCATGGGACTAGAATAACGGCCTCAGGTGGGCTCGTGCTTTCGCAACAGACAACACGCAGGACCGTGTGTGCGGCGCCTGCGAGAGCTCCGAATGCACGAAGCTGGCGCCGGATAGCGAAAGTCGCGGCACTCCTTAACTAAGTGGAAACTGCCCGAAGCGGTTTCTGACGAGCACGGATCATGTTGGCGGGAACTTTGTTGGCCAGGGGATTTCCATAGGCAGGGAAGTATGTCTAGACTGCTTTCACGCAAACTCGTCGTATGGCACGCAGCTGCGTGAAGACGGCAAGACTTTCTGATGGAACAGCCCCGAGTCCTGCCTGGACAGTACGAACCAAAACTTTTGCAACCGCTGCTGCGCGGAGATCGGGTACACATGGGATGCGGGGGAGAACAAGTGTCAGTGCGATGACGGATCAGAGGTGAAGTACGTGGATGAGCGCCCGATAGGCCGGGGTCAGTCGTCCGCCGCGTGAAACAACTGGCCGGCGCTCGGCGAATTAGGGCCACAGCGGTACACATCGCACTCGTGCCTGTGATGCCCGGGTGACTGTGGCACCACGGAGAGCGAGAATTGATGTAATAACTGCGCGGCCTGCAAGACCGAGATGTACGTTTGGGGTAGCTAGCTGTTGGGTCCCAATCCCTGAGCAGCGTCGAGTGGATTGAGGCGGCTGCACCACCACCAGCCATTCGTCGCTGGCGATGCTCTCATCGACGATGCCGCAGGCAGCAGCGTGAACGACGGTGGCATGCAACCTAATTATAAGTGCTGGACGTCGACGACCTCCACTACGTCTAACAGCACAACTTCCACCTGGACTTCGACGACAAACACCACGTCCTCGACCAACACCACATCTACCACGTCTACGACGGTTTACTGCGGGTGAAACCAAGCGCGGGTAGGGTGAGTCTGCCGCATGTGCCCAACGAACTCGGAGAGCTTTGGAGGGGTGTCAATTTTCTGCAATTGCACGCGAAGTATGCGATCCACGGACGAGCTGCTGAGCAAAGTGACCGCAGAGTGAGGCAGCGTGGGGTGCGATCGCTGCTGACCTGGTTACAGGAAGGCGTTGCGGTGGGACCCTGCCACAGAGTCCGAGTGCTTGCCCTGCAACCTCGGCGCGTTGGCCGACTCAGAGAGGGCGACCGCGGTAACGCAGTACCCTGGCCTGGTTGACTACGGCCCGTTTTCCTCTAGCTGGGGAGGCCGGTCGCACACGTGCCACTGCACATCCGGCTTCGATTTCCCGGGCGGCAGCGACGCGCGTAGTGGGGCGAGCTGCACGGCGTGCGCCCAGTCCTTCTTCCATGACAGCAGTCAGTACGACGCGGCCACCTAGAAACCGTTGAGCGCCGGCGCTTGCGTGTGATGTCCGTTCGGCACGACGTCAGTCGCTGGCAACCTGGAGGCCAGGTGCTACTGCGCCCTCGGTTTTACGACTTAGAGCGGGACAGGTCACGCGACTGATAACTTGATTAGCGGGAGTGCAGGCAGTTACAATAGTGGTAGCGCTCAGTGATGTGACTACTGCAGGCCTGGCTTCAAGGTTCTAGAGTGAGATGGCGTGACTGAGGTGCATAGGCGGGCGCAGGACATGAGTTCCATGTCGCAGACGCACGCACCCATTCAGGGTATTGGTTCAAATGCAACGCAAACGTGCGGGGATTTCTTCCAGCGTCGCGACATTCACACACCAGGCGGTTGCGCCACGGGCTTTTACCCAGATGCGAGCTACGTCGACGTCGTGAGTGGGTTGCGTGGCGGGCGGTGCCTTCCTTGTCGGTGCTTGGATGACAGCTCGAGCCAGCAGTTGGGGCTGGACAACTTCGATGCAAGTTGCAGGTCGGACAACCAGTGTTTATTAGGCGGATGCAACTACGGGAGGCGATGCGGTGACGTCCCGGGGCGGTGCGTGTGCTCGGAACACGCTTGCACCTGCGCCGATCCATTGACGCCTAGTGACCTGGTTGGTCAAGGTTCGACCGGAGCGGAGTGCGTGGAGTGAGGCGGGCATGGCACCGTCAGTCTGAATGGGAGCTGCGCTAGTTGTTTCGCGTCGCGGCCATATACCGCGGTCGGCGCGGGCACATGTGAGTTCACTCTGCAGTGCGGCTGAGGGAGGCACGTCGACTATGCGACGCGTTCCTGCGCGGTTAACACTTGATATCAAAGTTTTCAGCACGTAAAAATCTGTTCTATCCGGGTATGCTGACTAGATTCGCTTACCTCGTGCATTCACCCCATCGGGTGCTGTACGAAATGACGAGAAATATCAGCACGTTCACTACTCTATACTTCACGTTTCACTACACGTTAGATCGGGCTGAAATTACACGTTAGCCATGCCGGTATCAAGAATCTGTCAATTCGAATTCCTGCAAGCAAAATTCTACAGTTTTCGTAGTATTTGCTATAGTGCTTGGACAAACGCTCTGCCTCAGAATCAGGGTCGTGGCGTCCATAAATGGCGAGGCAATAGATGAAGGTAAAAGCTCTAAAACGCAATGAAATGCAGCAGTTTTTATGTGTAAAATCTCAGTCATGCCGCGACTTAAGGGCCGGCTAGATCGAGCAGCCAAAAGATTGACTAACGTGTAGTTAACGTGTAATTTCGAATACGTCAACGTGACGTTTTCGGCTAGTGAAAAATTAGGGTGTGCACTGGCGGGTGTGCGCGCAAAGGGTCCGGGTATCTAGTCCGCAACATTAGCTAGAAAGTTAGTTTACGTGCTGAAAACTCAAATACAAGGTTAACACTTGTACGTGTCCCAACGGAGTGTGAGCGACAGCCGGCAGCGTGACGTGCGACACGCACGGGTGAGTGCGCTGCACAGACTGCTCTACGGATGGCTATTCGCTGGGGGTGCCTTGAACTTGAACCTCGTGGGACGGGCCCGCTGGCGCACTCGCGTGCGTCGACTGAAGTGGCGCAATAGGCACGGCCGCTCCTGTCGCGACTTCAGGCGTCCTCACGACAACGCCGTGACTTGCCACACCTTGACCGATAACTCTTGGCGCTGGTGGTGCAGATGGTAGCACCACGGTGGCAATTGGCGGTACTGTAGTTGGTACTTCGTCTACATCTTCTGGCGGGTGCCAGTGCAACATTAATTCAAACTGCACTGCGTGTTCTGTCTGCTGGAAGGAGCCTCAGTCTTACAGCGATAGCTGCGGCACCTGTACGGAATGTGACTCGCTCTCCGCGACCGAGAAGGAGTTCAGATTCTGGAGCGTGTGCGGAAGGGCGGCTTGCAGGTACCGTCCAGTAGTGATGATAATCACCTCGACAACAACCACCTCCAACAGCAGCACAACTTCGAGTTACACGAACACTTCGTACAGCAGTACGAGCACGTCGCAGACAGTTACCAGCACGAGCAATACATCGACGTCGACGGCGACTAACTCCACAATTTTTGACCCAAACTCGTGTGTCAACAGAAACACGACGGATTGCGTTTTTACAGTGGATGAGTGGAGTTCAATCGAGTGTGCGTCCGTGAGCGGTCGTGCAGGGCCCGCTGGAGTGCGAGGCCGGAAGGTGCGTTACAACCAAACTAATTTGGTGCAGGGCCGTTGCGGTGGCGCAGTCTGCGCTACACCGCACAACGAGTATCAGGCGTGCGCCGTGAACTGCACGTACACCTGGACAGCCTGGGCAGCGTGCGATGCGGCCACGGCGACCCAGTCGAGACATGCGGTGGTGTCTCAGCACCCGTCGTTGTGAGTCGAAGGGGAGCCAGCGGGGATGGTGTGTCCGGGGAGCGAGACGCGAGGCTGTTTCGTGGACTGCATATTCGAGTGGACAGCGTGGGGAAGTTGCGATCAGCGGAGCGGTTTGCGACGGCGCAACGCCACGGTTTAGGTGGCGTCGATAGGAGAAGGCGTCAGTTGTCCCGCGCCGGAGTATTAAAATTGCGACGTTAACTGCGTCTACGAGTGGCGCGCCGAGGACTGGGGCTCCTGCAACTAGGCATCCGCCATGGAGACGAGGAGTCCGCGAGTTTCTGTTGCTGCGAGGAATGATGGCACCCCGTGTCCAGCTCCTGAGGTCCGAGATTGCGTCGTGAGCTGCGCGTACACGTGGAGCGCCTGGGGTGCGTGCGTGGCATCAACAGGGACGTAAAGTCGTTATGCGGTCGTCTCGACGTATCCGCAGCACGGCGGCACTGCTTGTCCGACTGATTGAGACCCTGCTACAACGACGACCTGTCCTGTGAACTGCGCAGTAACTTGGGGGGCGTGGAGCATATGTACTGACAACGACAGCGACGGCAATCCTTCCACTGGGACTAGGACGCGCAGCTACGCGACAGTGGATGTGACGCAGAAGAACGGCGGTGCGCCGTGCCCTGGGTTGCAGACAGAAAGTTGCACCGTGGGCCAGGCTGACTGCGACTTCGCATGGAGTCCACAGACGTGGACTCAGTGTGCTGCTAATCCAGCGTATTTATCTGGTTCTGGATTAGCGCGTTCGAGGACGTACGTGAAATACTAAGACGCATAGGGCTCCGGAACGGCTTGTGAGCACGCCACCGGGTACGTTTCAACCGAAGAGTGTCCCGTTGCGTGAGACTGTGTCTACGGGTTTACTAACTGCGACCCAGTTTGCGATCCCGCTACTCTGAAACAGACATGCTATGCCGTAATCTCGCAGGCGGCCACTTGCGATGTGTATCAAGTGTGTGGGATATGCGCAGTCGATGGTACAGGGGCACCGGCAGGCACCAGAACGGCTGTGGATTGCGTATTACCGACATCCACCACAACGACTACCTCCACGACAACGACAATACTCAGATCGACTGATGCCTCGTCATAAAGTTTATCAACGCCAAGGTCCAGTAGCACGACCAACGGCTCGATGGAAAGCAGAAGTAGCACTTCGACGGTAGCTCCAGCCGCAAGTAACAGAAGCGCGAACGCTTCCAGTGCTCTCAGTGGCTCCACCTCGCCTGTGAATGTACCTCAGTCTGTGGTTGTTGAGACCACTTCGACACAAGCGCCGAGCACCAGCACTTCGCGTCATTTCGTCGTGCCATGAAACTGGTCTTACCTCGACGGGCTGTGATAACAAAGGCCGAGTGCCCCCGCTTCGAACGTTAATCGTACGGCGTCCCAGAATGACCGAGCCGGCAGAGACGTTTTACGAGATTCCTCGGATCTGGGAAATGAAGCCTAGGCAGTGGCTGCTGCGGAAGCTGTGGCTCACTCCACCGACGAGGGCTGATGAGACTGGTACGAGAGCCAGTGAGGCGTTTTCTGGGCGTTTATCATTTTTTGTCTAGTGTGCTTTCTGCTTGCCATCTTTGTTGGTTGGTTGAACTTGCGTGACTGGTGCGCCCAACGAAGGTGAAAGCGCGAGATCTAGGAGTTCACTAATTCGAAGACAAACCCGAACTGGACATATTTCACACACGATGACTTTGCTAAACAAGTTGAAGACATCAAGTTCAATCACGCGGATAAGATTGAGCTGACGGACGGGCTGCTTACGAAGGACGAAATCGAGGACAGACGGAAGCGGAAGATCAAGGAGTTAGGGCGGTTGAACTTCATGAAATAGGACAATCAAATCGCTAGGGAGCGGAACAACAAGGTTCGCAACGAATATGAGAAAGACACGCATTAGCAGGCGGATATGCATAACGAGATGATGAAGTTGAGACGAATGCACGCTCCGGCACAGCGGAAGGAATTCGGAGGTCATGATGGGGCCGGGGGGCACGAGCACGTGCAAGGGGGCGGCGAGCTTGGAAAGAAACACTAAATGTAAATGGTGATTCGGAACATTGATAAAGACCCGACCGGCAGAGGCGTGGCGCAAAGGCGGCATGAGAGCCTGAAGTAAAACCGACTAAGTGACTATGAAGGCAACGAGTATGGAAAGACTGCTCGGGAGATGCTGAAGCCTAGACAGGTGAAGCAGCTGCTGCAGCTGTGAAAGCGAGCAAGAGAGAATCTGCAGAAGGATTGGACGCAGAGCATGCGTGCCGCTGACCGAGTTGAGAGAAAACAAAACAGAGATGGGGAGTACGGCGAGCTGACTGCTGCGGAGGGCAACGCGGCGCGCGATGCCGTCTGAGCGCTGGCGGGGAAGAACTTCTTGGGGGAGCTGGAGGAAAGGCAGCGGGTGCAGCGATGGATGCAGGAATTTAGGGATTCACATCCCGAAATTAAGGATGGACAGGAGTGAAATTAGAAGGCACAGGAATACGCGGTTACGAACGCGTACGCATAATAGGGACCACTTTGCTACCGTAATTTCCTCACTTCGTCTACCGGGATCGATATTTGAGCTTGAGAAAGGCTATATTAGCTCGTGAAAACGTTAATTTCCTTTGATATTTTCAGTACAGGAGCCAGATCACAAAACGTTTGAAATGCCCTCAAGTAATAACACTCGATAGGGCGGGTCTCTCAAATCGCTTTCACGAGCTAATACTGACCAAAATCTGCCATGAAATCCTTGCAAAAAGCAGCATCTCTTGAGATGTTCTGTCGCCGTCAAAGCAATAGTTGCATGATGGAAGGGGCCCTAAAACCGCCTGAAACGGCACCCATTTGTTAACGATTTTGTGAGCAAAACTATGGCAATAATAGGGCGGTATGAGTGTATTCTGGGACCCGCCATAACGAGACAGATTTTGAGCCTTGATTCATGGGATTTATCACCGGAGTGCAGATGCAAGGATCTATCACCAAAAGTTACAGTTTCACGAGCTAATACAGCCTTTTTCATACTCAGATACCGATCTCGGTAGACACAGCGAGGAAATTACGGTAGTATTTTGGTCTCCATCTGGAATCGAGGTTACGAAGCGGCTTCAGATCGAGGGCGAGTTGCGACGCAAGGCGCTGGTGAAAGCCGAGGTTGAAAGACTGCTAGCCGAAGAGCAGGTGTAAGAGTTGAAACGGCAGTTAGCGCACGAGCAACTGCAAGGTTTCAAAGGGTGAGCCCGGCTGATGGGTTGACAGAAAAGGGCAGAGAAGTTGGAGGAGGAAAAACGGAGAGCAAAGTGACGTAAGGATTGGACAGGTGCTCAGTGATGAGGGCACGTTGTCGGGTGATATGTGCGTGATGTAAAATTCAACTCCGGTTTTCATTGGATAAGATAACCCATGATAGCGACATAGGATAGCAACGCACACTGCAATTCGTGTTGCATTTAGCACACATACTCATGAAGTCTCAAAATTCCTACGCTTTGGTGTTGGTGGAGCCGGGACAGCACATCGTGGTGAAACGTTCATTCACAAAACTCGTCACTAAACCTAAAGACTAAAGTGAAAGTCTACCCTGTTCTAATTGTAATTTATTTTACCAGCGTAAGCGTTCCTCCTTTTAACGTTAAGCGCTTACATGTCGATGCCAAGGTCATCCTCGAAGACGTCGTTGCCACCGAGCTCCTCCTCCTCCTCAGGCATGCCCATCTCCACGTCGCCGCTGGCATCAGGAACAACAGCCGCCGCGCTGCTGCTGCTGCTGCTGCTGGAGCTGGAGCCGCCCGCCGGCGGCGCAGGAGCTTCGTAGTTGTGCAAACTCGCTGCGCCACCTTCTGTCAAACGGTCCTTCTTCTCCTTCTTCAACTTCGCCTTCACCAGCTTCGACTTCATCTCGTTGATCACCGCAATCGCGTTGTCATCCCGCTCCGCCTCACCTTCCAAAGTAGGTAATAAATGCCCTGACACCCACTTCAGCAGTAAATGCTTCAGGTTGTCCGAGAAGAATTTGAGGGTGCCCTGCACCAGCACGTTCATCAGGTCGAAAGCTCTTCAATTCTGGCACTTCTCCATTCAGTACTCGATGAAATATTTGTCAAAAGCGTCCTGCGTGTTGGAGTCCCAGGCGCCTGCATTTGCTCCTAACAAACTTACCCAAACCCCCGTCAGCTCCTTCACGAAGTTCCTAACTCAAGGTGCGCCGCCACTCCGTTTCGGGTCATGCACCCACAAATTTGGCGTCAGCCGCAGGCCGCTCACCGCGTCCACCTCCACGTCCAACTGTGACTCAGTATAGAGCTTGAACACCGCCTCCGCCTGCAAGTGAAAAAGATATTCTTTCTGTTTCGATTCGCCGCCTTCACGGCCTAGGAGCGCTCACGCCTTCGCCTTCTTGCTCTTGCCCGCTCTCTTGCTGTCAGGAGACCACGAAAACTCGCCGAGCATGTACTTCATGGCGTGTTTAATGGAAGGGAAGCTTTTTACAGGCGTAGGACCGAGGCCGTGTAGCAGCAAAGTCGTCGCCATGTTCGTCGCGTAAACGTCGTCCAGGTGGCACTCAGCGGTTGCGCGCACGATGGTGTCGGCGTAAATTAAAAGCTCGACCAGGCCGATCTTCCGTAATTCGACCGCGCACTCGGGAAGCGGGTCCCAGCTGGATTTTATGAGCCAACCCTCATCATCAAGCTCGTCATCCGCGACCAGCTCGGACCAGTGGTTGAGCGGTCACGACATGTGGCGGTACAGCAGGTACTCGCAGATGGACCGCTGCTCGCCAGCTTCTGACGCAACTTCCGAGGGGATTCAATAAAAACCTGGAACATATGTTTCTGTGTCCAACACCACGCTGCTGCAGCCCTCCTTCTCGCTGGTGACCAGCTTCACGTTCCAATATTTGACAAGGGGATCGATATCATCTAGTTGTAGATCGGGGTCCTCGGCGCGCCGCCGCGCGATCTCGTCGAACAGCGTGTTCACGTACTTCAGGACGACGGCCTCATGTTCAGCCCAGAAGACGAGCGCGTTGTGGCGCACTTCAGCGTCCTTAGCCTTCGCCTGCGCTTCCTTGGACTTCTTCATTCACGCCTTCACCTTTTCTTTAGTTGACTTCTTCATTCACGCCAACACCGAGCCGCGACCGTTAGCACCACCTGCCTCCTCCCCGTCCACCTCCATGTCGTCGTCTTTGTACGCGTCGAGTTCGGCAGCCAATGCGCGTTCGGCTTCGATCAGTCAGGCGTCCAGCTGCAGCTGCGGCTTGGCGAACTGCGCGTTCAGCATCTGGAAGTAGCAAGTGAAGCACAAGAACTTCAGGTGCTGGTTGGCGCAGGGGCCGGCCGCGCCGTCGTCGCGGCCCACGATGTCGACCAGGGTTTTGCGAAAAGCAGTTGTTCTTTCGGCTAGAAAGTCCCCATCAACCTCCTCCGACCACGCCAGGTCCCGGCTCAGCTTCAGTCTTAGATTTTCGCGCGCACTCTTGCCCGCGTCGTCGAGCTCGTCTTCAAAGGAGTCGTCCAGGTCGCCCTTGTTAGCAGCTCCGGCGCCCGCAGCCAGCAGCTCGATCTTCATGCCGAGGGAGGCGTGCACGAAGCGGACCATCGATATGAGCATAGTGGCGGGCAATTCATTTAAAGACTCCCCATGTGCTAAACCGTCTGCATTGACACTGCTTCTATGTCTGGCACTCTCGTGCGCCGCCGCGGTCTCCAGCAAAACAACGAACGCCTGCAGAACGTCGGTCGCGCCCAGGTCCGCGCACAGGCTGGTCAGCATCTCGCAGCGCGCAATTTCTCTTTCAAGCACTGCGAGGTCATTCCCTGCAATTACAGGAAATTTTCCATTAGTCGCGCCAAAGTCGATCACGACTTCGCTCACGCCGCCCGAGTCTTCGTCGTCGTCTAAAGTCAGCAGCCGATCCTCCCCTCCAGCAGCGCCAGCCGCACCACTGCTTTGCGCGCCGTTATCGGACACGCCACCGAATACCTGCCGCAGAGTTTTTCTTAACGACTTGACCTGACCGTTCAAAAACGGCAGCAGCCGCTTGGACCCAACGTCCTCCTCCCGAACAGAAGCTAAAGTAGTGTACGCCCCAGCCGCAACCATGCCGAGGCTGTAGTTGGTCTTGCTCAGCGTGAGGCAGTGCTCAAAAAAGTTCGCGTACTCGTCAGCGTACGGACTGATGACGTCCACCAAATCTTTATTAGATTCCGCGCTTCACGTGAAGGCCACAACAATGCTCGCGACGTTGCACAGCAGCTGCAGGTGGTACTTGGACCAAGTTTTGAGCGCGGTGATCAGCTTCGGCATTTCCGGAGCAAGGGCCATAACCATATCATGGAAG
>Ga0099797_101000_pt1 | contig 15994 bp, 14 predicted proteins | sample Uncmet_Sort48C_1_FD_89871 | JGI IMG/M metagenome (GOLD analysis project Ga0099797, IMG submission 89871) | Marine eukaryotic communities from CALCOFI LINE 67, Pacific Ocean - C012_Sort48C_1 | ecosystem: Environmental > Aquatic > Marine > Oceanic | place: Pacific Ocean: Monterey Bay | collected...
TCGAGGCTGAACAAAAAATGAAGGCGGGTGGAAATGCTGTAACCGTATTTTCGACAAAACCGGGCGCGAACTGACTCCATACCATGGACAGGAGCTAATAGCGGGAAAGTGATTTTTCCAAAAATAATCCGTGCAATCTTCGGTATGAGCTTTGCCATATCCCCTCTAACCCCCATTTCAATGTTGATGAATACGGTCAATGTGCACAGGAGGGGTGGAGAAAAAAAAAACGGGGGCTCTTAGAGTCAACAACATTGAAATGGGGGGTATGGGGGGCATCTGTTCCGATAAACACCCTAAAATAAGTCCGACCGCTTCGAATTTACCAGATTTGCATTCCCGCTATTATCTCCCTTCCATGGTAATCGAGCATTCTCACAATTTCAAACAACATTATGCACAGGAATTCGAAACCAACATCGTAAACACCACCAAATTGCACAGGAACGTTTGAAACGCTTCAGAAAACAAGTTTGGGGTCCGGGGTCCGGAAATTAGAAACACACATAAAATCATCTATGAAAGAAAACCCACAAATACCTATACCCCTTGAAAAAACACTTTTTGGAATATGCACATGCGAGGCCTTGCCGGGGTAGGGGTATTAGACGTAAGATTCTCAGTTATAGAAACTCATACTGAGAAATGTTTTCACTCATCTGGTTTTCGGTATATGGGCATTGGGGGGGCGTTGCAAGCGCCGCGACGAATTTTGAGGCGAGTTATGATTTTTGTCCGGCCCCTGTTCCATAAACCGTTTTTGCCGGCCAAGGATCCCCTTGAAACAAGCCGGGGACGTCTTTAAATGCATTCAGGGTGTTTGTTGAGTCGAAATTGCATGTGGAAGTGATACAAACCATTGCACACATGATGATATCGAAACCTGTTTTTATTATAATTTTGGGAATTTATGTTGCCCGCACTTTTGGGATACCATATTTTCGAGAAAAGGAAAAACGGAACCGACACAAAACACCTTATTTGGATTAATGTAATTTGGCAAAGTAGCTTTGAGTTTCGTCGAGGGTTGCAAGCATTCACCGGCTACAATATGCAGTCCGACACTGTCAGTTCGTTATGTGTGTCGTAATGTATTTTTGCATGTTTGGATATTATCTGTTTTGTGGATAGGTATATCCGAACATATATACCTAGTTGTAATTTGGTTGCTTAAAAAACTTTATAGTTTTTTAAGCTTTTCGTTTTCAGTTTTGGGTGTGTTTTTCGAAAATGGATTTTCCCCGAAGGGCTGGCAAAAGAACTCCCAAAATTGTAAAATCCCAAAATGTTCGGATCTTATCGATTTTCATATGAATTTACCCATTTCCATATGCAAATTCGATGCAAAACACATCCCCGATGCATTTAAACATGTCCCCGACCTGTTTTGAAGGCTCCGGGACCGGAAAACAGGAAAAAAGACACAAAACCTTAAAAAACTTAAAACTTGCCCCCTAAATTACACCTAAGTATATATATATGTGTACATGTAGGTACGAGGGTGGGAAGGGATTACAGTGCCTGCATATGCCACGGGCCAATACATGTTGAGTGCAATGTGTTGTACTCATGATAAACTCCTTGACTCCCCCGTGTCTGCGGCCACTCCGCTAGCTCTGCACCGCAGTTCGAAGCCTGATATATCCCACTCACTTGGGGGATGAGGTTAGTGGCCGAGAGGTCAGTTGTAGCAGATGACTACTACTTTGAAACCCCCGCAAAGACTGCGCCCCACTGAGGATGGAGGACGAGGCCCTTCCGCAGCTACACGGTGGAGGCATTGTGGATGAACCCGGGTGATCGCTAGCGATCCGAGCGCCCACAATCACCACCGTGTGGGGCCGGCAAACATGTGAAGCGCGGCAAGGAATACCCAGCCGTTTCATCCCCCCACTATAACACAGCCCTAGACTTATTTCGACCACCAACCTCAGCCCTCGAGTGAGTGTGATATATCAGGCTTCGAATAGCGGTGGAGAGCTAGCATAGTGACCGTAGATGCAAGGGAGTCCAGGAGTTCACCATGAGGATAAAACGTTGCACACAACGTGTATTGGCCGTGTCGTGTGCACCAGACCACTCCCCACCCTCTCAGCTAAATGTGTGTTGCGATCTGAGTTGGCGGGAGAGGCGGCGCAGCTTCCTTTATTGCAAGTAGAGGGAGGGTATGTCAAAGCAATGCTAATGTGGTTTTGGGCTCAAGCCACAAGCAATTTGAGCGCATGCATGCATGCATGCCACGCACTGTCTTGACCCCCTACGATTTGTCAAACCCACCCGTTCCGACCCAGGCTACTGGCCTTACGGCACCCATCAAACCATGTGATGGAGCAACAAGGTAAAAAGGTCTGAAGGTAGCCGGCCAGTGAGTTTTAGTTACAACAAGTCGGACGACTTTTCCATAGCGGACCAAGTCAGTATGAGGACGAATTACGACGGAGACACACACTTGTGTGAATCCCATAGTCGGCGGTACCATGAGTATAATTAGGTTTCCTCGGTCCTATGCGCGAGTATCCCTCACGTATAACTCCGCAATCGGGGATTCCATGAATATGTAGTGGCCAAAGGTCATAGGGCCGGAATGCTGGGACTGGGTGGTGCTCAATATAACCACCGGAGAACCTCCCCCCTGCGAAGCGGGGGTATGGGCAAGATCGTCTCTTGTAAAACACGTCAGCGTTAGAAAACGGTTGAACTCTAGACCCCGGAGTCATTGAATGATATCATTTCTTGATAAATTTTATTGTTGGCAACCCTCATGCGCGTACCGTGTAAAATCTCTCGTGTCGCCAGCGTGGAATCACCACTCTTGGTTTTATCTCTCGTCTCATTAGTGCACCGGGAGCACCCACAGATCCAATAGCTTGTTGTTGTAACCGTTTGCCAGGGCCAAAACTACATTTCTGTAATACCATTTTCATGACTTCTTAGAAATTGGCATCTCGTCTGGGCGTGCACCCACTTATGAGGCAGCATGTGACCATCTTGGGCACCCAGGCGGGCTATGGGCCCATCTGGCGGGCTCCGGGCCCGATTGCTTGTTTCTCAAACATATGGAATTCTCGCCTTGGCGCGCGGAACGGTTGCCGACATGTCTGGTAACGGGCTACATTAAGCACTAGGACAAGTGGGCCTCTCGCCCGGGCGCGCGGAACGTTTGCCGACACAAATGGATTCCCGGCTTGGCGCGCGGCACATTATCGGGTTCCTGATGGCTCCTGTAGCTCGCTGTGGGTTCCTCGGGCTCGCTGGTGGTTCCTGGGGCTCTCTGGCGGCTCCCTGGTGAGCTCCCGGGGCTCTCTGGCAGCTCCTGGGGCTCTCCGGCGGCTTCCGGGGCTCCCGGGGCTCTCTGGCGGCTCCTTGGGCTGATGATATCTTCCACACTCCCTACAAATTCCGAAGTTTATATATTCAACGTTCCTGGATGTGTTCTACGGAGTCAGCAGCACGGGCAGTTAAACAAATTCTCGAATCACAGAAAAAGTCCAAAACCGAATGGAAGAAACACGATGTCAAGGATGCCTCTGGAGACCGGGTGCCAGCCTACCTTAATCCGGACAAAAACTCGAAGACCATCAAGGGCGAGATTGCTCTCCGGCGAGTTTTCAACACACTTAAGAAACTCCACCCGGAGCTCGGCACCCTTCTCAAGCAGTCCAAACTCAACATGCAGTGCTCTATCGACTGGGTGCCGCTTGTCCGTGTCAAAGTTGAGTCCCCGAGCGAAATCAGTCTTGTATGGAACGATCCAGTTGCCACCCGCAACAAAATCAAGCAAGCAGAGGTTGAAACAGACGTTGGGGCGGACCTCGGTGCAGGGGCGAACATTCAGTGGACCAAGTTTGGGTAATGTCCCGATTCCCCGAGTTTGTTTGGGCGAGGAGTTCAGCATTGGGTACTGGAACTCCCGAGCTTTGCTACACCACGATTTGCAACTGAGAAAGGCGAAGTTGGCTTATGTTTTTGCACAGGCGAGACGGCATTCAGTGTTTTTTGTGTCGGAAGTCCATGGATCCGAAAAACTGATTGCACACTCTCTTCATAGGCTTCACCAAACCTTCGACTATTACTATGACAGTTGTTCCATCGATGGCAGCCACAGTGGTGGGCTCTTGGTCTTGGTCAACAAGTTGCACTTCACCGGGTGGTGCCATGATTATCATTTTTGCTCGCCCGGTCGCCTTGGCATTTTTGAAGCTTGGAACTCCTCTCAGGTCGATGGCGACATGGTGACTTGCACATGTGGAGGTGTGCACAACTTCGCTATTCCCAGGCACGAGTTGATAGAATTTCGTGATTACATGGTGGAGGCTTCTCGGTGTGCAAAACAGGATCCTTTTCATAGATCTGTTTTTCTTATAGGGGATTTAAATATGCCTCCCGATTTTGTGGAACCCCTCTCCCTCCCCACCCCCGACCGGTCCCTTGTTCGCAACACCCCTTCCCAAATCCCCAAAGTCCCCAACCGAAAACCCCACGAAAAAATCTGGAGGTCCATTTTTGAAACCCTGACCGAAGCCGAATTTTCCTCCCACAACCACCTCAATTTTTCTAACCTCTCCACCACGTGCCTAAACAAGTTTTTCTTCCAAGTCCCCCCTCCTCCCTCCTCCTAATGCAAATCAAAAGTGGCACCCAGAGCTCCCCGGTTCAAATGTATGCCAAAAAGTTTTCCGACCACTCGGTTATCTGGTGGGGTTGCAGACCCAAGCCTCCTTCCTCCAACCTCCCCCTTCGGGTCCAAAGCCGTTGGTGCAAACATAATTTGTTTAAAGAAAAATGCACTCGCATGCTCAACAATATTTCCCTTGAAACTATGTCGGCCTCGGAGGCCCTGGACATAGCGAAACAAGTGTTCCGAGAGTCTGCAACCGCCACCAGGGACCATTGCTTTGCAAAGAAGGAGAACAGCCTCGAGGTCAGGCTTGTCCAACTCAGCAGTGTGGCCAGAGCTGTTTGGTCTGGCGACCTCAGGCTTGGGAAGAGGGTTTTCCATGGGTGCCCCATAGGATTTAAACATTTAAATGTGAACGGGTCCCGGCCGGTGCTGGTTTCTCCTATCGAATTTGAGTCCGATTTCGCTGAAGCCAAAAGGCCCCACCTTCTTGCCGAAAAACATGCCATCAATAATCTCTCTGTTAGTTCGGACAATAAAAAAGCTTATGTCAAAAAAAACTTAGGGGAAACGATCGGAAAACCGCCTTATTCCGGCCGGCCGCCCCTTATTTTTCCGTTGTTTCGCTTCGTGTGGATGAAACCCTTGGCTGTAAAATTGGATTTTCCCCCGGCTCCTACTCCGATCCTGCCGTTATGAGGGACATTTTTCGGGCGGCTTGGGGGCCAATTTTCACCAATAAGCAATGCGAGGAAAATTCCTTACATACTCTCATAAATAGATATTGTAAGGCGGTCAATTGGAACTGGACCACTAGCAGTCCCCCTACTCTTAGTAGCTTTACCAAGTTTTTAAACGGTTCTAACGACAGTGCCCCAGGGTATGACGGTATTCCTTATATAGCATGGCTAAAATGTGGCACTTTCGGCCCCGAGTGTCTTTTTAAGTTGTTTCAAGAGCTGGTTTGTGGACTTCCCCCCCCCCCCCACTTCAACGATGGTCGTTGGATTTTTCCCCTTAAAATATCCAAGGACAGCGATCCGGTGTCTGGCAAAGTTGAGCGAGCCCCCCTCCAAACTCGCCCCCTTACCCTTAACTGCACCGACAACAAATCGGTTAGCGGAGTGACGGCCTTCGGCATGTCCCCTGTCCTCGAGGCCACGGCCTCCCCCCTCCAAAATGGGTTTGTCCACAATCGCCAGCTCTTAAACAACCCTGTTCTCCTCGATACCCATAGCAGGATTCAGGCTCTTAGGTGCTCCCACTCCCGAGGCAACCCAAATTTTTCCGGCAACCTTCCGAGCCACTCCATAGCCAGCCTTGCTGTCACTGCCCTCTTTGATTTTTCTGCTGCCTTTGCCTCGGTCCTGCACGTGTGGTTGTTTGCTGTCCTTCGGGCCATAGGCACTCCAGAGGGCATAATAAACATAGTTAAAGCTAAGTACATCGATTGTAATGCCTATATTATGCAGCAGGGCTCGGCCCACTGGCTTTTTAAGGTTACTTCTGGAGTTCTCCAGGGTTGCCCCCTTAGCTCAGTTCTGTTCGTTATTGCCATCGATCCTCTTTTGTGGATGTTTTCTGCCACCATAGTCCGGAACTCACCTTGCACGGTCACGGTTTGTGCCGATGACATAGCCATATCCTGTAGAAACCTTAGTCAGTTAGTCATTATTCATTCTCTCTTTAACCTTTTTGCCAATGTGTCGGGCTTAGTGCTTAGCCCTGACAAGTGTGTCCTTATCCTTGTCAGTGCTGCGGCCTCCCCTCACAATGTGCAGTTAATTCGGCAATGGTTGAAACAGAACATCCCGGAGTGGTCCCTTTTTCAAATTAGTAATTCTGGTGTCTACCTTGGCTTCCAAGTCGGGCCCTCTTCTGGTAAGCTCGTCTGGAAAAGTTGTTTGCACAAATTTTCCGCCAGGGTAGACACCATTTATAAATCGCACGAATGTTATATATATATATATATATATATATATCATATCATATCATATCATATCATATCATATCATATCATATCATATATCATATCATATATCATATCATATCATATCATATCATATCATATCATATCATATCATATCATATCATATCCTATATATGTTACTGACCTCAATTTAATCCAAGTGGTCGCAGCGGCCGAATACATGTCAAACGTGGCTCACACGGGACTGGGCGAGTACAGGTGCACTGTATACAACAGAAGCTGTAGAGCAAAACTTAAACAAACAATTGAAATTTAACCAGTATCGAGAGCAACTCAGTAATGACACCGACACACAGTCATTGTCAGAGACACTAGCCGAGAGTCCACCGGCGTATACTGTGACGGATGAAGTTCTGCGTCAATGGTACACACAGTATCACCCAGACTCTGGGCCGATACATTTCCAGAGTGCAGAAGCACTAGAGCAGAGTATGGGCGACCATGTGCGATCAATGTACCCCGATCTCAACTACTGGAAACTGAATTCCGTCTTGGAGTATGAGACGCAAAGCTGTTGAAATCACGCATCAGGTGGCCCGCACATGGATGGAGCAGTATCCAAGCAATAACAACAACCTGCATCTGTGTCAACATAAACCTGTGAAGTCATCAGTATCAGCATCATGGCAGTGTATCTTTGTGGACAATATATCCTCACACTCTGATTTACAAGAGCCTACCACATTATGGAAACATGCGTATGAGAATGACTAATTCCGTATCAATTCCAACGATATGGGCGAACAGATACGGTGTCTGCAGCCAGTATCTACAAGTCACATTACAAACATAAGCCGACTAGTATGGGAAGCAAGTATTGTTTACCACACATTCCAATTATATTACACGACACCCGTAGTCGGAGACTCCCTGGATATGCAGTGGCCTAACCAAATTGAGCTGGGCATTCAGGGGTGTGGGAGGTACCTTGTATAAGGTTTATAAGAAATTTCCCCCTGCAAAGCAGGGGGTATGTTCAAGCGTATCGCGTATGATATTCCCGAAGTCGTTACCAAACCGTGTTCTGCATATGTGTGTGGGAAACATTGTTGTTGTTTTCTCACCCGGGCCCGGCACCCGGGCCCAGGATCCGCACAAAACAAACATACCCTAAAAAAGGGCATCCACACGAAACAAACATATCCCCAAAAAGGTGAGCACATTAACTAGCAATTTCAGCGATCTACTAGCAAACCTGTGTGGTATTTGTGCAATTCTGGTTTGGAATTAAATCCAGATTATAAGCGAACCCCTATGGACTGCTCCGTGGGAGTAGCCTACCTATATTTCCTACGTGTTGCACATGTGTGTGGAATCTTGAACGAGGTCGACTTCCTCTAATTTGGCAAATTCCGAATGTGAGGGAAACCATTGGAAATAATATCAAAAAACAAAATTTCGAAGAATTGTGATTTTGTAACTCTGATCAAAAAGATTTTCCGCAGAGGGCACACCAAAAGTCCCAGGCTATCGGGTATAAACACAAACACCCATTGTTTTGATTTCGCATTCCACCCGCCAGAATGTGGCCGTGGATCCCCAAAACGGTAGCCATCTCAATTGCAGAGTTTTTGCAGTTGACGCCTCCTGTAACGCCCGCTGGCTTTACTGGCTTGATTGCTGGAGAAGTTGGTACCAAAGAGTCGGGAGCAGCGAATAGCTTAGGTCCTGTAAAGTCACGACGAAACTCCTCCATCTTCTCATAAATTCCTTGACGAAGTTGGATAAGTTATGGGAGTCTGAATCGGGGGTTGCATGTGTTTTACTCTGTTTTACTTGAATACCCTTTCGGAACAAGTCGGGAACCGGTTTAAATGCATCCTTTTTGGTTGTTGCATCGAAATTGCATGGCGAGATGCTTTAAAACATTGTGATATCAAGAACTCGCACATGTTAGGGCTGGGGGGTTATACTATTTTGTTTCGACCGGCTCTCTGGGCACACCAAAAATACAATTCTCCAACATATTGGAGGTTTGCACTGCATTCCTTGACTGTTCCAACACACCGTAGTCAGTATAATTGGAAGGCAGTTCATGGGGTTTAATACTAATGGGGTTCAATTAAAATGGGGATTAAACCCATTTAAATTAAACCCCATTAATGGAGAATATATAAGGAATATGAGGAGGAATATATTCTAATTTTATTGACACCACAAGGGAGCGCGGCCGAAGGCCGCGCCCCCTTGTTCTGTCTATTTCATTAGAATATATTCCTTCTCATATTCCTTATATATTCTCCATTAATGGGGCTTAATCTAAATGGGGCTTTTGAGTCGGGGTGGTGCACGTGTGAGCAATCTGTAAACATATTGGGAAAGCGATGTGAACTACATATGACGTGGCAGATTTCGGATTCATTTTGCCGACATGGTTTCGCAGAGTTTGCCCTGGATGGTTTCATATATTCTTGCGTTGATGAATATAGTCAGGGTTTCATCACATTGCTGCCACAATCTAAGAGAACTCCTAGTTAGTGCTCACTGGGGCGCTCTATAAAGTCCTTCTTGATGCTGCTGAAGAAGAGAACGCAACCGCAAGTGCTAAATTTCATGAGCTCCGAGACCTATAGGGACCATTGAAAAGATGAACAGGGACACATACCGAAATTATGAGCATTGCAAAACAAATGTGAATGCTGAATGCTTCATTAGATGGGAGTTGTTGTTGTTGAATGTTGTTTTCTATATAAATAATTGTTGTTGACACACCTCCACTGCACATGGCCTCCAAGGTACTGGTATGTGTTTTGCCTCAGCGAAATGCACAGTTGCACTGTTTGCTCTCATTTGGCTAGCGCGCAAGTATGATAGCCCACACACGATTGTTTGTTGTTGGGTTCGCCTCAGCGAAACAAACATTCTTGAAATTTACATGCTGTTGACTTCGTTAAACTCCGCTGCGGCCCGGGTGCGTGCCACTTTCAGGATTTCTAGATTTGTTGATGTCACCTTCTGCCGACTCAATTTTATTGGCAGCTGCGTACTTCGTGCGTGGTGCCTTTGCCTCTCTTATACAAAATGTGTGCTAGCATTCAAAACCGATCAATAGTATCATACTCCAGCGCCATGCCTTGGGGCCCCTCCCTCCCCGGAAATACGATTTCATTAAATTTACTAACTAAACCCTATACTTGTGCCCTTCGGCTGGCCGTCTGTGGGGATCTGTAGCGCTCTGGGGGGCTCTGTGGGGCTTCGTTGGGAGCTGTCTGGCTCTGTGGAAATTTGTGGGGCTCTGTGAGCTCTGTGGGGCTCTGTGGCCCTCTTTGGAGCTCTGTGAGGCTCTGTTGCGCTTTGTGGGGCTCTGTGAGGAGCTCTGTGGAGCTCTGTGGGGCTCGGTGGGGCTTTGTGGCGCTCTGTGAAGCTCTGTGGGGCTCTGTGAGGCTCTGTGAATCCCTGTGGGGCTCTGGGGGTTCTGTGGCGCTCCGCGGGGCTCTGCGGAGCTCTGTGGGGCTCTATGGCACTCTGCTGGGCTCTCCGGAACTCTGTGGGGGCTCCGTGAAACTCTTTGGACCTCTGTGGGGCTCTGCGGGGCTCTGTGTGGCTATGTGAGGCTCTGTGGGGCTCTTTGGGCTCTGTGGCGCTCCGAAGAACTCTGTGGTGCTGTGTGGGGCTCTGTCGGGCTCTGTGGCGCTTCGTAGAGCTCTGAGGGGCTCTGTGAGGCACGGCGGGGCTCTCTGATGCTCTGCGGGGCTCTGCGGACCTCTGTGGGGCTCTGTGGGGCTCTGTGGGGATATGTGAGGCTCTGTCTAGCTCTGTGTGGCTCTGTGGGGCTCCGCGGCACTCTGAGGGGCGCCATACCTTAGGGTATTGCATCGCCATGCCATTTAGGTTACTGCCCCGCCAGAGGAAGAGTCTTACCCAGTCTTTACGAATTTAAGCCATCCCCATAGAGAGTGCGGTCGCCATACCTTAGGGCATTGCATCGCCATACTCTAGATTATTGCACCGCCATATTATGAGGCGCGCCCAGACTCTATGATTTTAAGCCATCGCCCTAGTGAGTGCGGGCGCCATACCTTACGGTATTGAATCGCCATACTTTAGGTCATTGCACCGCCATAGGAAGAGTCTCACCCAAGTGAGTGTGGCCATCATCGCCCTATTGAGTGTGGGCGCCATACCTTAGGGTATTGCATCACCATACCTTGGGTTACTGCACCACCATTAGTAGGAGTCTCGCCCAGACTTTGTGAATTGAAGCAATCGCCCTAGTGGATTCGGGCGCCATACCTTAGGGTATTGCAACGCCATACCTTAGGGTACTGCGCCGCCATAAGAAGAGTCTCGCGCAGACTTTATAAATTTGAACCATCGCCCTAACTGGCGCCATGTCTGAGGGTATTGCATCGCCATAGTTTAGGTTACTGCACCGCCATAGGAACAATCTCTTAGGCTAATCCATCGCCCTAGCGAGTGCGGGCGCCATACCTTAGTGTATTGCATCGCCACCAGACCCATTGCTCACGGGACGCAAACTCCCGCACTATGCATCTTTGCTGGCTTTCTGTCTACATGCCAAAAATTTCATAGCCCCCCGCCACCAAAGTACACACGCGCCGCATGGCTGAATAAGCTTAGCCGGGGGCGCCTTGCATATAGTGTCCGCGCGTCATACGGGCGTTTCTCTCGTTAAGAAGTTACTGTTTTTGAGTCAGCCCCTCGAGGCTTCTGATTCAAGCTAGTCACAAACATCTGATAGCACCCATTAAAAATGACATCGGTTTCGGAGCGAAGGGGCTCGATTTTTGAAATATTATAACTACTATTGTCTGGCTTTAGGATAATGTTTTTGTTTATATGTTTTGTTGTGCACGAATTATATGCTAACCCCACAAGGTTAATTGGTTCGCATACGTAGACGACGTAACACTTTCGTGTTTACTTTTGTTGTAAACTTGTTTTCGGGGTCCCTAAAACTCTGGGCCGCCAGAAAAGCTGGAAATTTTGAAGACCCTCAGATTTCGAATGTGCATTTTCAACTTATGGACAAATACAACTACAAATGTTATGATTGTCAATATATGTATTTTATCATTTTCTCATGGAGTGATACAAAGTTGCAACACATGCGAATTCAAAATTTGGCTGCCTTCTAAATTTCCAGCTGACCTCGGGACCCAGAGTTTGTTCGGGACCCCGAAAACAAATTTATGAAAAGGAAACACCCCGACATGGATATTATACACATTGAGCCTTATCTTCACCAATGCAAATTCCCAGAGCCCACAATTCATAAAATATGGTTTTGCCTTTAACATGATGGATTCTTCTGGAAAATGTGCGAAACTAATTATACTTCTCGAAAACTGTTTGCGGGGGTTCAAACTCTTCTCGACCGAAATCTTTATGAGGAAAATGCCCGTGGGCGGGAGAGCTGAATATGGGAAACGTCCTCAAGCCTGACGGGGGTACCAAGTCACTCCCCCCCGAAAGGGGGGGGGAGAAGCTCGACGTCGATTGAACTTCCCGTATCAGGTGAACGATAATGGTTCTTGTTTTTGCAGTGTTACAGAAGCTCTGTGTCGCGATTGAAGGTCACGGGCAATGCATTGAATGCAAGCGGAAACGCGCCAGCCCCCGGAGTGGAGGGCCTATTGTACCAGTCTTCCTGGCTCACATAATCACAGTTGTGCCCACACTTCTGTGAGTTTCGTTTTGTTTTTGTTTTTGATGTGCTGCAGAAACTCTGTGTCGCAAATCGGTCGGAGACGGGCGGCGACGGAGGTGCAATTGATTAGGTGCAGTATGAGAAGACGAGGCCACCACTGATGGTAGCCAATAGAGTCCTTCTTCAAAGCAAATGCCTATTGATGGCATGAGGTCAGCATCCTCAGCATCTAGTGTGTTGGCAAAAGGTGCAGCAAAAGGTTATGTTCATATTGGGTCGAGGTCGCCTGTGGTCTTTGCTCCTCGGCAAGCAAGGGGGGATTGGAAGTATTGTTGACAGATGTGGCAGCCTTTTTTTTTTTGCTGGGTGCGGTACCGGCTGCACTTCTCACGGTAACCTCAGCTCAAGGCCGTTATCAGTCAGACTCAGAATCACTGCACATGCCCCTCTGTACAGGGAGCCGAGGCAGAACATCATTAGCTACAGGGGAAGGTAACCCCATAAAATAGTCAAGAGTTGGATGAAGCCCTTGCTTCAATAAACCCAGGGCATGTCCCATGGCAGGAGAAGTAACCTTTCTGGGGCAACAGATGGGGCAGCCGGTTGTTTGAAAAATGTTTTGTGATTTTGGGGGCGCGGCAAGGTGCCGGCCCCTTCACGTTTGAGAGATAATTCTTGGCCGACTGTCGCTTAAGTCCCCTTGCAGTGCAATCAAAACCCGCGACCTGGCAATATTTGGATTGGTATCTTATATGGTTAAGCATGCACTTACGGGTTCCATCTTGTTTCAAGCAAATCCTACATATCGTGCCATCCATATATGCACGTATGGGGTCGCGCAGCTGATGTTGTTGTTTCATGTGTGATTTGAACATCTGGTACATTTTCACATTTTGTTGTTTCATTGGTGTTTCATGTGAAATCAAAACATTCTCACATATATTACAAGGGTATTCGGTAGGATCACATTTTGAAGATAACGGGAAGGGGGGCAATGAGTGCTGCTTGTGGAGTGCTGTTTGTGTTGTTGGAAGTGGAGGTGGAGGGTGCCAAAGTGCATTGTGCTTAGAGGTCACTCGCAAAGAGCTTCTTTATACCTCTGGCGGAGACCTTCGCAAACACAAACATAAGGTGGTTCCAAACATCGTGTGCCCATCCGCACTTTACTTAATGTGTGTGGACAAAATCCACAAAATACCAGGTTGTGGTTACATCTTAAAATATTGCTTCAAGCCAAGAGTTTGTGGTTTAGAACGAGCTCCCTATCACTAATAAGAGGAGTGTCAGACCCCACAACAAAATTATGAGTTGTCGCATCCCCCCAAATACCGATGACAAAGGAGTTGGATTTTGCCAATGTCCCACAAAAATGCCTGTCCCCATGATTCGAAAACATGCGAACTATATGTTTGAACTCCTTGATAGTCATCGTATTTCGAATGTTTGATGTATTTGGGAGGGCAAGACCCGCTCCAAAACAGATGACCAATACTATGAAAATCATGCCTTCCCCAATGATTTCGCTTTGGTGTTGCATGATTTGTGACATTCGATTTGTGTTGAGCATTAATAATACACGGTTTTCTGGAAATATTACAATGGTATGACAACGATGCGAATATTGAAGCCCCACTCCCCCCTCCCCCCCAATGTGACCATCCTTTCCTTTGCGCAGATTGGACCTCTCCGTTCTGTTCGTTGCTGTGCCACCACCGTCCTGCAGAGAATTAAAAACACCATCAAACTGACAACCTTGATTACCACCAGCATCCATTTGACAATTATTGTAGATTATTGGACTAGAAAAAGACTGATTGTTGATATTATTGTCATTTGGATCCTCATGGATTTGGTTACCTAAATCGTGAATTTCTGGTGGCCCTGACCAGGGGTCGCAACCAGTCTCAAATGCAGGTGCATCTTCGATCAATTCAAATGGATCAATGTCGTCTCTATCTAGTATAGATGTATGTATTCAATGTGACCAATATGTATCCGCCACCGTGCCGCCAAGCACCAGTGGAGTGTCTCTAGGAAACTTACGGGTTACCGGTTAGCCATCCTGGGATGTTCTTTGAGGGCACCACTGCGGCATTACCTGTAGCTACTCGTAGCTACTTGCATGACTTTTGGACCACTGTTTTTATATTGTCGAAATTTGAATTTTGGGACAAACAAGTGACCAACGCGCCGACTTTTTCTCACCGGAATCCGAATCGCATACAAGCCCAGAGGCACCCAAATGGAGCCCTAGCGGCACCCGAAGCGAGACCAAGGGAGCCCAATGACCTCCAGAAGTGCCCAGAATGACCCCAAGTATGTGCCCCACATACCCCCACGGGGAACCAACGATGCGCAAGGGGACCCAACAGCATCATGTATTCTTGCAAGCCGTTACAATCACTCCCGGAGCCATCCAAAAAACCTTAAACCTATCTACACATGTGTGGGCTGGTGTTTTCGTGGACCGGTATCTGTTAGTTCCTGCTTTTATACGGAAAGCCACTCGCAAGTCACCGCCTCGTCATCAAGAGACTTAGCACGATCTCCGATCGCCGATCGAGAGTAAGGGGGACGGTGGCGGGGAGGCCGAAGGCCATTGGATAAATACTGTGGAATACATGTGTAGCTATTGTTTTCACATTATTTGAACACGCATTCCTTTCACATTTGTTTCACAATATTGTCAAAACTATTTCATGATTTCCTACCATTTGTATATTAAGCTCGCTGCAATGACCTGGCTTTCCCGAATATATACTGAAATTTTGCAACCGCAGGTGCTCCTCTCTAAAAGCGGACTCTTGCCGCAAAACGGAACTCAGTATTTCCTGAACTGATGCAGTCTCTTTAGGCTCACGTTTGTGTGCAGACTCGCTCGCATACGGCCTAACACCTTGTATTAAAAGGTAGTCAATAGAACATACGGTAAGCAATCTAAATATTCCAAGGAGCTTAACAATGCGGGGAGAAAGGGAAACCCATCTGGCACCTAGGTTTTCAGATCAGAGCCAAACCCTATAACCTACCCGACATTCCATTACACCCTGGTGGCCAAGGCCCCAAACAAAGGGGTTTTGAGGGGATCCCTGGGAGCCTACAGTCTGGGGCCCACAGTCTCGCGCGACAGATTTATGATCTCATCATCCACGTACCTGTGCTTTACATGGAGTGGGGGCCACCAATCTGGGGGCCTATAGTCTCACGCGACCGATGTTGGATTTGAACATCCGCTTGCCTGTGTTTTACATAGAGTGGGGGCCTACAGTCTGGGGGCCTACAGGCTGGAGGGCCTATAGTCTCGCGCGACCGATTTTTAATCTGATCATCCACTTACCTGTGCTCTAGATAGAGTGGGGGCCTACAGTCTGGGGGCCTACAGTCTAGGGCCTACAGTCTGGGGGCATGCCAGTCTGGGGGCCTACAGTCTCGCGCGACCAATTTTGGATCTGATCAACCACTTACCTGTGCTTTGCATCGAGTCAGGGCCTACAGTCTGGGGGCCAACAGTCTGGAGGGCCTACACTCTCCCGCGACCGATTTGGGATCTGATCATCCCCTTACCTGTGCTTCACAAAAAATGGGGGCCTACAGCCTCGAGCGAACGATTTTCGAACTGATCATCCACTTACCTCTGCTTTACATGGTGGACCCAGGCCTACAATCTGGGGGCCTACAGTCTCGAGCATCTGATCACCCACTTCCTTGTGCTCTACATACTCTGGGGGCCTACAGTCTGGGGGCCTATAGTCTCGAGCGACCGACTTTGGATCTG
>Ga0099797_100868_pt2 | contig 15989 bp, 4 predicted proteins | sample Uncmet_Sort48C_1_FD_89871 | JGI IMG/M metagenome (GOLD analysis project Ga0099797, IMG submission 89871) | Marine eukaryotic communities from CALCOFI LINE 67, Pacific Ocean - C012_Sort48C_1 | ecosystem: Environmental > Aquatic > Marine > Oceanic | place: Pacific Ocean: Monterey Bay | collected...
ATGCATTCGGACACGAAACTGACCGCCAACGACGCTACAGATACAAAAATCCCATCATATATTTCCAAAAAATCCAGCAGAACATACAAACACATGTAGATAAACCAACAGCGGGTGGAGCTATGTTTCAACATCAGGCGTTATGTGACGTGTGTGCGTGTCACGCATTTGCACGAAGTGAGAAAGAAAGAAAGAAAGAAAGAAAGAAAGAAAGAAAGAAAGAAAGAAAGAAAGAAAGAACCTGGCTTGCGCACAACCTTGTGATGTAGACGAAACACCTACCATAGCGGTTTCCCGGGGTCACCGGTTCGAATTTAAATTCGAACCGGTTCCCGGTTTCTGTCGGTTCTGCAGGCTTAAATGCCGACTGTCATTTAAATTATTATTTTAATTGCAATGTATATCTTACGGGTTTGAACCGAACCTCTGAACCTGTCCGGTTCGGTTCGCACCAGAAACCGCTATGCCCTACTTAGCAGTTCAATTTGGCCGGCGCGTTCAGTTTTTTTTTTTTACCCAGGCTTGCTCTGGTAAGTAAAATACATTTTCAAGTTGCTTGTTCGGTTTTTTTGCCGAAGCTTGGTCCGGGACGTCTTCCATTGGGTTTTGGGCGCGGAGACGTCGAACTAGCAGGGTTTTTTGTATCTGTAGCGTCGTTGGCGGTCAGTTTCGTGTCCGAATGCATATTTTGGAAGAAAAAGTTGCCCCGAACCAGACCGGGTTGAAGGGTATTGCGGATCCGGAAAATCCTTTATATTTCGTTTTAACCGATTCGTTCTTTCGTTTTCGGACACACTTGTGAAGACAATGCGCCGGGTGAATTAGTTGCTCTATATTTTCATTAAGGGATTGAATATTGCGGCCGCCTGCATTACGGGGATGGTGTAGCTGACAAGACCTCATTGCGAAACTTTATAAATATCATAGAAACGATCAAAAACATCTGGCACACAAAATGACCGATTTTCAAAAAATGACAAATTTGTTTTTTGTGCGTTCTTCGAAAATGTATTTTCCACGAAGGGTGCTCCAAAGAACTCCCGAAAATGGTGTGCGTGGGGTGGTGGTGGGGGGGTAGGGTTTAGGGCTTAGTGTTTAGGTTTAGAGTGAAAAACAAAATCCCATAATATTTTTCCTATTAATCTCACACCTAGCTGAAACGGCACATTGTCCTCACGAATGTGTCCAACAACGAAAGAACTCCCGAGTTAGACGAACAGTAAATGGTGTTCCGGAACCGCAGTAGCATTGCACACGAAGATAGATTGATAGCCTAACAAAAATGGGACACATCGACAGTTTAAGGAATCTGGATCCAGAAATGAGAAATAAACGAACCATACTTGAGATATGAATGGAAATAAAAGGAATTTGAATAACAAATATGCTCAAACAAATCGTAATTAAATGAAAATGCATGAAATACTTCAGTGCGTCCGCGAAGAAGCGATCCGTGACGTTAGGTAGAGCAAAACACATTATTTTTTCAGAATTGCTCAATAATCTTACCGGCAGTGTAGGGTTTAAGGTTTAGGGTTTAGGGTTTAGGGTCTAGGGTTAAGGGTTTAGGGCCTAGGGTTTAGGGTTTAGTGTGCTAAAGGGCCCCAGGCATCCCCAGGCCCGGGTCCGGGACCCCAAATTGGTGCTGTCCTGGGCTAGGGTCCGGTCCCCGCGCCAACTTTTGGGCCCGGGCCCCGCACTTGGGGCCCTTCAGCACATTGCCGCAAGGATTATTGAGCAACTTCGAACGTATTTCATTGATTTCCTATTTATTCTTGATGTGATTTTTTGTTTATATATGGGCCCAGATCTCCATCAAAACACGACTTCAATACATACTCCGTGTTACAAGCAAAGAATGTTAGCTTAAAAAAAAGGGTGGGACACATAGCCGGCCGGCCCTTCCCAACACAATTACTCCCAAGTGCCGCACATGCGTTCAGAATGAAGCCTCTCGGAATTGTCTGGCGGGAGCACCCCGGATCTCGCGGAAATGTCGTGGCCAAGTGTGCCCCAGAACCGGGGCAAGGGGAACAGATGGCGGTAGTTAACACAAATTGCCTCGAACTATATGTGTGTTCGTGTGTGAATATATGACGGTGTCCGAATTATGAAAAAAAGCTGGCTGTGATTCGCAGATCAAATTGGAGATGGAAGGGTCCGAGGATCCGGCCCAAGCAAATATAATTGCGGCCCATGGGGTCCATGGGCCCCATGCGCCCGACGGTGGGCGGACGGACGACAAATCAATTTGACCCCCGACCTAAAAAGAACGGATTTTGGGGGCCCCATGGGGCCCATAGGGCCCAATCCGCCGGCCGGTGGCCGGCCGGTGGCCGGACGGCAAATCAGTTTGACCTGCAACGTCAAGGGTACCAATTTGCTCCACCAAACCGACGCATTTCATCGAGAATTGCCATATATGTATATGCAAGCAAATGTATGTGTGTATCAAAAAAAAAGGCCATGCACTTATTTAAGGGGTTGCCCAATTGTGCATTTAGATGTGTAAGGTGCTTATGGTGTTGACCCATATCGTTGTTCCCATGCGTGTTCCGGTGGATCCGTATGCCTCCCGGCCGCCGCCCGCTCGCTGCCCGCCGCCCGCCTTCCGTCCGCTTGGGCCTCATGGGCCAGTGGGCCCCACGGGCTACATTGGCCCCATGGACCCCATGGGCCCATGGATCAATTATATGCGTCAGGGGGCCTCGGAACCATAATATGGACCCCAATGGTCCATGGGCCCACCTGGAACAATAATATGGTCCGGCACTAGTATATTGCCCCCCAGTAGCTACGAATGCAATTGCCTGGCGGTCACACCTTGCACAAATCTGGCACTGAAGCTCGGTCACAAAGTCTGGACTTCAGCGCACATACATTTGTGTGTTGTGTGTGGCTCTTACAGTGCAGGTAGGATTGCTTAATTTTGTGCGGTGCCCCTAAACCCTACTTTCCGGTCCCGGGCTCCTAAACTCTATTTTCTTGCCCCGGGGCCCTTCAAAACAGGTCGGGGACGTGTTTAATTGCATTAGTTGTGTTTCTTGCATCGAATTTGCATGTGCTATGTTTGAAAACCTTTTCAAAATCCGTCGAATCCAAACATCTTTGGTTTTCCGTAATTTCTGGGGTTTTCTTTGCCAGCCCTTCGGGGAAAACACATTTTCTAGAAAAACACCAAAACAAAAATGAATCCAAATATGGTAATCTTTAGAAGCGGTTGAAAAAGGTTGCGTTTTTTTTTTGCGTCGGGAGAGCAACAAAACAAAACATCAGCCGAAAAAAACTATTTTGTTAATTGTCCCCCTGGATTTTGGGCGCGATTCCTGACGGCACCTTAAGCTCTCAGCGAGTGGTCCCCCACCCCACTAGCCCAATTTACCTAAATGTCACGATTCGGGTCCAGGATCGACGGTTTGAGCTGAAACTCGGTCCAAATCGATCCGTATCGGTTCAAATAGCCATTTAAACCAATTAAAATCTTCAAAAATCAATTGAAAAACATCGAACACCGCAAAAATTGATTTTTCATTGTCCTTTTTTGTGTTGAGAAAATCAAGAGCCGCGAGGAGATGATGGCTCGAGTAGCTGAGCAGCCAAAGTCAGCTCTCAGTGACCAGCTGAGGTCGGAGGACGGCGAAGAGCCCAAGCAGGAAGTCGAGGAGGAGAAGAAGGAGGGCGAGGAGGTGAAGAAGGAAGGCGAAGATGAGAAGAAGGAGGTCGAAGGAGAGAAAACAGATGTCGAAATGGAGAAGAAGGACGTTAAGCCTTCGCCAGAGGCCTTGAAAATGTTGGCCAAATATCCAGGTCGCCTCCCGGTGATATGCTTCAAGGAACCGGGCTGGGGCCTGGGCCTTGATGGGGCCGCCGCTTTGGCCGATTTGCCTGAGCGGAAGACGTTCCTTGTGCCAAGCAGCATGACTTGTGTTGGGCTCAGGGACACCCGTCGAAAGCATATCAAGGACTCGGCCCATGTCAGTGTTGCAGCTGAGTCCATCCACCTTAAAGCAGACGGTACTACTTTGTTCAAGGATGCGACACTGCAGGATGCGTATGACCAGCACAAGGCAGAGGACTGCTTCTTGTACATCTCCTTTAGTGCTCCGATCACTGATACCGGTACAGGCTTTGAGCCGGACGATGCTGCAAACAATTTTCAAAAACTACTCAAGGAGTCTGCTGGAGATGAAGCTTCTTCTTTGCAGTCAGTCGTGCCAGCAGCAGATGAAGGCAGTCTCAGCCCTCAGCGGCCTGGCACAAGGGAGGTTGGCAAGGTGGCAAGGAAGCTTTTAGCGAGGCACCCAAATAATGTCCCCGTTGTCTGCGAGAAAGCCTCCGGTTCAGATGCTCCAGCAATTACAAAGAATCGATTACTCCTGCGGGGCAAGATGCGCTGCAGTGAGTTTCGGAAAACTATCATCTTTGATAACATCCTGGGCACCATTGATGCCGCTGCTGTGCTTCCATCGTCCTTTTCCTTGTCGGCAAGTGGCCAGTCCTTAGATGGTGCGACGCCAATGCAGCAAGTTTATGAGCAGCACCAATCAGACGACGGATTCCTCTACCTCACCTATGATCTCGAGCGGCCCCTGGCGGCCGTCGCATCCACAGCTGAGTCCCCAGTGGAGGCGGAGTCAAAGCTGGAGCGCGCTGTAGTCGACCAGAGCGAGCTGACGGAGGAGGTACGAGCAGCAGAGGAACAAACAATACATACTTCTCCCTTTATATATGTGTCCATTTTGGCTCAAGGCACCCGCCTTGAGCCAAAATGGTGCTGTCTAATAATGCATCTACTTGTACTCACCAAACATACATACACACAGTGGTATAAGCCACTTGCACTACTAACAGTGGTATATGGCACTTGTAGTGCCTAATACCAACATACAAACCAAACACATATAAATACAGTGGTATAAGCCACTTGCATTACTGAATGTGGTATATGCCACTAGTAGTGCCAGATATAGGGATGGATATAAGGGCGGGCCCAAATCATATATATGTATGGTGGGTTCCCGCCTTGCCAATACATAGCGGCGAGGGTGAAATGCCCCCTATCGCGCAGATTCTCGGTCCGGTGTCGCTAGAGACATAGAGGAGGATCAAAACGGTTCCCCCCGTCAGTATATACAAAAGAAGAACCATGCGAGGGTTCTTCTAGTCCGGATTCTGACTAAGTCACACTTGTACTAGGCCCCCGCACACCAGTGGCGAATAGTGAGCTGTTTATTCTCCGGAGCAGGCGAGCTACTTAGAACAACGCCAAATCAAAACCCAATGGGACCAGTCCCGCGATCTGAAAGCCAGATTCCCCGAAACATAAATATTTTGTTTTAATTGGTGTTCGTTTTGCTCGTGGATATGCCCGGTAGAACGAAGGCCCACATTACAGAAGATTTGTTGCATGATCGGGGTCCATATAAGAGTTCCGGACGCACAGATACCACGAATGTGCACGAAAATTCCAGCCGAACCCAGTGGGATAAGTCCCTCAATCTAACAGGCCGTATTTCTAAGGGGCGAATTGGCGAAGCATATATAATTTACCATACCATAAACCTTCATTGGGCCCATGGGGCCCAGGGGCCCCATGGGGCCGGTATGATGGTATAATCCCTAACCTGCATACCTCCAGTGGCGGTATGACGGTTTTTGCTGCTCTGATCTAAGACCTTGATTTTTAGACGAACCAGGTTGAACTTTTGAATTGGCGGCTGAACTTTGGGGGCCAAATATACATACATATATCATTCGGTTAGGAGGCGTCCTGAACTTCCTCCTATGTGCCAACTCCTATGTGCATCCAATTGTTCTGCCTCCTATGACATCGCATCCCAGTGCTCCTCTCTCTATGTTGGCCAGGCTGGGCTCGCCGAAAATGGCAAGAGTCATGCACCCAACGAGGAGCCGTGCAGCGGCCCAAGGTTGGGACCGTCTGGCGCCAGAGCAAATGCGCCATCACGGGTCTGCCTTGTGTACAGATCAGGGGAGGCTTGCACTGCAAGGGCCAACCATTGGAAATTGGTCCCACTATATATAAATAGAAAAAAGTAAAATTTAAATATTTGCTGGGTTTGCCCAAACCTTAAAAGACTGAAGTAGTGACGATAAACTGCATATTAAAGGATGACAGAGTGTTGAAACCATGGTGTTCGACAATTCGTCGTTGTTCTCATGTTGGTTTGCAATAGTACAGATTTCGACATGTTGCAAATCTTGTCACTTGCAATGTTTGCAGTTGCCCGCTATTGCTCGGGCATACTTCAAAAAAGTAGACAGGGTTCCAAAATATGATTCGGACACAAGACTGACCGCCAAGGACGCTACAGACACAAAGACACAGGCAATTTCGACGTCTCCGGGACCCGAATGCAACGGACGACGTCCCGGACCAGGATTCGGCCCAAAATCCGGAAACTACATTTTTGATTTTACTTTGCTTACCCGAGCAATCCCGGGAATCCGTCGTTGTTATTATGTGGGGTTGCAGTTGTACAGATTTCGACATGTTGCAATGTTGTCACTTGTATTCGATTTCGGCAAAGCGCATATCCTCAATATGGTCTGGCGTTGTAGACATATATACATATATATATATATACACCATTCATAGCACAGTGGCCCCGTGGAGCATGGAATCATTATATATATATATATATATATATATATATATATATATATATATATATGTGGGTGCGCTTTTAAAGGTATTTTCAATTGTTGTGAATTTCCAGACCCCTCAACCCTAAACCCCAGACCCCAGACTCCAAAACCGTTGTTTGAAGCGTTTTAAATGTTTCTGCGCAATGCTGATGTGTTTTTGGCATTAGTGTCAAATTATGTGCGTAATACAAGTCCTAATTGTCAGAATGCTCGATTCTGGAGTTTGTGCCCGGGTTTTGTCAAAAGTACAATTCCGTCATTTCCATTCGCCTCCAAACCCTTATAACAATTTAATTGTTTGCTACGCCTCGCTCAAGGCTCAAGGTTTCAAGGTACCTGTTTTGCCCCAGTCTTTGACCTTCTGCGCCGCCATTGGTCGGTGCTCGGTTTGAGTGTCAGCGGCTACTTTTCTGCCGTTGCGAACAAGGACTACTCTCTATAGACATGGCGAACCGCTCGCTCTCAGCCAGGAGAAAACAGTTGGACACATCCGGTGCCCGTAGTACACCATTCGTGCGCAAGCAGCTGGTGACAGAGGCACTACAGAAATTCTCGGGCGCCGACCGTGCGGTCGCCGCCTACGACATGCTCATGGCCAAGGACCCCGGCTATCTCAGGGCTTTAGACCTTAGCTCGCCGACTGACGTCGCCAAGGATGTGTGCAAGAAGCTCCGCGTTCTGCACATCCCATGGACGAAAGCATTCTTCGCCAAGCAGCAGAAGGAGCTGGAAGAGGATGTCCCTCTTGCCGAGCTCGATGCGGTTGCTGAACTAGATCAAGCAGACTGGGACGTGCCGGTCACTCCACAGCCGACCGAGGAGGACTCTGTCTCATTGGTCACAATCGAGTCGCTCGCCACATGGCTTCGGCGAGAAACTTTTGCAGCCCGCTCAGCGATCATCGTGATTGGGCAGTATCAGTGCAACTTGGCAGAGCACATCCAGGTGCCACTCTTGTGGACCAAGCCAGGTAGCACACAAGCCATCAAGACATTCAAGCAGTGCACCATTGTGCAGCTTGGAACAGATAGCAAAGTCGAATGCAGATGCCAAGCGCAGAAAGTCAACATTGCGGGCATCAGCAACTCTTGCAGCTTTGTCACTATGAAAATTTTCGAGAACCACACGAATGGGTCCTTCAGCGAGCTCTTTCAGTCGCAGTTCGAGGACCTCTCTATCTTTCGGCAAAAGGGCCCTGCTGTCAGCGCCAAGTTTGCCACGAAACGCAGCACAGTCAAGAACGACAAGGCCACCCTTCTGAATCGCCAGCTGGCGGAGAACTTGACGAGCATTCTTGGCACCTTGGTGCAAGAAATTGAGCTGTTGTCCCCAGTGAAACAGCTCCAACGCTTCAGCTCCGAGAAGGGTGGCCGCTCTCTGGGTTGCTCGGTCGCCGTAGACCAGGAAACTATTGCTCACACTCTTTATCCTTTCAGCGGTAGCCAAGGAATCACTTTTCAGAAAACTTTTGCAGCATCGGACAATGGACGACACGCGGAGGACGACGCTCTCACAGTGCTTTGGGCCAAGGACACCTCTCTCACTTTGCCACAGGTTCTTGCCAAAGTCCAGAACTACAACTGCCACGCAGGCTGCATCTGCGACATGAGGCGTGGAATTGTCGGTCTTCGAGTTCCTCTGGAAGTTCCAGAGCTTGCCGCTCTTCGCAAACTTATCACGGGTTCTGAGGTTGTCCTTGGCAATCTTCGCTACAGACTTTCCAATGTGCCACCCACTATTGGCACAAAGTCCCAGATCCAGCAGATCTTGCAGACGGTGCATTGGGCCGGGGCTGAAACACAATTTGTTCAATATGACGCCAAGGCGAAAGCGTGCTTCGCGGTGGTTCGTGCGGAGGCAGAGCCACCTACTTGGAACATCGACATTGGTGACACCGTCATTCAGATTTGTCTCATGGATGAGGACAAAAAGAAGCAAGCCACGAAGGTCATGCTCAAGTGCTCACCTACAGCTCTGGCGCCTTTGGCTCCGGTGGACATTCCAGCGGGCAAGGACGCCGACTTTGGTTCTACAGCAGCAGACGATGAGATGCTCGAAGTGGACGCCAAGAGCAAGCCTATCAAGATTTTGCCTTTACCAACCAAGGAAACAGTGGTCTCCTTCCAGGCACCCGACGTGCCAAAGCACTCTTCGGTCACAGCCAAGCAATGGGCCTCGGCTATCCGGCCTTTGACGGAGCCCGCCACCGCTTGCAGGCCTGTGGCTACGCCTATTTCGAAGGCACCTTCGTGCAATCTTCCTTTGGGCCCTTCGTCTTCGGCCAGTGGAGACGATCCTCGCTTTGCACTTTTGCAGTCGCAAATTGATCAGCTCAAAGGAGGCATGTCCACCGTTGAGAACAATGTTGTCGACTTGACCACCAAGGTTACCGAAGGTCAGCAGCAGCAACAAGGAATGGCTACTTCCATCAACAACATGGAGCACTTGCTAGCGGGCATTGCAGCTCAGCTCTCGGGGCAAGGCGCCCCTCGCCAACAGCCTCTACCACCAGTCAAGGCAGCCGATGACTCGCAGGCCATGGAGGAAGAGGCCCCTCACGACCCACGCAAAGCACAGCGTCGAGCCGAGCCCTATCCGTCAGCTCCAGCGGCTTCGCAGCCCACCCTCGTTATCAATTTGGAGAAATAGGTTGCACCGGAGGATGGTCACAGCCCATCCTCTGGTTTCAAAAGACGAGCTGTGAAAACTCCACGCATACTTTGGTGGCTTCTTCTACCTTTTCTCCTCCTTGAACAAGTTCTTGCCGCAGGCAGTGCGAGTGCTTCCGCAAGTGCAGCCCCCGTTGGCCCTCAGCAGGCAACATGCACAGTTCTTACCGACCATGTATTCGCTCTGCAGCTTTCCGTCGAGAAATGCACTCTGGACAGGGCCAACAATGGCTCCTTGGTCAATGTACGTGTTATCTTTCAGGAGATGGCTTCTTCAAACTTTGCTCCTTTGGGATCTCAATGGCTGGTGCGCGCCCACGGCCAACTATGTCATTTGCTTCACGATTCTGGTGGTGTCTTGGGAGACAACATTCAAGAAGGTCAAGCAGCACTCTTGCACAAAGTTCAATTGGACCGGTCTGACGACGGCACCATTACTTTCACTTTTCTCACAGGAATATCCAATCTCATCATTGAATGCGACACCCTTTCCGACAACCACGATGTCTTGGATTTGGGCTGTGGCATAGGCTTCTTATCCATTGCAGCCCGACTCGCGGGGTTCAGAGTCTGCGCTGCTGCCGACAACAACGTGCACATGGTCAACATGTACAACACCATCCACAATGCCACGCATGCGACTTTTGGTGACATTGGCGATTTTCCGACCATCGCAAAACTTTCAACACACAAGGCAGCCGGCCTGACCATGGGGATTTCGTGTCAGCCATATGCCGAAGCGGGCTACCAGCAGGGTTTGCAGGACGCTCGCGACGCCAATGTTGCCCTTCTCACGTGCATTTGGGCTCTCAACATCAAGTGGGGTGTGGTGGAGTGTGTGGACAAGTTTGCTTCTTTCGATGGCGGGCTGGTTCTCGAAGATCTCACCCGCGCTCTCCAGCTTCTGGGCTACCATTTGAAGTCTCAGGTTACCCAAGTTCGAGACCTCAGGCCAGTCAACTCTCTCCGTTGGATGGGCTATTTCACAAACAAGGACCTCCACGACACTATCAACTTATACAATCTACACTATCTCTTTGCACCTAGGTGGGACCGTGGTGCTTCCAGAAATTCTTTGGCTGCTGCGGGGCTTGGTAACTACATCACGCAGAAATGGAATGAAGACGTCTTTGAGCAATTGTGTTGGGACTCGGACGAAATGGATGTCTACACCAATGCCGATCTTCTACCACAGACTTGGCGCACCAGGCTCATCACGCCAAATGATGTTCTTACAAGACCCATGCACAGGGGCCTCTCTCACACCAGGCCTTGCCCCTGCGGATGTGCACCAGCTCTTTCAACTGGTTTTATGAAACGTGGCGGTGGCTGCTTTGTCAAGGGCATCGCTTACGGCAGCCAAATTGCGCACATCCATCCATACATCACCGCATTGGCAATGGGAGCACCGGCTACTCTTCACCTTCCACAACGACAACTTCGCATGGCGGGAGCTTTGATTGGCAATGCAGTCCCAATACCTCAGGGCCTCAACATCCTTGCACCATTGGCAGGAGTTTTCGATGTGCTCAAAGGGGACACACCAAAGGATCCCACCGAGGTTATCACTCGCTCCATACACTTGGCCAGACCAGCACAGCTTCCGGTCACGCTTATGCAACTTGAAGACGCCAGAAGATCTGACACTCACGTCGCCAAGAAGCAATGTCGAAGGCATATCTCTTGCCTTCTCGCTGGTCCTTTCAGTCACAACACCAGGGTGGCCGGCCATCTGGAAGAACTTGGTACGATTGGCGACCTCATTCACATAGAGCGTGCCAAACTACAACTTCCCATTCACCTCAGGCTTCATGCATCGCTCAACGGCCACACACTTGGGCACGACGATCTACTTTCCAGCCTCAAGCTCTCCAATGACACGGTCATCAGGCTACAAATCTATCCTCTCAAAGGTGGGCGCGGCTGCGCGGGCATCAACTTATCCGGAGTTGAAGCCGCAGGGAGGAAAGAGAACCTCGATCAGATCATGGCCACTTTCGACATTGTTGCGGTACAAGAATCACATCTCACGGAATATGGTCAAGCCAAATTCGCCAGCACACACAACGCCAATTGGTCCATCACCTTCGGCAAATCTTGTCCAGGCAAGATCAGACATGTGCCAGCAACAGATTCGCGTCGTGGGTACACCGCCTACCACGAGACTTCCTCCGCCAATGGCGGCGTCATGAACCTCGCCAAGGCACCGCAGACCTTGGTCGACACCTCCACTTCCGACGATGTCGCCATGCAGCTCTTCAACACTTGCAGATGGTGCGAAAGCTTTGCGCCCATGATGAAGACAGGGGAAGGACAAAAAGGCATCTACATAGGCAACTTGTACGCCGACCCGCATGGCGACAACACCAAACTCTTCAAGCTTGCACAGAATGCCGCCATTAGGAACGGGTCACAAGTCCCTTACCTGCTCTTCGGCGATTTCCAATGCGATGTCAACAAGGACCCCACTTGGATGGACGCCTTTGTGTCTGGGGTACTTATCCATGTACCGACGGCCCTTTTGTCCGAGGAAGCGTCGCAACCCACCTTTTGCAACGCACTGTCCTGGGACAAGCGCTCCCCACAGTCAGGCGCTACATGCATCGACCACATCATCGCGAACCAGAGTGCATTCCACTTTCTTCAAAAGTTCAGCTTGCTTCGCAATCTTTCAGTGCCAGGGCACCTCGCCACCGCGGTCAACATCACGGCACCTGACAACACTTGCAAAACTTGGCAGTGGAAAGTCCCTCCGCCTTACCCTGTGGACGACTATGTTGTGGACGGCCATGAAGACGAACTCGCCTCCAGTCTTTGGCAACCCATAGATGCCCAATTTAACCATCTGCTCCAACAAGGTGATACCGACAAGGCTTGGCTACTCCTTTGCGAAGTTGCCGAGCGCTTTCACAGGCACAAATCGGGCCAATGCAGCAACTACAGGCCAATCAAGAACTTCTCTCGAGGACATGTGCCCACTTTTGAGCTACGCGATGCCTGTGCACCGGTCCATGACCCGATACTTGGTTCAGCGCTGGAAATTGACAACATCTACATTCTTGCAGTCAACCAGGCCAATGCCATTGCCAATCTTATGCACTGGTGCGAGCAGAATACTTGGCGCAAATGTGACATCGGTCAGTTTGGTCGGCAATGTGCGAACTTTGTAAAAACCATCACGAAATTGGCGAAGCGTCAGCCTGAGCTGACTCAAATCAAAATCCCGCAATTTACTCATGCCTCCTGTGTTGACATGTTCATTCAAATTCTCACGCAACACCGTGTTTTGCATCATGTTCATGTCAAAAATGAAAGAATCCGCCATTGGCGGGATTCCATGAAACGATCTGTCAAAACAGGAGGCAGAGCCGCGTGCCGATGGACCGCCGCTTTGGTGCAGAAAGCTCCCCCAATTTCATTCAAGGACCCTGAAAATGACACGTTCACTAACAACCTTTCTGAAATGTTCGAGGAATTAGCTCGTGTTTGGAATCCCATCTTCAACACCTTTCAAAATCAAAATGGGTCCCCGAGTTGGGTCGCTTTCAAGGAAACATTTGGTCCCTATTTACCGCAAGCCAGCACTCCACTTTTGGAGCCGCTGGATGGCGACAAAATGTTCCAAGTCGCCAAACAAATGTCCAAGGCACGTGCAGGTGGGCTCGATGCGTGGAGAACTCGAGAGATTTGTGCACTTCCGTGTTTGTACTTTCACAAGTTTGCCTCTCTCATGCACATTGTCGAACAAGACAATCCCTGGCCTCAGGCCTTCTCACATGTGCCTATGCCTTTTTTACGCAAATCAGGTGACTCTGCATTAGATGGTAGGCTTCTCATGCTCACGTCGTCTTGGCAGGCGGTGTGGACAAAAAGTCGACACTCCGACCTTGCCGCTTGGCGTAGCGAATGGCTCCCAGATTCCGCATGTGGCGGCAAACCAAACACTTCCATAACTAATGTGTACTACGATGTTCAGCTTGATCTTGAGTACTCTTCTATACATGATATCCCACGCATTGCGATCTTGCTCGATCGCTGCAAATGCTTCGATCGCTTTGCGTGGCCTATAATGTTCGGATTGCAACGCCATGCCGGATGCCCGGAATTTATCGTGCAAACTCGGGAAAATTGGTATGCCCAAGTTAAGCCACGCTTCAAACTTAGGGGGTCTTACTCTCCCATTTGTTATCGTAGCAACGGGGGATTCCAAGGGGATACTTTTACAGTCGATGACTGCAATTTACTCATGGCTACTTGGGCAAACATGCAAAACGCCTCTTTCGGCTGCCTGGTCAAAAACTACTTCGATGATTCCACCACCGTTTGTTCTTCTGTTGAGGAGGCCAGCGGCCTCCTCAATGCCGATGTTCAATTTGACCATTTGAGCGGGCAGCTTATTTCGAGTTCCAAGTCCTTGCTGGTGACAAATGCGCCAGATCTAGATCTCAGCGCTCTGAAAGTCAACGGCCAGACTTTGCTTGTCAAACCAGCAGCCAGACTGGTTGGAGCAGCCATTTCAGCAGCCTTCGGCGAAAATCATGCACTGCTGGACCAGCGCGTCCACACAGCCATAGGTTTTCTCCAGAGAGTCAAATATCTGCCAGTGAGCCTATTTGAAAAAGCCAATGCAATTGGCTTGCAAACAGCAGCCAAAATCAACGTTGGGCTCGACATCAGCTCCCCCACCCCTAGTGTTGTTAGCCAGTATCGTTCGGCCCTTAAGCAGGCCCTGATTCCAGCAGGATGTCGAGCCTGGACGTGCATGCAAACATTCTATGCGCTCATTGTCAAAGGCCATCGAATTGACATTGGTGCCATGCAGATTACCTCTGCAATCCGCTCGGCGGCCAGTTCCCTTCGAGCTTCAACCCACAACCAGCACATGTGGCTAGATTGTTTCGCGGCTAGGGCCACTCACAATTTTCATAGCGGTATTTTTCACGTTTTCCACAATTGCATCAAACAACTTGGATGGCACTGGAATGGGCCCTTCACACTCAAGTCTGATCTAGGTTGGGATTTCAACTTTCTCACCATGCCGATTTCCTCGTTAGGACACTTTGTGCGTGACGGCCTTCGCCGAATGTGGTTGAGAAAAGTCAACCCCAGACGACCGGACATGTTTGGTCTTTCCAATCATGCCGCGGGCGTCGATGTGGATGCTACATGCAAACTTATTAGACGTAACGTTAGTAGTTCTTTTAGCCCCCTCAGCAGGGTTTACCTTAGCAACTATCTTACGGGTAGCATACATACACAAATCAGAATGGTCGAAGCGGGTTTTGCTGCCGAAAACAACCCGCTTTGCCCATACTGTGATCTTGAAATCGAGGACACCCTCCATATCTTGTTCCGGTGCCCATGCTGGGAAGAGCACCGGCAGGAATTCCGCCACAATGCTCGCGAAAGCGACCTCGCAGTGCCGCCTTGCACCCTTGCTGCTGGCATAATGCTGCAAGATCAAGAATTGCTCGACTGCTTTCAGGAGCAAGTCTTGGACCAAGTTAATCACACTTACTGTACCTACACCGGTAGTCAGCACCCCAGTGAAACTTATGTGTATATAGACAACACACCATGGTTGCTTGCAGGCACGGACGGTTCCGGTCTGTATTCAAACCACTCTCTCTTGGCCAGGTCTGGCGCAGGAGTTTTCTTCGGCTCTCATCACCCAGCCAACCGTATGCTCCCAGTGCGTCAATGGCCACAGACCTCACAGCGAGGCGAGGTATCTGCACTACTAGCCCTCTTGCAAGTTTTATGGTGCAAAACCTTCGTCTACACAGACAGCGACTATGTTTGCCAGTTTGCCACCTCTATTTTAGAAAACGATGGCAACATGCCAGCGCAGCTTAGCATGGACAATTGTGCTCACTTTGATTTATGGACTCAGATCGCGCCACTCATTGCCAGACATTCTGAGTCCTTTCGCATCGCATGGCACCCCAGCCACCTAGAAGGGGAGGACATCCTCGCTCTAGGCGACCCAGTTGCAGCTAGGATTAATAAAGGCGCCGATTTGCTTGCTGGCGCTGCAGCAAAAATCCACCTTCCGTCTAGTCAGCTTATCTCTCGTGCGTTACGTCGTATCGTGTTTGCGGATTTGCTGCAGCGCATGTGCGTTTCCATCCTTAGTGCTCGCAAGGAGGCGAAGCCTCTCTCTCACAGACTCAACACTTGCATCGAAGAGCATAGCACTGAGGCCCAGATGGGCAACATCCCATTCTTTGAGTCTTTCCATAACAGCACGCAAGCTGAAGATGATAAAGACTCTCTGCACTGCCTTTTACCCGCCGAAGGCGACCCTCATACCAGTGAAGCATCTAGTGCTCACTGCGCGCTCCCTTGCACTGACACTGTCTTGCCAGCCCACTCCCGTTCGGGGGCTTTGGTCGTGCAACCTTGCGCTGTTGTGCCTGCCCACTCCAGTTCTGGGGCTTTGGTCGTGCACTCTTCCTCGCTTGCTACCGCTGTGCCTGCCCACTCCCGCTCGGGGGCTTTGGTCGTGCACTCTACTTCTTCTTCTAGTTCTGCTGTGCCAGCCCACCCCCGGTCGGGGGCTTTGGTCGTGCACTCTACCTTACCTTCTGCCTTAGCTGTGCCAGCCCACTCCCGTTCGGGGGCTTTGGTCGTGCACTCTACCTTACCTTCCGC
>Ga0099797_101001_pt1 | contig 15985 bp, 11 predicted proteins | sample Uncmet_Sort48C_1_FD_89871 | JGI IMG/M metagenome (GOLD analysis project Ga0099797, IMG submission 89871) | Marine eukaryotic communities from CALCOFI LINE 67, Pacific Ocean - C012_Sort48C_1 | ecosystem: Environmental > Aquatic > Marine > Oceanic | place: Pacific Ocean: Monterey Bay | collected...
ATCTTAAGAAGGAGCTAGATGTAGATCCCACGTTCGAGGTAGACCGAGACCAAGTTCGAGCTATATCTTAAGCTTGAGTTAGATCCCAAGTTGCGGTTAGATCCCGGTGGTTGAGTTAGATCCCCATTTAGGGCTAGATCCCCCGCAGGGTCAATCCCCCGTTAGGGTTGGCTCCCAAGCCGGAGCTAAATCCGAAGTTGGAGTTAGATCCCAAGCCCAGGTTGGAGCTGGATCCCGAGATAGAGATGTATCCCGAGATAGAGGCGGATCCCGGGATAGAGGTAGATCCCGGGTTGGATCTAAACTTTTGGCCCGGACTTGATCCCGAGTTAGACTTAGATCCCAGGTTCAGATCTAGATGTTTATATAATGCAGTTGTTTGCGGCCATCAGTTTGGAAAACCACCGATTCCGTTGACACCAGTTTGGCGACCGCCGGGACCCAGCACACGGATGCGGTTCCTGGACAGGGACACAAACGTGCTTTGCATTCAGAGCTAGGAAAAGCAATAAATGTGTTGTCGGTTTTTGAACAAATTTGAAAAATGCCAGCTGTGACCCCCCGATTTGTTCAACAGTTGGGGGGGGGGGCGGCGGAGGGGGGGGGGTTGTTTTAGCAATCGAGCGCGAATTGATGGTGTATGTTTGGGGATGGTTTGGAGGCGGCCCGTTTTGCGGCGTTTCACCGCGAGCAAGATTTAGATCGTAAGTTGGAGTTCGATGTGGATCCCAAGTTCGCGTTAGAACGAGACCAAGTTCGAGCTACATCCCAAGCCTGAGTTAGATCCCAAGTTAGGTTAGATCCCGATGGTTGAGGTGGATCCCCATTTAGAGTTAGATCCCCCGCAGGGTCAATCCCCCAGTTAGGCTTGGATCCCAAGCCGGAATTGCATCCGAAGGTGGAGGATCCCAAGCCTGGGTTGGATCCCAAGTTGGGGCTGGATCCCGAGATAGAGATGGATCCCGAGCTAGAGGCGGATCCCGGGATAGAGGTAGATCCCGGGTTGGATCTAAATCTTTGGCCCGGACTAGATCCCGAGTTAGACCTAGATCCCAGGACACATCTAGATGTTGATATAATGCAGTTGTTCGCGGCCATCAGTTTGGAAAACCGCCGATTCCGTTGACACCAGTTTTTCCGACCGCCGGGACCCAGCACGCGGATGCGCTTGTTTGTGGTTGTTTTAGCAATCGAGCGCGAATTGATGGTGTTCGAAGTTGTGATTTGCATTTGCAACATCAGCACGGACAAAGAGAGACGCGCGGGCGGGCAAATGCGGTTGTGTTCCTTTGGAGTGAGAAGTTCCAGTTTGAGGCGGTCGGGGAGGGGGGGGGGGCGGGATTTGAACCGTTCCGGGTGTTTGAGGTGGTGGGCTTGTTGCATGCAAGTTTTTTGGCGACCGGGTGCGGTTTCATGTTTTCGAGGTCAGGGACGTCGGGTTGGGCGCACGGGCCCGGCACAGTCCGGGAATTTGGATGCATGCATTCGCAGACCATACAGCGTGTTTTGGATGGATGTAGGGGTGTTGGGACATGGGCATGGCGGGCGGGTTTTGAATTTGGATGGATGGCTGGATTGACGCGGCGCGGGGTTCCTTTTTGGATGGATGGATGGATGGATGGATTTACGAGGCGCAGGGTGAGTTTTTGGATGCAGGGATGGATGCCTGCAGATTGTTGACATGGTTGCAGCGCAGATACGTTCGCAAGGTTGAGGTTGCATGCGTTTTTAGCCATGGAGGACGTTTGTGGGGGTGACCCGGAGCACGCTTGCAAATTTTGGCGTTTCAGACATTTTTAGGTTGTGGTGTTGAAGTTTTGCGATGCGACACCGTTGATGAGAGAACACGTGCAGACAGATGTACGAGGATGTTTGCAATTTCTTGTGGGAAATTTCAATGTTTTTGGTTGTTGCAGTCGTCGTCTCCGTTTTCTCTTGTGTGCTTGTTGATTTTGTGCGATGACATCGCGTTGTTGGTTTTCATGATTTGTTGGCATTATTGCTATTGGTGTTCATCTGGTGCTTGTTATTGTTGGCGTGGTTCAACTGTTTGTACATTTATGTGCTCACGTGCCAGTGCCAATCTTGCAATCAGGTTTGGGATCTGCACTCGAGCAATCCTTTATGTGCAATGTTTCCCACTCTTTTGATTGTTTTCCACATACCGGTATTTGAGCGTATTTCTGTCAGTGAATTCTCGTCCATATAGTTGTAGGTGTTTATCTGCACTGTCTTCAAGTGGACGCCGGTTGCATCACAGATGTTTTCTTAGCGACGTCTGTGTCGTTGTCGTTTCTCATGCAGTTCTTGCAGTGGCATTCCGTTGCAAGCCAATTTTTCTCCTCATTCGTTGCGTTGCGGTGTCCTGGTCAGCGAAGTTTTTTGGATTTTTGGGTTTCTTGTTCAAGCCTCGCGCATGCCTCGCTTCGCTCGCTCCGCTCGCTGTCGCCTGCTTCGTTGACGCGCCGCGCTGGCACGTGAAGGTGCGTCCCTGTGTGCGCATGCACGAGTACTGGGTGCAGCTCCACAAGTTCCCTGTTGCGCACCGATACACCGGCTGCAGCATCACCGTCCCTCTGCAGATCATTGAGTTTAACTTGATTTTCAAGGTCGTTGCTTCCAAAGACAATTCGGAAGACGAAGCCACCAGTGGAGTGAACTTTGGTTTGTGACCCAAGGACCCAGGCAATCTCAACATGACCGAAACCATCCTGACCGGTTTCTATAGGACCAAGTACTTCAGTTTGATGTCCCAGAAATCCCCGTGCAAGGTTTGCGTGGAATGGAAGCTTCACAAGAATGAAGCCAAGTGTATCGCTCAACACCAAGCCAAGCGATTGAGGAGATCGAGTTCGTTGAGATTCAGATGGAAGCCATGCTTCAGCAGCATAAAATAGAGAATGATCGAGCCACGGTTTGGCCAGGCAAAAAATGTTGCATAGCCAGTGACGTAACGTGTTTGCATGATGCATGTTTGTGTCGTTTGTGTGTCATTGTTCATTTGCCGTTTGGATCCGCATTCTGTCTTCGCACGTTGCGCTATTGTTTAGATTCTTTGTGTCAGCTGTTCTGCATTGGATGTCTGGACAATGCAATTTGTCTCATTTGTTTTACTTTTCCTTCACGTTGTGTTTGTGTGTCCGCGTACAACGTTTGGAATGTGAGTCACTGCACATGAATCTCATTTGCCGTTCTTTGGATCTGCATTGCATGTCCTATGCAGCACCTTCCAGGCAGTATCATGTGTTTTCACATGTGCAGTGAAGTTGTTCGCTTTCTCAGTGTCTTTGTTTCTTGCATTTGGTTTAGGTAGGCAATGTTTGGTGATGTTGTGTTCCAGCTTGCATTGCTTCGTTGCGCTCTGTGTGTAGAGGATCAAATGTGCGTTCGTTGCTTCAGTGTCTGTGCGTCTTCTCACTTCTTGTGTTGTTCTCACTGCATGATTCGTTTGGTATGGTTCCATGCTCGTTGTGATGCGGGTGCAGTTCTGTGGCAGTATCATATGTTTTCACATGTGCAGTGAAGTTGTTCGCTTTCTCAGTGTCTCTGTTTCTTGCATTTGGCTTAGGTAGGCAATGCTTGGTCATGTTGTGTTCCAGCTTGCATTGCTTCGTTGCGCTCTGTGTGTAGAGGATCATTTGTGCGTTCGTTGATTCAGTGTCTGTGTGTCTTCTCGCCTCTTGTGTTGTTCTCACTGCATCATTCGTTTGGTATGGTTCCATGCTCGTTGTGATGCGGGTGCAGTTTTGTTGCTGTGAAACGGTCTGCATCGATTGTTTCGCTCGTCTTCGTGCTGCTTTTGCATTTTGGAAGATGCCAGCGTCAGCATTTATTTGGTGTTCAACTCAGAGTTCTTCCTGCTTCCAGTGCATTTCCGCAGCCGTTTGGACGTTGTTGGAGTCTTCTTCTCTTGTCCGTCAAAACAAAGCATGTGAAGCTGATTGTTCCATTGTTCTGATACCACACCAGGGCATTCCATTGTTTACAGAAACGGTGTGTTTATGTGCAGACCAGACATGACATGACATTGTGTGTTCCCGCCTCTTTGAGGCGAAGCCGCCTCTTTGAGGCGTGGAATTGTGTCTGCGTACCCTCCCCTGACCCCGTTAACTTGATTAACAGCATCCAGTGTGTCAAAGAACACCAGTATAAAACATACGGCCTGCCTATGTGAACAGTGGAATCCAAAGGGCAGGCAGCACATATTCAGCATATCAAATTTAGGGTTCAGAGTGCAATTGTTCATTATGTCAAGTGTGAACACTGCTGTGACGACACAGGTCCGCATGCCGGACCTGTGTCGTCATGGCGCAGTAGGGGGGATTCCTGTTTCCCTGTAAAGTTTGTGAAGTTTGTTGCAGCTTTCCTCTGCGAGACGTACGTCGTCACATGGAGGCTTTCTTCTGAGGCCCGCCGAAGTGCCCCTTCCCCCCGTGTCGCTTGCTCTCGGCTGTCGGTTTCGCCTGTGTCGTCCGGCCTTGTGGCGCCTCGGCCCGTTCTTGCGTCCTCTGTTGCTCGCGGGTTCTCTGGGAATCTGGCGTGCACGCCCCGTCTGTTACACCATCGGCACTCCCGTCTTCCTGTTCTGTCTTCCCATTCCAGCGGCAGACGTGTCTCAAAGTGGTGGGCATTTCAGAGTTGCATCCGTCAAACCGCGTTTCCCGAAGAATCCCACTTTGACACGACGCATTTCTTCCGGGGATGAATGCAATTAAGGAAACCCATTTCCAGTCAATCAACCCTTCGGATTCCACTGTGGGGACGAGATCTACCACATGCTCGGCGTGCACGTGCTCATATTCCTGCTCGTGCCACCCGGGTTCATCACGGAGTTCGTGCTCAGCTTCGTGCTCAAGGTGCTGGTGCTCGGCGCCGTGAACCTTTCCACTACTTTTTGGGAAAGATTTTGAGCTGCAACTATATCACACCTCTTTGGCAACATTTGTGTCTACAACCTCTTGGGCACCATTTTGGTCTACAATGTCTCAACTACATGATGGATTGCAATCGTCTGGTCTAAAACCTACGAGGCGACATTTTGGTCTGCAGGGCATGGAAATGTACAATTTCGTCGGCCACTTCCTTGTCTACAACCTCGTCGACCAGCAAATCTTGCAACCTGATTCAAATGCCAGGTGCAAAACGCAAAGACCACTGCCGCTAAACCAATGTGCCAAGGAGCTGTCGAGAGGCTCTTTCTTCATGGCCTACATCGACCACTTCACTGCAATGCGCGCGAAGAAGTTCTGACAGAATCGACCGACGATAACGGCTTCTCCTTGCAGATCACCGATGGTACTCATTCACATTCTCTGGTGCACCCTGCTGTTACGCATGCTTTTGGACTTATGTCTCTTCCCCCGTCTGGGTACGCGTGCCATTCCTGTCCATACTTCCGTGATTGCGCACCGTGCAACTTTTCAAGCCAGAGACGGACCAGAGACTCCATTTGCATGGGCTGGCGAACTGACAAGCAAGTATCACGCTTAGCATGGCCATTCATCTTTTGTGCATCCGCAGAGCGCGTAGTTTTCTTGCCAAGGCGATGTTCCTACGAGCGGTTCCTGGAAAGTCGCTGCATGCAGCTGCTGGCCTGCCGCTGAGGAAATCGTGCTGCAGCCACACGCACCAAAAATGTCCCAGTAGCAATTTTCTCAATGAAGTGTACGTTTTCAACGCACCAACATGCTGACAAGTTCCATGTTCTGCATGTTTGTAGTGCACCCATTCAATGGTACGCGCCGAGCACCTCTGCACATGCTTGCCTGGTACGCGCCTGCTTTCATGACTGTTTGTGTGTAGCTCTTCGGCTCACTGACTTATCGCAAACAGCGGTTGCTCTTTCCTTTGGGTTCCTCGGCTGCGTTGACCACATGCGTGCACCAGCTTCATGGACTGCAGAGGTGTGGGAGGCTTTTTTGACACACCTGCAAGACGAAGATGTGGAAGTGAACGATTTGAAAGGCTATCCACCTGAAGATGTGGAATCTATTGTGGTGCATTTCCTCCAGCAGCATGGGATCACACCTTTGCGAGCTGCAAAGATGAAAAAACATTTACGCGATTACATGAATATGACCGTTGCACTTACACCGGGTCAATCTGTGGCTCCTGGCCCCAAACCTCGCACTGGACCACTCGTGTCGTCGAACGATCTGGCAGCCAAACCTCTCGAAGATTTGAACACTGACGCTGGAGCTTTGCTTGAACCATCCATTCCGTGTCTTACACGTATGTCACTTCCTGGTGGCAAGTCAGCCAGACTGTCCCACACATCGGCGATGGCAGCTTCGACTGGTAAAGCATCGCCTCCAGCAAAGTCACCAGCAGTGCTTCCAGGGCGTCAGCGGCTTCGTCCGGCGGAATCTTTGGCCGCTGAGTCTCCTTGTCTTGGGCTTGCGTCCGTTGCGTCGACTCTAGCAGGCTCACCTCCCAAACGTCCACGTGCAGACTGCACTGCTGCTGCCATGCCCCCAGTGCCTTCACAACAGCAAGTGTGCACTCAACCAGCCAGTTTGGCTAACAAGCCTATGGCGGACTTCAGTACGCCCATTGGGCGCAAAAATATTTACGTCCTCGGCTACCTTTACAAGAAGCCTGTGACAGGGAGCTTCGGTTCCAAAAACGGAAAGAAGGAATGGGCCAAGTTTTCACTCTACCTGGAGGATGCTACAGGTACTCGTGGAGAGGTACAGCTGAAGAACTGCAGGCCATCCATACTACCTCCACTTGAATGGCTTGGTCAGCTTGTTATTGTTGGACCGTTGGAAGTCCGCCGTGCAGACGAGCGCTACCATTGCCAGGGCAAATGCTTCGATGCGTGGACTAAACCTAAAGTGTACCTCGCTCCATTGCAGTGCTCGAAATCTATGTTACAATGTGTTCGCCTAATGTTCTGCAGGTATCTCGCTTCCGACGTGCCTGTCGATATGCCACCGAGACCTGCGCCTGAATTGGCGACGTGCGAGCTTCTGCAGACATGCAACGTTGGCACGTCTGTCTCTGTTCACGGCTTCTTGCGCCACTTGGACGGCAGCGTCTCTGACGATGGAGAGCGCCTCAAAGGCATCTTGCTCGTCGCTGATCTCTCCGGCCCCACGCTGCAATACCACTTGGTCCCTGTGACTTTCTGGCACGAGAACGTAGAGCTCGTCACTCCCGAGCACATTGGCCAAGGCTTGTTCCTGGGCGGCGCCACCGTGCGCATCTACCGTGGCACCACTCGCCTAGAAGCCGAAAGCTTGACGGAAGTATCTTTTGGGGATGAACCGTCTTGGGAAAATTGTGGTCACGATGACATGGTGGAATACATGCATGGCTCCAATGCATATGCCCCATCTGCTATGGACCCGCTCTTGTCCGTTGCAGCGGTCTTGCGCCGCATGCCTGAGAAGGCTTTTTTTCTGCACGCATCAGTGGCTTCTGTGGATGTCCGCGAGTTCTATGGGTGCCCCTCATGCTCTTGTCGGGCGGACCTCTTGGAAGAAGATGGGACAGAGTATGTATGCACCTCTTGCGGAGACACTTTTGAAGATGCAAGGTTCGCTGAATTCGCAGTCGTGCAGCTCATGGACGCGACTGGTGCTGACGTGCTGGACGCGTCCGCCTGGGACGTCATGTGTGACCTCATTCAACCACTTGAGGGCCAAGAAGTCATCTTCAAGGTGACGCCTCGTACCGACAACCCTGAAGCCGTCAGCATTGATCACATCCAATTGCAGCACTGATGTGTAGGTGACCCGGATTAAGGCCCGTTGCGGCTCCGGCCCTGATCAGCTTGGCTGGTCAATTCTCTCACTATGTCTGTCACGCTCCGTTGGTTTCGCAGATTTCCTTGTACATGTTCGTGGCGTCTGTGCAGCATCTATTGGATTCCTGTGTTGCAGGCATTGACCTGGCCAGTCTTGACGAGAATTTTGCAGTGTGAACGTATGCTTGTCATGCCGCCTGTTGTGACTAAGACATTGTTGTGCCGCATGCTCAGTCGTGTTCAAAAGCCTTTGTAGATTTGGCCATGGTGAAGCGCGTTCCTGCAGCCAAGGCGAAGACGGCAGCAGGCATATCATCCACAGGCCAAAGCAAGTGAACTGGCAGCTTTGTGTTTGAGCAGGTGTTTTGACCGCACCCAAAGCCAGAGGCTTCCGCAGAAACATTCGTGCCGCATGTTTCCTGACTGGCAGTTCCGATTTGACTTCCAATACCATCAGACCGTGTTGATGGAATCTGCTCGTTCAAGAGGCGCAGTGCGAAGTTGCATCGCCCTGCTTTGGCCAGGCGTGCCTGTCCGCACGCGGCGCGATGGTCCGTGAGTCCAGTTCACATACCATCAGCAGATGCATAAGGGGCATGTGAAAAGCAAGAGTCGCTCAGGAAAAGCATCGAAGGCAGACTCTCGACCCCTGCCTTTTCTTCATGCTAGAAAATGTCTGCCCGTCAGCTGCTGTAGATCTGGGCCTGTTGGGTATACAGACGTGGAAGTGAGGCGCACAGAGCGTGTGCAAGGGCGTTGGCCAGTTTGCTCGAAGCACTGGCTACTGGTGTGCAACTTGTCTTTTTCACAGCGCCGCTTCGACACAGACCTTGCAGCCTTTGCGCGGCAGAAAGTTGTGCAGAGTTGACCGATGCGGCCATGCAAGTCGCAGAGAAAAGAAATACGAGGGTTACTGCAAACAATGCTTCTCGGACAGGCACGCGGAGCCGTGGCAATGGTGTTCCTCGTGCACCAAGCGAGTGGCAGTCCCTGGACGAAAGCATGGTCAATGTTTGGATTGCGCAACAGCGAGACCAAGGCCTTCCAAAACATGTACCCATCGCTTGCTGCAGCAGCTCGACGATAGCACGCCTCGTGCTTGCCAGGTACAACTTCTGGATGCCGCGGGCTGCCGGTTCATGTTGTTGGAACAGCAGCTTGGTGTGAGACCTGCTTCTTCAAGGATGACTTGGGCGAGAGCCCCCCCACAACTTTTCATCGGAGATGGTGCAGAGTCTTGCGGTGTCACCGTCAGGTTCGCGACGTCAGAACATACAAGGGCTACTGTGCGAACTGTTACTTTTCCATGGCCAAGCGTCTGTTGCAGGGCTTTCCTGGAAGCAGCCGAGGAAACACTACGGCTTGGCGGCTTCGGAACGGTCGCGTGGTCAGAGCCATTGTTTGCAAGAAATGCAAGAAAACGCTACTGCTAAAAGGCGCGACGAATCTTTGCAAACAATGCTACCTTGGGAAAATGCAATGCCCTGTCTGTGGTCGAATGGCTTCGCTGCGTGCTTTCAGACAAGGAGTGTGCACAGCGTGCGCCAAAGCTGCAGCGACAGCTGCAAAGCAGATGGAGAAGCACGGCGTGGGCAATCAAACCGGGGCAGCCCTGCAAGGAGATCACGATCTTGCACGCTTTGGGTCGCCGAACGCATTGCATGCACTGCCTACGGTCTCCTCTTGCATTGCGTTGTGTAGTTCCGTTGCAGTCGCCTCTCTGCACGCAAGGCCACGGAGCAAGTTCCAACGAACTATTGCAGGTTGCATGGATGGGGCCATGGCCGGGATGACATTGCTGAGGCTCGAACGCGTTTCTCTGCATCTGGCACGGTAGTGTGCTTTGCCAGGACGAGCTGCATAACCATTTCCATGAAGCTCATGCAACAGCAGCAGAAGCAATGACCTACAGAGAGGCAGTCTTTGCAATCACCAGGGAGCAGCTGCCGCAAGCGGTGTCCTCGAGCATTTGGAAGCGACAGATGTCTGCGTACTGCCAATGCTTGACCCAGGGCGATCTTCAAGAGCGTCCCTGCCACTGCTGCGCGCAGCTGGTCCCTCCGGAGAAGCTCCGTGAACTTCAGATTCCGCACGCTGACGACGATACGGTTCCCCCATGGTGGGGTAGTGCCCAGCACGATGGGTCCGCAGATCACATCCGCACGAATCGTGAATCATGGCGAGTTGGCAGGAAAGGTTGGGAACGCAAGATGGCGAACATCTTCTCAGTGTCGTCCTACCTAGTCAATTTCTTCTGTGTCACCCAGCGCTTGGAGCATGCCCGACTCAAGGCGGCAGAGGATCCAGATTTGTACGCATCGTTTCCAGAACGCGTGCAGAGATGGAAGGATGCTTTGGGACATTGGATGGCACAACATTGTCCCTTATCGCCTTTCAATGACGGAGCCAGGTGGGTTTGGCTGCCCAGCACGGACGCTGTGCGATCCAATGCTGAATTGTGTCGGAAATGCTATGGCAGCTTGGCAAGGCCTATTCCTGAGATGCTGTTGTACGCGATGGCGAATGGAATGTGGGGGGGTCCTGTGCCACGTTGTCTGGCAGAGTTGTCCTGGATGGAGCGCAAGGTCATCGCCGAAGCACGTGTCTGTTGCTTCTTGCGGCGAAGCACTGCCCCAACGAAAGTTCCTCAACGCGTCCGCCAGAAATATCACAGTGGCAACGTCGTCTGCTTCATGCAGGAGCCGCGCGATTTAATCGGCGCGTTTGCTTTGCTGCCGGAAGCGCTGGGCCGCACGGTGTACGTTCAGTTCGTGGGTGCAGATCAAGAAGCTTTGAAGAATGATCCAACCTTACAGGTAGCACCAGCACAGCTAGAACGGGCCTTTGTGTGGCTTGCGACTCACTGCTACGAATGGCTGTCGGCAGCGGTCCTGGATTCCACAGGTGCCTTCGCGTTGTGCGGTCGCCTGCAGAAGCTGTTGGACGAGTACAGTCGCAGCATTGGGCACCGCATCACTGGAGTACCTCGAGAGATCTTATCTACAGCAACACCACTTTCAAAGGAGCAAAGGGCTGTCGCTTCGGAAGGTCCTGCCGATCTCGCTGGGGAACATGAAGGCTCGACTGACACTGCTCATGGCAAAGATGAGGGCATGCCTCAGATCTCGGCTGCTGTGCTTGACGACTCTTTGCCTTCTCTCTCTCCAATCAAGTTATGGGGGGAAGCTTTGAAATCTTTGGTCGATGCCACGAAGACCTCAGCAGCTTGTGCTCAGAAACGCTGTGTGGGAAGTACGGACGAGCACGCTTTCTTACAAGAGAAGTCTCGTGTGGCGATGACTAATGCATTCTTGGGTCTGAAGGAGCTTTCTGCGGAGCATGTGCAGCAAACGATCCGAGATCATGCCAGCAAGTGCGACGTTGCCATCAAATACAACCACACAGGAAGCATGCTGAGTTTTTTCGACCCACTGTTCTTCCAAAAATCGTTCCCAGTCTTGTTTCCACTTTATGATTGCGGGGAACTAGAGCCACAGAGAAAAGCACATGGAAACGCTGCTCTCCAAGGCAGTCGCTGGAGCAAGTGCTTGTTGAAGCGTTGGCGCGGATCCAGATGGCGTTTGGATTTGGAATTTATGGCTGTTTGCTTCAATGTGTTTTTGCGACGAAGCCAGATGACATCTCTCGCCATTACATATCGCAAGCCATGGTTCACGAGTTGGACCGACAAGATCAATTCCGTCAAGGCCAGCGACGTCCGAGCATTGGCGCAGATAGCGGAGGAGCACCAGAGCATTAAGTCCATTATGCGGAGCGACGATGTGGCAGAGTCCGTGAAATTCCTTTTGCACAAGATGCAGCTGGTTCAGCGATACGTGCCATATACTGACGCCTTTCGGCAAAGTATGCGCAACCGGTTCACTGCCATGAGGATCTGGGGAGGTTCGTCAACGATCTTTTGGACCATCAATCCGGCGGACGTCAAGCACGAAATGACGTTGACGTTTTCGTGCGGAGATGTCGCCGAATCGTACAAGTACAATTTAGATTGGCACGACGCAGAGAAGAACGACTTCTTGGACAACACTTTGCCAGATTTGGCATTTCATGAGATCGTGGCTACCGACCCGGTGGCTGCAGTCAGTTTTTATGACAAGTTCCTCGAGCTTATGCTGATTCATTTGTTCAACATGACAACGAAGCCAAAGCACTTGCATCCTGATGGCGTGGCTGGTCACGAGGCTGGAGGCATTGCAGGCGTACTGGCTTCGTATATAGGGATGACCGAACCACAGGCGCGGGAATCATTGCATTTCCATTTCTTGACTACCGCCGTCGGATTGGAGAATCCAGAGAGGCTGCGGCGACATTTCGCACGGGATTTCCAAGGCACAGTCCTAACGCTTTGGAAATGGGCGGCCAGCATCCAGTTCTGCAGCACAGAGGCTGCAGCAGTCCACATGGATGGTGGCGACGCAGAAGCAGGGCAGGCAACGCAGGGCATGGCAATGGAAACGCTCAGAAGCATGCCTTTGCTACAAATCGACAAAGACGAGCAGTTGCCCATGATTGGCTTGAAAGGTTATGTTGAACAGCACAAGGCACAGTGCATGGCTAGAGGCTTGCCTCCAACTACGCTGCAAGCGTTTTTCCAAGACAATGCGCGCTTCTTGCGCCAGAACAAGGGGCGACCATATTTGCAAGCAGCTTTGAAGTCCCGTCGAACAAGTCCAGAAGAGTGGCAGCGACGCATGGTCACAGAGTTGCTGCTGCACACCAAGCGGTGTGGCAATCACAAATGCAAACCTCGTGTGTGTCACAAAGGCAGGATCGGCAAGAAAGGTTTCTGCAGACTCGGGTTTTGGCATTACGCCTTGCGCATGAAGAAAGGAACGCATCGACAGGACAGACGCAAAGTGCAGAATGCAAAAGATGAACCAAAACGTGTCATGGTCCATGGGAAGAGCTTGGTACCTCGCTGGGATGGACAGGGCATGCCCCCAATAGAGCACTCGCAGCCTGACCAGGGCAGAATCTTGTTCGAACGCAACCACCCGTTCCACACTAAGATGAACCCACCTTTGGGCGTGTGTGGGCTGTCGAACCACGACGTGAACCATCTTCTACGGTTGCAGGTGCTCACCGGCGATCCCAGTGCGACGGATCCAGCTGAGGTCGAAAGGCGAGTTTCAAACGCCATCGCCGACATGTCCCGTGGCGTGAACGACGCAAATTGGCACACGCACGCTTATGTCACCAAACAGCAGCCGCATTTGGTGAATTTGTTCAAGTCTTTTGGGGACGGGTTGGAGCACCTGCAAAAAGATTTCGACGATGCGTTAGCCAACGGAGTCGCACAGGAATCTCCAGAATACACAGCCAAACGGATCATCTTCAGACTCATGTCAAAGACAAACTCTGTTATGCACAAAGGCTTGCCTGAAATCGTTGCCTTTTTGCTGGGTTTGCACGAGCTACGATGCAGCCATGCCTTCGGGCCGTTGTACGCAGGCGGCTTCTTGAAATATGCAACGCTCATATGGGACATGCACTTGGGAAAGCGCATTCCTACAGACGAGCGTGAGTCCTTCACCTTGTGCATGGAGAGTACTGAGGGCGTGGACGACGACGATGGCATGGTTGGGGACGATGACAAGCACGACTCGGAGATGGAGTCGAAGAAAGTCATGCGAAACGCCCGCTTGGATTACATGTTCCGACCCGAGCGCTTCGAAGATTTTCCCTTGTACTTCTTTTGGGTTGGTACTGTTGTCCTGAAGGAAAATCAGAGTTTTGATTTCTTAGAGCAGTTTTTCGCAGAAGCAGAGTTCACACCCACGGAGCAGCAATCACTGCCCAAGCGGCATCCTTGGCACGGTAGCCATGGAGTCGCATTGGTTACGGACAAGGCGTGGAAAGTCCCATGTTTGGAGAGCACGTTTATTCCGGACGTCGAAACGAAACCGTTTGAACATTGTCTACTGCTGTCGCTTCTCTTTCGACCGTGGCGCTCTGTCACCGACACGTTCTTCAGTGCATGCTCTTCAGAGGGCGATTTTGTGAAGAGCTTTTTGGACGAGAATTCACTGACAGAAATACGCTCAAATACCGGTATGTGGAAAACAATCAAAAGAGTGGGAAACATTGCACATAAAGGATTGCTCGAGTGCAGATCCCAAACCTGATTGCAAGATTGGCACTGGCACGTGAGCACATAAATGTACAAACAGTTGAACCACGCCAACAATAACAAGCACCAGATGAACACCAATAGCAATAATGCCAACAAATCATGAAAACCAACAACGCGATGTCATCGCACAAAATCAACAAGCACACAAGAGAAAACGGAGACGACGACTGCAACAACCAAAAACATTGAAATTTCCCACAAGAAATTGCAAACATCCTCGTACATCTGTCTGCACGTGTTCTCTCATCAACGGTGTCGCATCGCAAAACTTCAACACCACAACCTAAAAATGTCTGAAACGCCAAAATTTGCAAGCGTGCTCCGGGTCACCCCCACAAACGTCCTCCATGGCTAAAAACGCATGCAACCTCAACCTTGCGAACGTATCTGCGCTGCAACCATGTCAACAATCTGCAGGCATCCATCCCTGCATCCAAAAACTCACCCTGCGCCTCGTAAATCCATCCATCCATCCATCCATCCAAAAAGGAACCCCGCGCCGCGTCAATCCAGCCATCCATCCAAATTCAAAACCCGCCCGCCATGCCCATGTCCCAACACCCCTACATCCATCCAAAACACGCTGTATGGTCTGCGAATGCATGCATCCAAATTCCCGGACTGTGCCGGGCCCGTGCGCCCAACCCGACGTCCCTGACCTCGAAAACATGAAACCGCACCCGGTCGCCAAAAAACTTGCATGCAACAAGCCCACCACCTCAAACACCCGGAACGGTTCAAATCCCGCCCCCCCCCCCTCCCCGACCGCCTCAAACTGGAACTTCTCACTCCAAAGGAACACAACCGCATTTGCCCGCCCGCGCGTCTCTCTTTGTCCGTGCTGATGTTGCAAATGCAAATCACAACTTCGAACACCATCAATTCGCGCTCGATTGCTAAAACAACCACAAACAAGCGCATCCGCGTGCTGGGTCCCGGCGGTCGGAAAAACTGGTGTCAACGGAATCGGCGGTTTTCCAAACTGATGGCCGCGAACAACTGCATTATATCAACATCTAGATGTGTCCTGGGATCTAGGTCTAACTCGGGATCTAGTCCGGGCCAAAGATTTAGATCCAACCCGGGATCTACCTCTATCCCGGGATCCGCCTCTAGCTCGGGATCCATCTCTATCTCGGGATCCAGCCCCAACTTGGGATCCAACCCAGGCTTGGGATCCTCCACCTTCGGATGCAATTCCGGCTTGGGATCCAAGCCTAACTGGGGGATTGACCCTGCGGGGGATCTAACTCTAAATGGGGATCCACCTCAACCATCGGGATCTAACCTAACTTGGGATCTAACTCAGGCTTGGGATGTAGCTCGAACTTGGTCTCGTTCTAACGCGAACTTGGGATCCACATCGAACTCCAACTTACGATCTAAATCTTGCTCGCGGTGAAACGCCGCAAAACGGGCCGCCTCCAAACCATCCCCAAACATACACCATCAATTCGCGCTCGATTGCTAAAACAACCCCCCCCCCCCGCCGCCCCCCCCCCAACTGTTGAACAAATCGGGGGGTCACAGCTGGCATTTTTCAAATTTGTTCAAAAACCGACAACACATTTATTGCTTTTCCTAGCTCTGAATGCAAAGCACGTTTGTGTCCCTGTCCAGGAACCGCATCCGTGTGCTGGGTCCCGGCGGTCGCCAAACTGGTGTCACCGGAATCGGTGGTTTTCCAAACTGATGGCCGCAAACAACTGCATTATATAAACATCTAGATCTGAACCTGGGATCTAAGTCTAACTCGGGATCAAGTCCGGGCCAAAAGTTTAGATCCAACCCGGGATCTACCTCTATCCCGGGATCCGCCTCTATCTCGGGATACATCTCTATCTCGGGATCCAGCTCCAACCTGGGCTTGGGATCTAACTCCAACTTCGGATTTAGCTCCGGCTTGGGAGCCAACCCTAACGGGGGATTGACCCTGCGGGGGATCTAGCCCTAAATGGGGATCTAACTCAACCACCGGGATCTAACCGCAACTTGGGATCTAACTCAAGCTTAAGATATAGCTCGAACTTGGTCTCGGTCTACCTCGAACGTGGGATCTACATCTAGCTCCTTCTTAAGAT
>Ga0099797_101002_pt1 | contig 15978 bp, 24 predicted proteins | sample Uncmet_Sort48C_1_FD_89871 | JGI IMG/M metagenome (GOLD analysis project Ga0099797, IMG submission 89871) | Marine eukaryotic communities from CALCOFI LINE 67, Pacific Ocean - C012_Sort48C_1 | ecosystem: Environmental > Aquatic > Marine > Oceanic | place: Pacific Ocean: Monterey Bay | collected...
GCATTTCGAAATCTTACCGAAAATAATCGATATGTATTGGGCACCTGCTCGATCTTGCTGATTCGAGAAAAAGCACCGGTAAGTATTCTTAGAAAGCATCAGAAGAGTCAGATACCGAATATGTTCGATATGTAATATTAGGTACGGCAAATAACATATCCAAGCATACCAAGAGAATGAAAAACGGTCACAGGTTTAAACAACAAATGCATCATATTAATTGGTTTGCTGCCATTCCTAAATCAGTTTGCTTCACCCATTAAGAAAGATAACAAACGATCACGCTGATAGAAACATCAACACAATTAAGTTCTGAGTTGGCAGCAATGTGTTTCTTTTCCCAAAAAATAAAGAAGTACTTACTGCATCCAAACCCAGACTAACTTTCGAATAGCAACTGCAAACCAATAATTCAATTAACATATTAGCGGAACAACTTTGTGGTTAGTCAGTATTCAATATACGGGGTATGCTATGGGGTCAAAATACAAGGACAAGTATTATACAATCCATATAAAAATTTTATCGAGGTATTGAGTATGAGAAAAGGTCTTAATCGAATATGGGTAAGGAAGTCATATTGAATTCCAGAAAGTAAGATTTCTAAGGGAGGGTGGTCCTGCTGCATATTTGATTCTTACTACACTCTTTCAGATACAATTAACTACACAAAGCGTCAAATTCTAGAACCCCACCAAAGTAGCCCCCAGAGAGTCAGACAGCAAATTCAAGTGCAATTACAATTACTAGAGTGCATCTTCACCGGTTGGTTAGATTCCTCCCAAATCATGATTCATTAGTGTGCTAAAAGAAAGACTACTGACAATATAATTCAACGAATTTGTCCTATGTATTAAGCGCCGGAAATAATTTTAGACGTTTGCGGCAGATCGTGCCATTGGAAAGGTGCTTTCCTCCACCCCATCCACACAGCGCCCTTCGCTGCTACCGATAGACCAGTCCGGCGACTAGTTTGGGCCGAGACCGGTAGGTGCGACTCGTTCGGGATTTGGAAAGTCAAGTGGCCATGGTGTGCTGAAAGCCATAGCAACCTACTCCGCTCTTGGATCTGGCAAGGCTTTTAGCAGGCCGTCGGCGCGTACAATTTGAATGTGTTGTGGATGGCCAGACTTTGGGTTTTCCTTTTATCATCTTTATTAGCACCTGAAATCGGTTTATTCTCTAGGATTCTTTGGTTTTTTTTTCGCTGTTTTATATTTTCATTCTTTTTCTTCTTGGAAGTGGATGCTGTTCCCTGGTAAAAAATTACTGGTAGTACTCTGCATTAAGCCAAACCTCTTCGAAGTTGCTGAATTAAAAATTCGTACTAAGTGCGTAAAATACTATTTGTTGCAGATTCAGAATTAAACATGTGCGTTGCATAGAATCGCGTTGCAAGCACGTTTTACTTGTTGTATGTTTTACTACTACAGAGATCTGATTTGCATCTTTTTGGTATTTACTCACGGATTACTGTTTGAAGTTTTGTCCCCCACCTCACTCTGGTCCAGACCCTCCAGTGGTTTCCTCCGGGAATGTATTGGGATCTGTTGTTGTCACTTGGCTATCGCGGCCGACATCTATTGAAGCCTTTTGATACTAGATGCAGTTTTCTGGGGCGGACAACAAACAAAACGACGTAACCAGAATGCAACACACAGTTTCTACACCATGATAGCATATTCTATATTTTGTAGAAGTATTAAACCAGGCATCATATTCGTCTTTTGGAGAATACCAGATTTGAAGTGATGTTTTTATATGTAGCAAATCTGTAGTAGAATCTCCCATTTTGAGTTTAATTTTCATGTCTTTTAGTAGCATGTGAATTTGTAATCTCTGGATCTCTCTGGTTTTTTCTTTTTTTTTCCAATGTTTGCTTTTTTTTACATAGCTGTTTATGTCCCCCACCTCAGTATGATCCAAGCCCTGCAGTGGCTTCCTCCGACGCTGAGAAGCGATCTGGTGTTGTCACTAAGCTAATGCCGCCTGCAACTCGTGAAGCGGTTTGATAATAGAGGTAGTTTTCAGGGACGAATCACTAACAAAACGGTTCAACCTCAATGAAAGAAACACTTTCTACACCATGATAACCTATTCTACATTTTTCATTATTAAACCAAGCATTGTATTCGTGTTTTGGAGTACATCAAATTAGAGATAACTTTTTTGTATGCAGTAAATTATTAGTAGAATCGCTTGCTTTGATTTTCATTTTCATGTCTTTTTGTAGCATGTAACTTTGGCATAATCTCTGGAGCTCTCTGATTTTTCCTTTTTTTTTCCACTGTTTGCTTTTTTTTTCACGGCTGTTTATGTCCCCCACCTCAGTATGATCCAAGCCCTGCAGTGGCTTCCTCCGACGCTGAGAAGCGATCTGGTGTTGTCACTGGGCTACTGCCGCCTGCAACTCGTGAAGCGCTTTGATACTAGATGCAGTTTTCTGAGGCGGCTCACAAATAAAACGTTGCAACCAGAATGCAAGAAACAGTTTCTACACCATGTGGCATATCCTACATTTTTCACTATTTAACCAAGCATTATGTTCGTGTTTTGGAATATAACAGATTTCAGCTGACCTTTTTGCATACAATAAATCAGTATTGGAATCGCCCACTTTGAGTTTCATCTTCATGTCTTTATGTAGCATGTGACTTCGGCCTACAATTTTTTCAAGTCTGTTCGCACAATTCGTTGGCAAAAATGCTCCATCTCAAAGAACTCGCGCTGGCCATCTAAGACCTACAATTTTTTCAAGTCTGTTCGCACAAGTCGTTGGCAAAAATGCTCCATCTCAAGGACCTCGCGCTGGCCATCTAAGACCTACAATTTTTTCAAATCTGTTCGCACAAGTAGTTGGCAAAAATGCTCCATCTCAAGGACCTCGCGCTGGCCATCTGACTTTGGCATCATCTCTGGAGCTCTCTGATTTTTCCTTTTTTTTTCCACTATTTGTTTCTTTTTTCACGGCTGTTTATGTCCCCCACCTCAGTATGATCCAAGCCCTGCAGTGGCTTCCTTCGACGCTTAGAAGCCATCTGGTGTTGTCACTGGGCTATTGCCGCCTGCAACTCGTGAAGCGCTTTGATACTAGAGACAGTTTTCTAGGGCGGGTAACGAACAAAACGGTGCAACCAGAATACAAGAAACAGTTTCTACACCCTGATAGCCTATTCTACCTTTTTCATTATTAGACCAAGCGCCATACTCGTCTTTTGGAGTTCAGAAGATTTGAGCTTAGTCTTCTGTATTGCCTAGATGAGTAGTACACTCATCTACCTTGAGTTTCATTTTCATCGTTTTTACTAGCATCTGATGTCGGGCTCACCCTTGGAGTTCTTTGACTTTTTTTTTCGCTGTTTTTTTTTCAGCGCTTGTTTTTTTTCATAGCTTCGGAAGATTAAAGGCTGCCACATTTTTTTATCACGTCCCTTTCATAGATTTGCGGTTGAGGTCTCAATACTCATATTCACTTTTCCAATGCTACAATTGTGTCTCCCACCTCAGTATTATCCGCACCCTGCGGTGGTTGTCTTCGGTGCTTGAAAGCTCTACGTCGTAGTCACAACCATACAACTTGCAATTTGTTGTACATTTTGTTACCAGAAACAGTACTATATTCTGACGAAAGCTGTAAACAAACCCACGCAACCATGTCAGAAAACCACCTAGCATCAATATCACCTCAGTATTGCCCGCGACCTGCGCCGATATCTTTATTATCTACTGCCGCCTGGCGTAGTCACTGAAAAAGTTTCGCTGGTATTTGTTGAAACGTTTTGTTAATCAACAAATGTGGTGCAGGCTTTAAACAATACGACGCGGCCAACTCGTTTGAAATACGTTATAGTTGGTGAATTTTTGCATAACGAAATCAACCATTATATTTCTCTTTTAAAGCTGAGAAGGTTTGAACTCAGCATTATACATGTTTTACTTATCCACAGCCTCAGATTCTCTTTTTCTGACTTTCATCACGCCGCGTTCCGTCGCAGCCTGTCCCCCACCTCAGTGTTGTCCGGAGAGTACGATGGTTTCGTTAGGAGTTGTGTGGTGGTCAGGTGTACTCATTACGGTATGGCCGCAGGCATCTGATGAAGTGTTTTGTTACTAGATACAGTTTTCTCGGACAGGTTACGAACAAAACAACGCAGCCAATTCGGAAAAAGCAGTTTTGTCCATCTAAACGTATTCCGATTTTTAGCCAAGGTAAATTCGGTGGCAAGTATGCATTTCAGCTATAGAAACACATGAAACTTCCTAATATCTTCCAGGGCTTTGATCGGTCTCGTTCGGGATTTGTTGAATCTGACGTTGGAGTTATATTATTAGTCTGATTCCTACTACCTTTGCTATTAGTTTTTTTGTCAGTACTGAATGTTGCTGTATTTCTTGTTTGTTATTTGCAAACTTTTTTGCTGAGAAATGGACAGACGTCGGCCTGAACAGCTTGCTGTTAGAGAGAGAGAGAGAGATTTCGGCTTGAGCTGTTTTACCAGGCTGATACCTCATGTTGTTGACCAATAATTACAATTTTACAAGTCAATAATAAAGTATCATTGGAACAACTTTTTGATTCTTCAGTACTTAATACATCAAGAACTTTGTGTAGCTCCAGAAAACGAACTTGTTGAAGTTCTTAATCTTACTATTACAATCTATTGAATCTTGCGGTATAAGGTTAAGAAATGATCTAAGTGGTGTAGTAGTAAGTGAGTAGCATCTATTACTACAGTATCTAAGAAGCGTGAGGCAATGTGCCCCGAGGGTTTATTTGATTTCTATTACACTCTTCGAGAGACATTTAAATCTTGAAGCTTCGAGGGGAACCTCACATAAATTTAAAATGCTAAAGCTACTACCACAAGAAATAGACACACGTGCGCCAAATTTCTCCACAATATCGAGTTCGTCTGCACAGACCTGTAACATCGACATTACGGATACTTGACCTTTTTTCATGTTCCTGATGTTACTGTATTCTGTACCGCCATTATATCGTCATGGCAGATATGCAGCGAAACCAACTTCTCATGCTGCAAATCAACCATTCCAAAATAACCAATAAAATGAGTATACCTACAGAAAAACGCAACATAGGAACAATAACCACCAACAAAAAAAATGAGAAACAGCGAACAAAAATAATAACTAGCCGGAATAAAGGATGTGAAAAAACATAACGTGATACAAATCACGTTTGAACAATGCAAATATGCAACAAACTGTTGCACATCAACTACTCCAAACTCAAGAATGCGCACAGTAACAACCAAGTGGAATAAAGGATGATAACAGAATTGAAAAATATCTAGAAAAATTAAAAAAAAAGATTATACAGTCTAAAGACATCTAGATGAAACCACAGCATACGAAGAATTAAATGGGTAATCAACAGTTACAACAGAATAGAAATAACAGAATAGTCTAATTCCAGAAAAGAAATAATAACCAATAACGAGAAAGACTTAATTTACCAGAGGGAATAAAGGACGTAGAAAAATTAGTAGGATCGAAACGATAAAATAAAAGGTGTAGAGAGAAGAATAACAAACTAAGAAGACAGAGAACAAGAAAGAGGTGTAAACGAAAGAAGACAAAACGAAGATTCCACGGATACCATAAGAAAACGATCTCATCATAGGTCTCGTCTCCATCGCATTTGGATCACCTGCTCGCAACCATTGAGGAGTCTACCAACAGACAACCACGTCATAGAAACAATAACCAACAATAGGAAATGATAACTAACTGCAGGAAACAAGAAATTATTAAATCATTCTACAAAGGAAACAAGAAATGTCAAGACAAAACGATAAGACAAAATAGCCAGCAACAAGAAACAAGAAACAAAATTAAAAAACCAGTTACTATCAAGAAACAAAAATCAATAATATTAAAAATGAATACCAAAAGCCAATACCAAGAAATAAAAACAAATAACATGTAGTAATAACCAAATGGAATAAAGGATGTAAAAAACCTAACAGGATCGAAATAATAAGAAACATACCACAACATAATATAAAGAATCAGAAAGCAAACACCCTAACGCACACCCTAACGCCGACACGATCATGTCGCTCATCGTTTCAAGATCGCTGCCTCTTTCTTAGTTCCCCTTCTCTTCCTGGAGACCTTCGCAACAGAATCTGAATCTGAGCTCGAACTACTAGTACTACTACTGTCACTGCTGCTAGTACTTCCACTACTATCAGTATTACTATCACTGCTACTATCAGTACTACTGCTGGAACTCTTCGAGGAGGTTGAACTATTCGGATTTCCTACCACACCATTGTTCAGGTCTCTGAGATTAGTAGCCCCACTGTTAGTGTCAGCTTTAGGAGTGCAGCAACTACCATAGACTAAAGTGGACGTGCGGATACCTGGATTGTTTAAATTCGGGTCTTCCGCCGTCTCCTCTGTCTCCTTTCTCGGCGCTTTCGCCGCTATGCCAGGACCATCAGAGCTCGAGCTACTACTGCTGCTGCTGCAACTGGAACTACAAGAACTACTGCTAGAATTTGTCGAACTTACAACTACAACACCAGCATTTAGATCAGTAACTGTAGTAAAGCCACCAGAAGTGATTACATCAAGATTTTCAACATCCGCGTCTCTTGCAGATGGAGAGGCTAACGACGACTCCGCTCCTCTATATGGTCCAAGTATGTTGTCGTGTTTATAGCCCGCTAGTTTATAATTTGCATTGCGCCATTCAACCGCAGCCTTCAAAGCTGCCTCTTTATCCCCATTGTAACAACTAGGAGTAAAAGTTGTGAGCTTTTTAGCGCCTTTGCCATTAAATTGGACAACCCAGTATTCGTATACTTTAGGAGGATTACATCTTTTTTCTACTTTGCGAATCCAGGATATATGTGCATACCCACTTGTAGAATTAGCTTGCACTTCGATTCTTCCATCCATCCTTGGTTTATAGCTCGCTCCTTGATTCCCGAGTCCTTCGACTCCGTCCAACTCCACATCTTCTTTCTTTGACTCTTGCAAGTGTCTACTGGCTCCATCCTTCCGATTACCTGTGTTGGCCCGTTTCGACAGATCCACATTCCTTCCGACTTCACCCTCATCGTCAGCGTCTCCATCCTCCAAAGCATCAGGGTTGTGTCTAAGATATTTTTCTCCAGCCTTTCGGTGCCATTCTTTGATTCTATATTCATAATCAGCATCGACTTCACAATATTTTTCTTCCCTCTCCTTCCGCCATTCGATCGCTGCGAACATGGCGTCATTCGGATCTGCGTAATCGAGGGGATTAAAGAGGTGACTATAGTGAAGTTTGCCATGAATCCTGATATCTGCTTTGAAAGAACCGTTGGCGAGTTTGTGGACGCCATTGTAAGGAGTGAGTGTGGAGTCCTGTCCTTGAACAGTGCCCATCTTTTGCAAGTTCTCATCCCTCCATTTGATGGCGGCCTCCTTTGCAGCATCCTTACAGCCACCGTAGTTCTTGGGATTGAAAGTCTTATTTCCTCCTTTCCCTATTCAGACCAGAGCTTTCCACACTTCGTCTCGCTTGCTCCATTTAATATTACTCACTCCACTCGTATTCGTCTTCCACAATCTATTCGGGTCCCTTTTCGCTAGCATTTCATCTCTCCACACCTTCGCTGCATCCAAAGCCTTCTCCTTGGACTTGTAGTTTTTAAAGAGTATATGCTTGCAATCCCTCCTCTGTGTCTCGTGGTTTTGTACCCTTGCCAGATACCGATCTCCCAGTTCTGATATGTTGTTCTCTCCACTCCCCTCAACTCCATACCGCTTTCCGGCCTTCAAGTTCATCTCTGCTCCAAGAGCCTTGAAGATAACTTTCCCCATCTTCTCATTCACAACAAAGGTATTCGCTGGCACTTTGCCTCTTACTTTCAGATCCCATCCGTCTCTGTGTGCACGAGCCATCCATAAAGCTGTAAAGGCTTTTTCGTAGCGCTTTACGGTAAAGATCTTTCTTACTCTAACTTTTCCAAATTCCTCATGAATTGCTGTACCAGTAGCTTCAAATCCAAGACACATCTGATTCCACTTTATACCAGTAAACCCACCCTCGTCTTCGTCGTCTTCTTCATCTCTCTTGGATTCATAGACTTCTGGATATTTCTTTTCTTGACTCTCTCTAAAGGAAATTGCCGCAACTAAAGCTGCCGATACTGCCTCTTCGTAAGTTGCTTTCTCCTGATCTGAGCTAGACTCATGTGAGTCGGCATCCTCTTCCGAATCAGAACGTAACAGCTTCTCCAAGTTCTGCGACTCTTTAGCATCGGGTACATTGGCTTTTTCTTCTCCTTTTTTTAAGAAATGTTGTGGGTTAAAGGTTCTTGATGAAAGTATTGCCTGATCCTTTGTTTCTTTCCATGTCACCTTCCACACACCCTTCACCATATCTTCTTTAGACTTCTTATTCCATGTGACTCCAATTCTGCCAGACTGCCGTGGAGCTTTTTCGGGGTGCCATCATTGATCAATCCATTTACCTTTCCTATTTCCTCTGAACCCTTCTTCTATCTTTTTGTTCTCAGCAGCATTAGCCTTTTCGTTTGAGTTGTACCATTTTTGGTAGCCCTTATATTATCTAATGAATTCATCAACAACTTGGGCATTCTCTTTATCTTCTTCAGTCCATACAACGTCATCAAGATCGGCTTGGATTCGTCGGAGTTTCTGGCGGAGCTGGAATTCAGTTTCATCATCTCTCACCATGAATCTTCGACCAATGCATTCACCATTTTCAAAAACCTCGCCTACATAGAATCACTCCTCCCAGTCGCCGTCGCGTCCACCATTCTTATCAACATCTTCATTCTTCTCCAGTGGCAGTTCCTGATTCGCTTCGATGGTCTGCGCACACTCAGTGAACACTTCGAGTGGAATAACTCCAAGAAGTTCTTCCTGGCTCTCACGAATTTTATCGATTCTCTCGAGGGTCTTATAAAACTCTTCTTGTGTTTCGAAGCTGGAAGTCGAGTTGCCTTTGTAGAGATCCAAAGGATCATATCTACCCGTAACATTTCGAAAGAAATCTTTAGCCATTTCATCGGGAATAAATCTTCCATCGAACAAAGATATGGAATCCAAGCGAGGAAAGTGCGGCAAATCACAAGATACGGGCAGTGATGATTCACTTGACTCCATGTCATCCTACACCTCGCTGTGATACTCCTCCTTTTTTTCGGACACTCTTGAATCTTCGTTGGAACAAAAATCATCAAACGCTTTCTCTATTCTTAGAGTGTCTTGTAAAATGTTGTCTCCTATTCCCCTTATTTGCAATAATATCTTCTGGATCGAATTTTCTTGAGGTAGACGGAGTATTTCTAATGCACATGCTCGTCTATACTCAGCTTGTAAAGAACTGGACGCTCTGCGGAACGTGCCGTCATCCAATTGACAGACGCAGCTCATAGCATCGAATCGACAATCATTCTCTTGGCTCGACGTTTCGCATCCAAGTAAATACAAATTGAAAAAGCAACAAGGAAGTGAAGAATCTCGCTAGCTCGATAATGATCTGTTGTCTTTGCATAAATCCATTTGACTCTTCAGGAATATTACGACCACTCGCTCCATTTCGACTTTAAATTTGCCGGTTTCAAATAATTGAGACATAATCCTCAGGGGGGATTCAGAAATATCGGCTCTTGGTTTTTGCGGATCAAAATGAAGTGACTTCTCGGAAAATGGATGTACATCGATGAATTCCGGGGCAACGACTAAATCAATCGTATACAATCCAGCCGTACTACAAGAACTTATAAAGGAACTTTAGCGAATAGGATCCGTCGCTTTACTAGTTTTGGTAGACTTAGTATGGATAAAATTGTTATGACTATATCCTTCTGTCTTCCACACACCGTAGGTACTGTTGAGATTCTCAGTCTGATTGATATTAGAACCTTGATTAGTAAATTCAAAGGTCTCCCATTGGTGTGTAGCCAAGTGGACTGGATTCGCCACATTTTTCCCACAGTTCGGTTTGGTCAATCTTGACCTGACGCTGACGAGTTTTCCATAGGACCACTCAGTAATAGACCAGTGTCCTAAATTATCTCCGAAATAAGACAAATGAAACTCGGTTTCACCATCAGCTACACTACAACTTAAATATTTGCGCCTGTAAATAGGATAAAAGACTCCCTTGTAATAAGTACAGTACGTTTTTAATGGATAATACCTGCCAGAGATTTCGTGATCTAATGTAGAGGAAATGTCTAGATACTAAGGGATCTATCCATGCCGAAAATTCCGAAGCTTCTCCAAAAATTGTGGCTCGAAATTGTCTGCGAAATCAACAAGATTGTCCGGATGGAAGGTGCTATCATGACAGAATTTACGGAATTCTAATTTCCTTCGAATCTTCTCCTTTCTTTCCTGATCACCATCAGAATCGCCCTTCTTCTGTAAATGCTGTTTTTCATTTTCCCAACTTTTAAAGGTCTGCTCCCTTTTCACAGTACCATCGAGAAGAGCTTCCTATTTTACTTGGTTTTCAGACGAATCCTTTTTTAAACACTCCTATTTGACATCTCTTTCTAGATGAGTTTTTCCATACGACGTAAGCAGATTCCCTCTGATGGTTTCTAATTCTCTCTTCGCTGTTTCGTTTCGTTCCTTCTTTAGTCCTGTTAGAGGTTCTTTCTTTATTTGATCAACTTGTTCTTTCTTTACTTAACTCTCAGCGGTTTTTTCTTTCTTGACACCAATAAGAACTTCTTGTTTTACTCTGTTCCCATGCACATCACTAGCCTCTAGTTTAACCGTTTTCTCCAACTTCACTTCAGACGCACAATTTTCTGGTTCATTTTTGCCATTCTTATCGGCGTGTTCCATATTGATAAACATCTTTTTGTCCCAGAGCTTGTGCTCCTCCACCATTTCTAAGTCTTCCAAAGGATCAGGAAATTTGAATCTGCCATTGAGCGAAAGCTGATGTAATACCTGGCTAATTGTCCTGTTGATAACAAAAGGTGGACGTTCCAAGGATAGCTGCTTTTTTGCCGCACAGACGGTAATTGAGCGGATTCGTACTGCCATCTTAATAACAACGTCATTCATTTAAGCTTGTCTGCTATCCAAAAGTTTTTTGTTTTCCGCATTTTGAAATTCACGCTGATAAGCTGCAAAGGCTGTAAAATTTTTTATGCTTATAACTCCTGCATGGAGACCTAAAAGCATCTTACGATTTTCCTCATCCACCACAGGAAGTTGCAGATCTCGTAAATCAAAATTAAATCCATCGTCGTAGTCTCGGAGATTGAATTGCGAATTCTCCTTTTTTAACTCGAAGGCGATTTCAGCTGGATACCAACCACATGAGCGAAGGTACTTCCTGCAAAATTCCATCTTGCGCAGTACGTCGAGTATTTGCTCAGATGGAACTCTATTGAGGTGCTGTATTCCAGGCGTTTAAAACTTCTTCATTAGTATCTCGTCTTGTAATTTTTGCTCTTCAGTCAATTCTAAATGCTCATTCTTAATAGTATTAAACTTTGCTTGACGTTTTTCAGCTTCATCTTCTTCTCGCATTTTTCTGTACTTTTAGAATAGACGACCATAGTTTGCACGATGAAATCCTCTAGTGCTAGATCAAGTATATTCTGGTGCGTTTCTGTCAGCCAAAGTTTTGGCCTTGTCGTGTTTTTCTTGAAGATACTTCTTGTACTCATTCACCGCAACAACATAATGCTTACATGCATCCTCAAGCTCCAATTCATTCAAGGCTAGCCGCTGAGAATCATCCATTTCAGATTCGCTCGAGCAGTCGCCGATTCCACTGAGCTCCCGAGGTGTTACGCACAACGAAATGTCTGAATCTAATTCGTCTGAAGAATTAGTGGTGGATGATCTGTTGATACTACTTGTGGTACTACTAGTTGTGCTGCTACTACTGGTACTACTACTACTACTCTCCATACTGTTGCTACCAACTTCGTTGATCGGAATTTCTACAGACATCTCATCAGAAAACTCCTTCTTTTATGCATCGAATCTTTACTATTTCCGTCTTTCCACGATTATTGTGTAGAGGGTACTGAGCTCTACTTTCTCCGCCTCTGCACGTCTCTTCGTGTACTTTTTCAACTTGCGCAAACTTTTTATCAAATGATGAACTCTTAGTCTACACGTGCGTGGCGTTGCTGGGTGCGCCATTAACTCCGCTAGATCACGGCCACTGTAATACATCTTGGAGTTGTCTTCAAGCTTTGAGGAGATGGATTTAGCGATTCAGCGAAGAAAAAAAATTTGTACTAGCTGGCAAGGTTCGGGGTTTCGAAGCTTCCGAGTAGAGATAAACTTTGTAGGTGTAAGGGTCGGGGCTTGGAGGTTCCGCGAAGAAAAAAACCTCGTAGGTGTTACTTTAAGGTTCGATGGTTCGGAGATTCCGTGAGGAAAATAGCCTTATACCTGAAAAGTTCTAGATTTCGGAGATTCAGAGTAGAAATAAACTTTGTAGATGTAAGGTTCGAGGGTTCGGAGATCCAGAGTAGAAAAAAACTTTGTAAGTGTAAGGGTGGAGGTTTCGGAGACTCCACGTAGAGACGAACTTTGTAGAGGTAATATTAATAACGTCGTCGTTCGAGGTTTCGGAGACTCCGCGAAGAAAAGAACTTTTCAAGTTCAAGGTTCTAGGCAGCGAAGATTCTGCGGAAAGCAAGATTTTATATCTTTTCACATTCTCAAAATGATATACTAAAAGTACATTTAGGAGCTGAAATTGTCTTCTACTGTTAGTAACAAGATTAAAGTCTAGTTAAATTTACTGGACTCTAGCACTTTAAGTATTACTATCATTTTAATTAATTTGGACAAAGTCACGATCATGACGATAACTAATTTGCCTCAGCATGTAAAAGTTCAAAGCAGCTGCAAATTTCTGTGCGATACTCTCTTACCAAATAATTTGTACAAATCCAACTCATGTTGCCTATATAAATTTCTCGAACAAGTTGCAACTTCACATTTTCAAAATTAAATTTTTTGTTCAAAGTGATATTTTACTCTAAGTTTTTAGAAGCCGTATAAACAAAATTGTAACGTGAATAATATACATTATATGGTTCGATGAAGTGCCTTACAATACTGTAGTTTTTCATTCTAATTGCAGTAATAAATGATCTTAAAAAATAGAGAAAAAATCATATTCAGCATTCTTTATTCTTCTTTTTTTTCTTTCTTGCTTTCGTCTCACTATCATGCGGACATTCCCCTCCCTTTTCCATAGACACCTTATCAGAATCAACGATTTTCCGCGATCCGCTTTTCTTCTGTTTCTTTCTCGATTTCTGAATCTGCTGTGGCTCGACATATGAATCAGAATTCGGTGAACTCTCGACACCGTTTTTGATCTGTTTCTCATACGGAGTCTCCATGTCATGATTGCTTGAAGGCTAAGCTTCCTTCATCTACTACTTCTTCCCAGAATCATCAGCGTTAGTGGTCCCGGAATTTTCAATTTACTGAGAGAACTTTCGATCATATTTTCAATCATCATCTTAGTGCTATTAGTATCATGAGTTTGACGAATCATACCAATGCGACGAATTACCGTTAATATAGTCTGAGTCCCAATCGTTACTATAACACGTTCAAGTCTACATTGATCAAGAATTATCCTCATAATACTATTCATTCCTCTGACGGAAATTCCAAAATCTTTCTTCGTACCTCTTTTCTAATGCGTTGATTTTTTCCGTCATTTTCGTTTCCATTCTTGTTTCTAAGTCCTTTGTCACTGAGTGACGCACTCTCCTTTCCAAGTCCTTCATCTGCTTGTCAATAAATCGTTACTATTTTTTGGTAAAAACTACTGGAGATTCTGATTCTGATTCTGATGAGATTAAAACAGTTTCAGGATCGGACTCAAGTTCGAGATTTCCAGCACTAGTTTGACTCGAAGCGACATTAGGTATATTAATGTTGTTGACATTGGCACTGGGCTCTAGATTACAATCCGATTCACTCTATAATTAAGGCACGTGATTGTCGATGACATCGGATTCAACGACACCACCGTACGTCGGGCTCTAGCTGGGCATATTAATATCATCTAATTCATCCTTTGATGAATCAGGTGACTCTAAATTTTCTTGAGTTTCGGGACTGTCACTCCCTGCAAAGTTGTTTTCATTATCTAAGTCTTCGAAACCAGACTCAATACCGTTAGCCAGACAAGTAGATTCCTGATTCATTTCGGATGGAGTTGATTCAATTTTAGGAATATCATCATGATTTTCGAGTGTATTTGTGTTGAGATCCTAAAGTTGCTCTAAGTCCGGCGAGAGAATCTGATTATCACGAGCATTGATACAGTCGCCGGTACTATCAATAATGATTTCCGGCGAAATTTGAGTCTATTCAGTTACAGAAAACATTGCCACCGTTAACTCAGAGAGATCATATTCGTCATTATCTTCAACTTGATTTGCTTCAGATAAAAAGGGTTAAATTTCTGCGTCTCCATCCGATAAGCGCTGCTTTGCATGCTCATTCCTGAAATTATAGGTTCCGCTATTAGAACTCGTACTTTTACTATGAAATTTCGCCTTTTAGACAGCGCGACCAGCTCGCCGAAGCTATTTTTCTTGGATACGATTTTGCCGCTTGATTTAACAATCAATGTCATCATCCTTAGAGTCAACCAAATCGGAATCTTCAGACGATGATGAAGTTGAATAGTCACTACTTGTTAAGCTGCTGCTGATCGAACTACTGGAGGTTCTGTACAGACTGCTGGTGCGTTGTTCCTCAGGTTCACTTGAATCAGAACTTGTTAAAATACTGCTACCAGAAGAGCTATAGTCGTCTTTAGCTTCGGTTTTGACCCCTTTAGACTCGCTATTCGAATTTGAAGACTTATCTGAAATCGAAGACACTGATGCTAAGCTGAGAGAGTCGTGATTGTCAGATTTTTTAGAATTTTTTCTGTAACGATTCTTAAGGATCTTGGATTTTCCGAGAAGCTTGTGATGCGCCTGGGGAGGCCTAACAGACCTATTACTTGAATTAGCGACGTCATTTTCATTTTCAATGATACCAGAAAGTTGATTAACATTGCTTCTAACATAATGATTTTGTCGGCCACCTAAATGACGGTCCTTTGTTGTTCTGGAAATAACAATTGCTTTCCGAGAAACACCTCGTACCATTGTACTGCTTGAGTTGGTTATAGAACTACTCAATTCAGACGCCAAAGTTGATGATTTTTTTATAGCAAAAATTTTCTATTGTGCAGTACTAGTATTATTAACTGTAGCATTACTCTCGATAGGAATTGACTTTCCTGAATAGAAATTAGGCTTCTGACGCAAGTCTTCGCAATACTATCGTCCAAATATAATGAAGTTCACTGCGTCTGTCAATATTTGTCCCCGACAATTCATCCGACCCCAGCCTAATCCAACAATGTTTGTACTAGAAGCCAAATCAATATATCTACCGTAACAAATTTCATCTTTGTATTTCCGAATCGCCACACCAAGACAAATCGGAGCTGTATGGGAATACAAAGCCTTCACATCCGACTGCATAGCCATGATTTCTTTGGTGACACCTATACCATATAATTCAGGATACTTTAGCGCAAAGCGAATCTCTTCTGGAGGCGTGAGTCTGACACCCTTTTTTACGGGTCTACCTCACAGGTCTCGAGAATAACCTGGTCGAAGACCAACTTGAGCAGTCTGTTTACTATGTGGGAGAGTAGACTATAATCCGGTTTTAGATTCGCGAGTTACAACAACGTCAACCTCAGACTCAGGAACAATGAACGGGATATATTTGGGATATTACTACTTTGAGGACATTCCGGCCGAAGATGAATTTAGCTGAGGTGGCTCATGAACACAGGGGTAGCGAAGTTTCCGTATACGGGGCGGCGCTTTATCAGCAATTGTCAGCCATTGTTACTGTACACGAGGAGGAGCTTTTTTATTGGGCGTCCGAGCAGCTTAGCCTTCGGCTTTA